>OIYO01001170.1_pt1 | contig 15799 bp, 10 predicted proteins | sample 1588191 | NCBI WGS metagenome assembly OIYO01 (sample SAMN03283275) | human gut metagenome | biome: human-associated habitat; material: feces | host: Homo sapiens | place: Peru | collected 2012 | reverse complement strand
ACTAATTTTTTAGATTTTTTTGAGAAAAACTATTGACATTCATATAGTTAGTCTCCAAAATAGTAATTATTACTATTTTAATATATAATATCTTAAATTATAGTATTTGTCAAGAGATGAATTAGAAAAATTAAAAAATATATAATAAAAGTTAGAGTTACCAAATAAATAATAACTCTAATATTTCTAATTTCCTGTATATCCCCATTCTACAGTTGCTTTACATCCATATTTCCAATCATTATTCCAACCATCTGGCTTAGATGTTGCACGACATTTTATCTTATCTATTTTGCCACATCCTAAAAATATTTGAAATCCAATATTTGTTGCAGATTCAGGAATTATTAATGTACCTTCAACATTTGAGCATCCCAAAAATGCACTATATTCAATTGTTTTTAAATTGTTATTAAAAATAATTTTATTTATTCCTAAACAGTTCTCAAACGCTTGAGCTTTTATAGTTTCTAAGCTAGCATTTAAAGTTAACGTTCCTGTAATATTTTTACAACTATAAAAAGCCGTACCATCTATTACCTTTAAACTGTCAGGTAGTGTTAAGTTATTTATTGTAAGTCCTCGAGGTGCTTTTATTAACTCTGTTTTATCCTTGTTATACAATATTCCGTCTTGTGAACTATAATTTAAATTATTACTATCAACATTTATTTTAATTACATTCTCTACTCCTGAAAAAGAGGTTTGATCTATGCTTGTAACACTTGATGGTATATTTGCTTCACCAGATATTCCACAACCAGAAAAGCTGCTTCTCCCTATACTTTTTAATTCTTCAGGTAAATAAAGACTTCCTTTAATCTTCGAGCAACTCATAAAAGAATATTCCCCAATTTCCTTTACACTATTTGGTATATACAAATCATTTACTTCATATCCATATGGTGCAAGTATTAATTTAGATTTATCTTTACTGTATAAAATTCCATCTTGTGAACTAAAATAACTATTACCACTTTTTACTTCAAATTCTTTTAAATTAGAGCAATATACAAAAGCGTTATAGTTAATACTAGATGTTTCGCTTATAGTTTTTAAACTATTTCCAATTATAACCTTTGAAATATTTTTGCAATGAGAAAAACTACTATTTCCAATTGATTCAACACTATCAGGAATAACTAGCTCCCCACTAATAGCAGTTGATGAAAAAGCATACAAATCTATATTCTTTAGTGTATTTGGTAATATTACATTTGATAATGATGAACAATCTTCAAAGGCTCTATTTTTTATATCTGTAACACCTTCTGGAATATTAACTTTTTTTAAATTTTTACATTGAGAAAAGGCATAATTTCCTATAGTTTTTACAGTACTTGGTACGTTGCATTCTTCTATTTTTCCTGGAGCAGCTATTAATGTCGTTTTTTCTTTGTTATATAACACTCCATCTTGTGAACTATAGCACTCATTTTCACTATCCACCTCAATACTAACTAAATTACTACATCCATAAAAAACCCATTCATCTGATATATACCTTACACTCTTTGATATATATACACTTTTTAAATTTGCACAATTTCTAAAACTTTTAGGACTTACGTTCAATAAGCCATCCTGCGTTATAACATTCTCTATATAGCTAACATACTCAAAACTTATATATGAAATCTCCGTACATCTTTTAGGTATTTTTAATACTCCATTAGTTGTAGATAAAAATTCTTTTAGCTTTTCATCATAATATCCAGTTATTGCATTTCCATTCCATATAAAACAGTCTTCCCCTGCTTCAGGTACATATTTACTATATGGTCTTATTCCAAGGTCATCTAACCATTTTTTCTCATTTTCTGTTACTTTATCTGGGAAGTATACAAGCTCGTCATTATCTATTCCTAGCTTTTCTACATACTTTTTGTTATAGCTTGATATATATTCTTTCATTTCATCTAATTTTGGGTATTCATCTGTACTTATTTTTTTCCTATTTCCATAATAATCTACTGTCATTTGTTTTCCAACATATAGACTAAGTTCCGTTTGAAAGCTACGTATATCCTCTTTAAAAGCTGCTTCTTTTGCGCTTGATACTGGATTATTTTTTGATATTATAAGTATCACTGCTGCTGCTAAAATTATAACAACAATTATTGTTATTATTAAAACTATTAGTGATATTCCTTTTTTATTTTTCATAATTTATTCCTTTCCTTTGTTAAATTTAATCTCCTGTATATCCCCATACAACATTTGCATTACAATACATATTCCAATCATCATCCCATCCATCTGGCTTTGATGATGCACGACATTTTATATTTTGAATTCCAACACAAGACTCAAAAATTCCTCTCTCAACTTTTTTTACACTTTCAGGCATTACAACAGTACCAGAAATTCCTGAACAGCAATAAAAAGCTCTATCTTTTATAGTTTCTAGATTATCATTTAAAGTCAACGTTCCTGTAATATTTTGGCAGCTATCAAAAGCCATACCATCTATTACCTTTAAACTATCAGGTAAAGTTAAATTATTTATTGTTAGTTTATGTGGAGCAATTATAAGCTCAGTTTTATCCTTGTTATACAATATTCCGTCTTGTGAACTATAATTTACATTATGACTGTCAACATTTATTTTTGTTATATATTCAGCATTAAAAAACGAGCTACTTTTAATACTTGTAACACTTGATGGAATATTTACTTCACCAGATATTCCGCACTGTGAGAAGCTCTGCCATCCTATACTTATTAATCCTTCAGGAAGATATATCTTACCTTTAACATTTGTACTTCCATAAAAAGAGTAATCTCCAATTTCTTTTACACTATTTGGTATATACAAATCATTTACTTCATAAGCACTTGGTGCAAGAATTAATTTAGTTTTATCTTTATTGTATAAAATTCCATCTTGGGAACTAAAATAATTATTACCACTTTTTACTTCAAATTCTTTTAGATTAGAACAAGTGCGAAAGGAATTATAGTAATCTATACTAGAAGTTCCACTTATTGTCTTTAAATTACTACCAATTACAACCTTAGAAATATTGTGGCAACCTGAAAAGCTACTGTTTTCAATCGTTTCAACACTATCAGGAATATCTAACTCTCCAGTAATATTTGCTGAATAAAAGGCGTAGATGTCTACTTTTTTAAGTGTATTAGGTAATTTTACTTCTGAAAGTGAAGTACAGTGTTCAAAAGCACTCGCTCCAATACTTTCAAGGCCATCTAATAGTACAACTTTTTTTAAATTTTTACATAGAGAGAATGCATTTTTTCCTATAGTTTTTACAGTACTTGGTACGTTGCATTCTTCTATTTTTCCTGGAGCAGCTATTAATGTCGTTTTTTCTTTGTTATATAACACTCCATCTTGTGAACTATAGCACTCATTTTCACTATCCACCTCAATACTAACTAAATTACTACATCCATAAAAAACCCATTCATCTGATATATACCTTACACTCTTTGATATATATACACTTTTTAAATTTGCACAATTTCTAAAACTTTTAGGACTTACGTTCAATAAGCCATCCTGCGTTATAACATTCTCTATATAGCTAACATACTCAAAACTTATATATGAAATCTCCGTACATCTTTTAGGTATTTTTAATACTCCATTAGTTGTAGATAAAAATTCTTTTAGCTTTTCATCATAATATCCAGTTATTGCATTTCCATTCCATATAAAACAGTCTTCCCCTGCTTCAGGTACATATTTACTATATGGTCTTATTCCAAGGTCATCTAACCATTTTTTCTCATTTTCTGTTACTTTATCTGGGAAGTATACAAGCTCGTCATTATCTATTCCTAGCTTTTCTACATACTTTTTGTTATAGCTTGATATATATTCTTTCATTTCATCTAATTTTGGGTATTCATCTGTACTTATTTTTTTCCTATTTCCATAATAATCTACTGTCATTTGTTTTCCAACATATAGACTAAGTTCCGTTTGAAAGCTACGTATATCCTCTTTAAAAGCTGCTTCTTTTGCGCTTGATACTGGATTATTTTTTGATATTATAAGTATCACTGCTGCTGCTAAAATTATAACAACAATTATTGTTATTATTAAAACTATTAGTGATATTCCTTTTTTATTTTTCATAATTTATTCCTTTCCTTTGTTAAATTTAATCTCCTGTATATCCCCATTCTACAGTTGCATTACAATACTTATTCCAACCATCATTCCATCCATCTGGCTTAGATGATACTCTACATTTGATATACTCTAATTTATTACATTGAAAAAAAACATAACTTCCAACATTTGTAACACCTTCAGGTATTATTACTGTTCCTGAAGCATTGACACAATTAAAAGCTTCATATTCAATAACTTTTAAGTTATTGTTTAAAACAATTTTATTTATTCCTGAACATCCTTCAAATGCTCTTTCTTTTATTGTTTCTAAATCTTCTCCTAAAGTCAAAGTTCCTGTAATACCTTTACAACTATTAAATGCCATACTGTCTATAACCTTTAAGCTATCAGGTAAAGTTAAATTATTTATTGTTAGTCCTTTTGGAGCAATTATAAGCTCAGTTTTATCCTTGTTATACAATACTCCATCTTGTGAACTATACTTTACATTATTAATGTCAACATTTATTTTTGTTACATATTCAGCATAAGAAAACGAACTACTTTTAATACTTGTAACACTTGATGGAATATTTACTTCACCAGATATTCCACATCCTGAAAAGCTATGATCTCCTATATTTATTAATCCTTCAGGAAATTTTATTTGTTTTAAGTTTTTACAATAATACATAGCATCTTTTTCTATATTTATCGTACCATTTAACACTTCATAAGTTTCATTCTTTTTTCCACAAGGATACGACAACAGTGTATCTTTTTTCTTGTTATATAGCACTCCATCAACAGAACAATATGATTTGTTTTTCTCATCAACATTTATACTTTCAAGATTTGCACAATTGGAAAAAGCCTGCTGCTCAATATTTTCAGTAGATGAAGGAATATTTATATTAATTATTGCACTTTCACTAAAAGCCTCTGAAGCAATATATCCCAAAGAAGACGGAATATCTATACTTTTTAAAGAAGAACAATATTTAAAAGCTCCTGGATGTATTCCCCAAAGACCATCAGGTAATACAATACTTTTAAGAGAGTAACATCCATAAAAAGCACGTGTTGGTATGTATTGTACTTTATCTGGTATTTTTATTTCTTCTAATTTTTTGCAGTTCTTAAAACTGTCTACTCCTATATATTCTAAACTATCTGGCAAATTTAAATTAACTAAATTTGTACAGTAATCAAAAGCTCCATCTCCAATATCAATTATACCATCTTGCATTTTAACACTTGTTACCTTAGAATTTTTAAACGCATCATTTCCAATCTTGTGACATCTTTTGGGGATTATAACATCTGTTTCTTTTCCTATAAACTTTTTTAATGTATAATACTCACTATTATTTGGATCATCACTTCCCCATTCAAAGCTTTCTTCTGTTGTCTCTACAACTTTTTTATTTATTCCTAAATCTTGTAACCACTTTTCTTCTTTATCCGTTACTTTATTTTTTACTTCATTATCTGGTTTGTAATATACGAGTTCATCTTTATATATTCCAAGTTTATTTTCATACTTACTGCTAAAACTTTTTATATACTCATTCATCACTTCTACACTTGGCATATCTTCTGTTGTTATTTTTTCTCTATTTCCCTGTATATCTTTTATATTTGCATTTCCTATATACATACTTAACTCTTCTTGAAAACTTCTTACATCCTGTTTAAATGTTGCTTCTTTTGCACTGCTTACAGGATTGTTTTTCGTTATTGTAATAATTATTATTGCAGCTAAAATTATCACAACTATTATTGTTATTATTAAAACTATAAGTGATATTCCTTTTTTATTTTTATTTTTATTTTTATTTTTATTCTTATTTTTATTTTTTGTTCCCATTTTCATACCTCTTAATTACTTTCTATTATATCTAAAAAGAAAAAAATATACAATAATTTTGAATACAAAACTTTAACAAAATACATAATATAAATATATTATTTTTAGAGGTGATTATTTGAAGAAAAAAACGGTAGTAATTACAGGAGCAGGATCTGGCCTTGGAAGAGAGGCTGCTATAGAACTTGCAAAAAGAGGCCATAGTGTAATTGCAACAACAATGTATGAAAAACAAGCACAAGAAATTAATACTCTTGCAAATGACAGAAGAATTGATTTAAAATCTTTCAAACTTGATATTAATTTAGAAAATGACAGAAACAAGTTAAAAGAGTTAGATTTTGATGTTTTAATAAACAATGCAGCAATTGGAGATTCAGGTTCAATTGCAGATATTTCAGTAGATAGAATTGAAAATGTATTTGAGACAAATGTTTTTTCAAATATAAAAATAACACAAGTAGCATTAAAAAACATGATTGAAAATAAAAGAGGTAGAGTTATTTTTCTATCTTCGCTTGCTGGTAGAATTTCAATTCCATTCTTAGGTCCATACTGCGCCTCAAAATTTGCAATTGAAGGATTTGCATCATCACTTAGAAAAGAAATGAAAAAACTAGATGATGTAAACATTCAAATAGGCATAATAGAGCCAGGGGCTTATGCCACTGGCTTTAATAAGGAGAATAATGAGAAAAAATATGAATGGATGTATAAAGATTCATATTTTAAATATAAATGGAAAGATATAAAGGAAAAAGAAACAAAGTATTGGAATTTTATAGAAAAGAAAATTTTCAATTCTATAATAAAGCAATACATACATTCAGTTGAGGATAGAAAATTAAAATTTAGATATACAGCTCCAAAAACGCAATCTTTTATAATTCAATTACAAAGAATATTTGGGCTTTAACTATGTATGAAAAGCTATTTCTAGCTTTTCTTTTTTTAGCAATTATAACTTCCTATATTTTCTTCAAAACAACAGCAGCAACATTTTGGCTCTGGTCTAGGGCAACATATCTCTTTACTTTGACAGCAGCATCCACATTGGTTTTTTTGAACATTGCATTGACATTCACAACTATTCCAATTGTTTTGATAGTATCCACATCCTGTATTTTTATTGCAATTACACATTAACTTTATTTCCCTCCTTTTATATATTAGTGTATATTTCAACACTAATATATAATATGAATATTAAAAAAAATTGATACAAAAAAGACTAGGAATTAACCTAGCCTTAAAACAAGTTTTATATATATGAAAAAGTTTTTTCTTGTTTACCGTTCATTTTATTCTAATTTTGTATAGGAATCGTCTTTATATTTTTTATTATGGAAAGTTAAAAATTAAATTTTAACTCTAAATTTATCTTACATATACCACCTTCTTTCAATAATTTATTTTCTATATGTTAAAATCCTACAAGGATTTATCTTCTTTATTTACAAATAATTGTTATCATATATCACCTTCTAAAAATCGCATCTTGAGTTAATAACGTCTATTGCTATCACCTCCTTAGATTCTTATTTTAATATATTTAATAACATTAATAGTTAATTATTATCTGCATTTACAGAATATTCTTTCTATCTATATCACCCCTCTCAATAAATTTATTAATTCTATATATTTACAGGCTATATATAGCCAAATCAGTTTTCATATTTACTACATTATATTTTATAATACTAAGTATAGAACAATTTAATTTGTACTATTTTCATTTACAACTAAATTATACTTTATAATTGTGATAGTTTTATGATAATATAGTAAAATATATATGAATTAATAAATTGGCTAACTAATAATAGTATTAATAATATTTTTCCCTCCTTTGATAGTTATATTATAACTTAATTTTATGATAAAAATTTGTATAAAAATTGAAATATCTATGAAAAAATATATAAAACATTGTTAAAACAGTTTAGTTATATTTACAAATTTTTTCTAGCGCGCTATTAAATTAATTTTTTTACTTTTTTCACCTTTTTTTATTGATAAATAAATAATCCTGAGGTATAATTAAATAAATAAGTTCGGAGGAAAACAAATGAGAAAATCAAAAGAAAAATATAGTCCAAAAAAAATAAAAAAAACTATAATAGTTTCTTCGATAGTTGGAATAAGTATTGCAGCAATACTTATTTCTTGTCTTGTATATGCTTATGTGTATGTTAAAAATATATGTAAAGATATTTTAAAAGACAAATCAACTCAAGAGCTATTAAATGGTAATTTAATAAATAATATGCAAATATCAAGCTATATATATGATAAAGACGGTAATCAAATAGGATATCTATATGGAACAGAAAATAGAGTTCAAATAGATTATAAAGATCTACCTAAAAATTTAGTCAATGCAATTATTTCTATTGAAGATGAAAGATTTTTTGAGCATCATGGAGTTGATATAAAAAGAACATCAGCTGCAGTTCTAAATTATCTTTCAAATAAAAAAGATTCAAGCTTTGGTGGAAGTAGTATTACTCAACAATTAGTAAAAAATCTAACCGATGATGACGAAACAAGTGTAACAAGAAAAATTCGTGAGTGGTATCGTGCATTTCTTTTGGAAACTAAATACAATAAAGAAGATATTCTTAAAATATATACTAATACCATATATTTGGGTGAAAACGCTTATGGTGTACAAGTTGCATCTAAAGTATATTTTAATAAACCCGTAACTGATTTAAATTTAGCAGAATCTGCTATTTTAGCTGCAGCTATTCAGTCTCCTGAAGCTACAAACCCTTATACCAGCGAAAAATCAAAAGAAAGACTTTTAAATAGACAAAAAGTGGTTTTAAATAAAATGTTAGAACTTGGAAAAATAACAACTGAAGAATATAATGAAGCACTAAACACGCAAGTAACATTTAAAAAGAGCTCTGATATCAATCAAACTCAAACATATTTTGTCGATGCAGCAATTGAAGATGTTGCAAAAAATATTGCAAAAAAACAAAACATAACTTTTGAACAAGCAAAAAAAGATATTTACACTAAAGGTTATAAAATATATTCTACATTAGATCCAAGTATACAGCAGGTTATTGATAATACATATTCTAATACATCTATTTTCTATACTGATTCTAACGGTGGATTTATGCAATCAGCAATGGTTGTCTTAGACCATAAAAATGGTAATGTTTTAGGCTTAATTGGAGGTGCAGGTAAAAAAGAAGGAAATTTTGTTTTAAACCGTGCAACTCAAAGTTACAGACAGCCTGGTTCATGTATGAAACCTTTAGGAGCTTATGGTCCAGCCTTTGAATTAGGTACCCTTACTCCTGATTCATATGTTGAAGACTTACCTTTAAATATAAACGGATGGACCCCAAAAAATTATTATAATTATTTTAATGGATATGTTACTGTAAGACAAGCTATAGCAAAATCAATGAATCTTCCTGCAGTAAGAACTGTACAAAGTATGGACTTAAATTTTGCTTACAACTTTGCAAAAGAACTTGGTCTTAAGAGTTTATTACCTACAGATAAAGCAATTGCCCCACTATCTCTTGGTGGACTTACAAAAGGTGTAAAACCTATTGAAATGGCAAATGCGTATGCAACAATAGCAAATAACGGTATATATAACGAACCAAAATTTTATACAAGAGTGGTAGACAAAGACGGAAATTTAATTTTAGAAGCAGATTATACAACAAAGAAGGTCATGAATGAAAACACAGCAAATATGTTAAAATCATGCTTACAAGATGTTGTAAAATACGGTACAGCTTACGGATATGTTAACCTAGGAAACAATTTTGTCGCTGGTAAAACTGGTAATACAGACGGTGATGTAGATCAATGGTTCTGTGGTTTTTCAGATAATTATACTATTGCTTGTTGGAATGGATATGATGAACCAAAAGCAATAAATAGACCTTATCCATATGCTAGTGTAAGTTTATTCAATACAGTTATAAACGGAATCACTCATTAAAAATATATAAAAATTAAAGCAGCTAGATTTTTTCTAGTTGCTTTAATTTTATTTATTATTTATTATTTATTATCTTGCTTATTATTTATTCTTTCTGATTTAGCTATTTTAGCAATTTCTTTTTTAGGTTTATTTACTCTGTCTAATTCAAACCAAAAACAAGCTCCTTTAGTATATTCACTCTCGACTCCATAATCAGCTTTATGAATATCTAGTATATTTTTTACTATTGAAAGTCCAAGTCCACTTCCAGAATCAGGTCTTCTAAAAGATTCAGTAGATTTATAATATCTACTCCAAATATGTGGTAAATCTTCTTTCTTTATGCCAATTCCATTATCTATTACAGATATTTTCACTTTCTTTGGTGATAAATCTATTTTTACCTTTATTTCTTTACTATTACCACTATGATTTATTGCGTTAGAAATCAAGTTATATAGTACCTGTTGTATTTTAGACTTATCCACCCTCACATATGCTTCTTTTGGAATATCAGTAACTAGGTTAAAATCTGACAAATTGTTTGCCATTTTAAATCTTTCTACTATATTTTTTACAAGTTCACAAATATCGACTGTTTCCTTATTTAAAACTAAAAGCCCAGACTCAATTTTAGATATATCCATCATATCATTTACAAGGGTTGTTAATCTATCTGTTTCATCAATAATTACCTTTAAATGTTCCTCTCTTTTTTCTTTATTATCACCCGATAAATCCCTAATCATTTCAGAATATGCCTTTATCATTGTAAGAGGTGTTCTTAGATCGTGTGAAACATTTGCAATTAATTCTTTTTTTATTTTATCAGTTTTTGCCAGTTCCTTAGTTGTAAAATTAAGAGTATCAACTAGATCATCCAATTCTTTATATCCTGCCTTTTCAAATGTAACATTGTAATTTCCTCTAGCTAGTTTTTTTGTTTCTTCATTTATATTTTTTATTGGTCTAGACAATCTTCTAGAAATAAATACAGAAATTATAGATGCAATCAAAAGTGCTATAAATGTTATATACAAAAGTTGACTTTGAAGAACTGTTGTAGTTGCATCAATAGGATCTATGGAAGATACAATAACAAGATAATTTCCAGAATTTTGCATGAACATTCCATATACATATAATTCACTTTTAAATCTATCAATTTTCAAAGTATAATTTACTCTTTTAGTTGGGCTTGATTGTATTTTTTCAACAAACTCACTAGTATCAATAGTAACAGGTCTTGTTGGCATTTGTGTTACATTTCCTTGTCCTGACGAATTATTAGATGAGTAAATCATATTAGAATTTTTATCAAATATAAAAATAGAAGCGGCATTTTTGTATGCAATATTATCTATATAATCTTCATAAGCATCAGAATTGTTATACTCAATTTCAATATTTTCAGCTATTTTGTGTACCTCACTTTTTTTCATTGAGCTATAATAACTTTGAATAAAAATTACTTGCATAAACCATAAAATAATAAATAGAGCTATTGCAAATATAAAAAAATAAAGCCATATTTTAAAGGTAAGTGTATTTTTATTTGCATTTATAAATTCACTTAAATTATTTTTACTCTTCAAACTTATACCCCATCCCTCTAATTGTAGTTATCTTATCTCTATATTTTCCGATACTATTTCTTAGCATTTTTACATGAGTATCAACAGTTCTATCTTCACCAAAGAAATCATATCCCCAAACTTCATTTAATATTTTTTCTCTTGATAATGCAATATTTTTATTCTTAATTAAATATACAAGTAAGTCGTATTCTTTTGGTGTTAGTTCCTTTTTCTCTCCATCTACAACAACAACTCTTCCTAGCATATCAATTTCTAAGCCTTCAAATACATATTTATCTTCTTTTTTTGTTTTACTATTATTTTTTACTCTTGATGTTATTGCAGCTACTCTTGCCATTACTTCTTTTGGACTGAATGGTTTTACAACATAGTCATCTATTCCAATTTCAAATCCAAATAATTTATCATACTCTTCTCCTCTTGCAGAAAGCATAAGTACAGGTATATTTTTAGTTTTTCTTATCTCCTTTATTGCAGAAAATCCGTCAAGCTTTGGCATCATTACATCCATTATAATTATATCAAAATCTTTCTCTTTACATATTTCTACTGCTTGCATTCCGTTACCTGCTTCTTCTACGTCATAACCTTCAAATTTTGCATATTCTTTTATTACATTACGAATATTTACCTCATCATCAACAACTAAAATTTTCAAATTATCCCCTCGCTTTAGCATACACATATATTATATATCCTTTTTGTGATAGTTTTATGAACTTTATGTAAAACATGCAATTTTACGTTTATTATATCATATATATTTTATAAAATAAAGAAAAAGTGCTATATATATTTATATATACATAGCACTTTTATTAAAATATAATCATTATTTCTTAATTCCATAATTTACACTCTTAGCACTTCCATACCAATTTTTTTGCCAAGTTGATGGTATCTCATCTTTATTATACCCACAATCTATTACAAGATTATTACACATATGAAAAACTATACTTCCCATTGTTTCAATAGTAGCTGGCACATAAATATGCTCAAGACTAGTATCAACTCCAAAGCAGTTGTATTTTATTTCTTTTACACTTTCTGGGATATTAATAGATGTTAAATTAGAACAATACATAAATGAATATTCTCCTATTGTTTTTACATTATTCCCCAACGTAATAGATTTTAATTTACTTGCTCCAAAAAAAGCTCTGTCAGCTATATTAGTAACATTATCGTTTATTTTATAGCTTTCACCATCTTTTCCTGATGGATATTGTACTATAGTTGTTCCATCTTTACTATACACTACACCATCTACGCTAGAATATGTTGAATTATTTTCATCTACAGTTATATTTTTAAGATTATTACAATCACTAAATACTCCACTTCCTAAATTAGTTAAATTTCTAGGTATATTAATTGTTTCAAGGGCACTTTTTGAAAACGCAGAATCTGATATGTAAAATAAAGAATCAGGAAACTTAATATTTTTTAAACTTCTACAATATTCAAAAGCTTCATCAAAAATGTTGTTCAAATAGCTAGGTAGTATAACTTCTTCTAAAGAATCACAACCCGAAAAAGCGCAAGTATAAATACTTTTTACTTTATCTGGTATTTTAATACTTTTCAACTTTCTACACGAGTTAAAACTAAAATTTCCAAAATATTCTAAACTATCAGGAAGTTCTAAATATTCAATACTACTGCAACTACTAAAAGCCATATCTCCTATACCTATTAGTGTATTAGATAATTTTAATTCTGATAAAGAATCACAAAATCTAAAAGCACTATTTCCAATATATGTTACTCCATCTTGCATTTTAACACTTGTTATCTTAGAACTTTCAAAAGCATTATTTCCAATTTTATGACATCTTTTTGGAATTATAACATCTGTTTCTTTTCCTATAAACTTTTTTAATGTATAATACTCACTATTATTTGGATCATCACTTCCCCATTCAAAGCTTTCTTCTGTTGTCTCTACAACTTTTTTATTTATTCCTAAATCTTGTAACCACTTTTCTTCTTTATCCGTTACTTTATTTTTTACTTCATTATCTGGTTTGTAATATACGAGTTCATCTTTATATATTCCAAGTTTATTTTCATACTTACTGCTAAAACTTTTTATATACTCATTCATCACTTTTACACTTGGCATATCTACTGTTGTTATTTTTTCTCTATTTCCCTGTATATCTTTTATATTTTCATTTCCTATATACATACTTAATTCATCTTGAAAACTTCTTACATCCTGCTTAAATGTAGCTTCTTTTGCACTATCTACTGGATTATTTTTTGTTAGTGTAATAATTATTATTGCCGCTAAAATTATTACAACTATTATTGTTATTATTAAAGCTATAAGTGATATTCCTTTTTTATTTTTCATTTTCATATACCTCATATATACATTTTAACATAAAATCAAAAAAATATATACAGATATTTAAAAATTTATACAAAAATAAAGCATTAAACAATAGTTCAATGCTTTATTTTGAGTTACAACTTAACGTTTAAAACATCCATTTCCAATAAATTCTTTAAGAATAGAATCGTTAGGAATATGTGTTGTTTCTATCGGTAAAAAGTTATTTAAAAGTTTATACAGCCTCCTTGCATCTGAATAATACATACTGTTTTCTGGAATTTTTAAAAGCAATTTTTCTGCAAATGGTTTTAAAACTCCAAGTTCATATACAAGATTTGTATTAAATATTGCATCGGCAAGGTTAACATATGGAAAAATGTTTTTTCTTTCGCCATCTAAAACTTTTTTCCAATTACTTAAGGTATCCTCTGGACTTACACCCCTTGTATCTGAATCTCTGACAATTCTACGGATAAGTCTTGTATCATTTGAAGATACTTTAGTAAAATGATCAAGTCCCAATGTTACCAAAGGTGCGAGATATATTTTAAATGACTTTGCATTTATCAATTCATGAACTTTTGGATTTAAAGCATGAATGCCTTCAATAATCAAAATATCATTTTTTGACATATACAAAACATTGTTATTGTTAAATTCCTTTTTAGAGCACTTAAAATTATACTCTGGGACACGCACGCTGTTACCATTAAGTAAACTATTCATTTGAATACTAAACAACTTAAGGTCAAGATTGTTTATTGATTCATAATCCTTTTTGCCATCAACAACAGGAATTTTTTCCAAATCATGAAAATAACTATCCATAGATATATGTATAGCTCTTTTACCGACTATCTTAAGTCCATCTTCAAGCTTTTGAGAAAATGTTGTTTTTCCAGATGATGATGGGCCAGCAATAAATATCGCTCTTATATCCTTATCAGAATTTATTTTCTTCAAGATTTCCAAAATTCTCTGAGAGTGATTAAGTTCAGCATAACGTATATCCTTTGAAATAGTATCTCCAAGTACATGCATATTTAAATCAGATACACTATTTATCTCAATATTTTTTTCAAATTCTTTGAATTTATTAAATTCATTGATAACGTTATTTGATATTACTTCAGTATTAATTTTATCAATATTATCATCATCTGGCAAAAATAAAATAGCTCCATCCTTATATGGTTTTATTTCAAAGTTTGTTATATATCCTGTTGTAGGTGCAACAAGTCCATAGAGATAGTTATAATAATTGTCGCATTCATAAAAAGTATAATTATCCTTGGTCTTTATCCTGAAGTTATCGAGCTGATGTTCTGAGCCCAAACTTTTATATACCTTCCTTGCCCCCTCATAAGAAAGTTTATGCTTCGTTATACGAATATTATACATAATAATATTCCACATTTTCTCTCTTATATCTTCAATAAGATCTTCGTCAACTTGCTGCTTAAACCGAATAAAATAATTATTTTGTATTTTATTGGTAAATTCAATTTTATTCATGTTAAGTGATAAATCATAACAAGCCTTTAAAAAAATAAGTTTTAGAGTACGGGCATAAATCCTCTTACCTTCATCAGAGTAAAATGTTATGGGTTCAACTACAGAATCCTCAACAAGTTTATAATATATTGAATGAATACTGTTGTTTACCTTTACAGCCAATATTCTATTATTATCATCACTTAAACAATCTTTTACCATTGTTTCCTCTTTGACAATTTTTGTTTTACCTTCAATTTCAATTTTTATCATGTTAGTTAACATAATATAATCCTCCTTTGTATAACAATATGATTAAATTTTAATGTATCTATTATTATATCAAAGTTATTCTTTATTTTCAAGTTTTATGACAACTTTTTACATTTTTTTATGTTATGTTACAATAGATGTGAAACAAAACCTATATACAAAAAGTGATTCA
>OIYO01001169.1_pt1 | contig 15831 bp, 19 predicted proteins | sample 1588191 | NCBI WGS metagenome assembly OIYO01 (sample SAMN03283275) | human gut metagenome | biome: human-associated habitat; material: feces | host: Homo sapiens | place: Peru | collected 2012 | reverse complement strand
CAAACGATAGCTAATAAATAGCTAGTAAAGCCGTTAAGGCTAGTGGTTACAAGAATTTGTGGGTAGGACCTTGATAAAGGCTCTATTATTTTACTCCTATCTCTTTTTGCGCAAAACTTTGATTTTGTGCAATGTTTAATATTTCTTTTTTATACTTCTCTTATATCTATTGCTACATATTATAATGATAAAAAAAGATACAATATCTGCATACACTATGTTTGCTAAATATTGTATCTAAGTTACCTATACTATTTAGTAATAATTTTTATAAAATATTAATCCAATTATCAATTTCTTGTTCTTTATTTACAACTGTGTCATAATCATTTGAATATGGCACTTCAGTTTTTATTTCTAAAATATCACAATTTAATCTCTCCTTTATTTTATTGGCTATCATTCTTGTATTTCCTGTGTAAGAAAAATATACTACTAATTTACTCATTGTTTTCCTCCTTATCTTCTGTAAAATCTTCTCTTTTCCCTTCAATTATTTCATCATAAAGTTTTAATTTATAATTTAGTCTATTAATTGTTTGACTAATGTTTTTTTGTTTTTCTAATAACTTTTCTTTTTGTACTTCTAATAATTGCTTTCTTGCAACTATTGTGCTTTTGCCTTTGTTAAATAGATCAATATATTTTATTAAACTTTCAATTTCTACACCTGCATTTCTCATACATTTTATAAACTCAATTTGATTACAAGTCTTATCATCATAATTTCTTATTCCACTTTTTGTTCTTGGTACATTAGATATTAAACCTATTTTTTCATAATACCTTAATGTATCTGGTGTTAAATCATATTTCTTACTTACTTCTGCAATAGTCATATATATTTACTCCATTCTACATCATATCTTCTATATCTTTAATTATTTGCTTTAGTGTTATTCCATTTTCTTTTAATAGTTCATTTACATCATATCTATCATAAAATGATTTTGCAATTCCATAATTTTTAACTTTTACAGAACTTTTTCCATAAAATCTTGCAATTTTCTCTCCAAATCCACCTTCTAACATTCCATCCTCTAATGTTATAACTATATCGTGATTAGACTTTAATTTTTCAAGTAAATCTTCATCTAGTCCTGTAATATATCTAGGGTTTATCAATGTAGATTGAATATCCAACTTTTCATCCAATTCTCTTTGTAATTCTTCTCCTAATTGATAGAAATCTCCTAGTGCTAAAATTGCTACTGTATTACCTTCTATTTCAATCTTATATTTGTTTAAATTGCTATAATCAGAATCTATTATTCTTTCATCTGATATTACACCATTACATGGAATTCTAATTGCTACTGGATGTTCATTTTGTTCTATACTCCAATCTAACATTGCAAAATATTCTTGTTTTGACGTTGGTGCTAAATAGACCATATTTGGGATATTTGAAATTAGTGCAATATCATAAATTCCTAAATGTGTAATATCATTCATTCCATATACTGATGCTGTATTTACTAAAATTGTAGCTGCATTTTTATTTATACATAAATCTTGTGATAATTGATCATATGTTCTTTGTATAAAACTGGAATGTGTGGCAAAAATAGGTTTTCCTCCATTTTTAGCAATTCCAGAAGCCATTGCTACACCATGTTCTTCTGCAATTCCAACATCTACAAATTGTTTTCCTGCAAGTTCTCTTTTTTCTTTTGTGAATCCTATATTAGTTGGCACTCCTGCGACTATTGCAACGACTTTTTCATCCTTTTTCATTTTTTCTAATAAATAATCTGCTGTCAATGTTCCATAATCTTCTCCATCAAAATTAAATTTAGATTTTCCAGTATCTATATCAAAAGGCATAGTCCAATGCCATGATTCTTTGTTTCCTTCTGCTATTTTATATCCTTTCCCTTTTTGTGTATTTATATGAACCACAATTGGATGATTTATATTTTTTACTTGTTCAAATGCCTTTATAAGTTCTTCTATATTATTTCCTTCATTTACATATATATAGTCTAATCCCATTGCTTTAAATAAATTACATTCATAAGCTCCATTTGTTTGTCTTAATTGTTTTAAGTTTTTATAAAGTCCACCATGATTTTCTGCGATAGACATATCATTGTCATTTACTACAATTATAAAATTATTTGTTTGTTCTCCTACAAAATCAAGACCTTCTAATGCTTCTCCTCCACTTAAAGAGCCGTCTCCTATAACTGCTATAACATTATAATTTTCATTTTTCAAATCTCTTGCTTTTGCAAGCCCAGAAGCCAAACTAACAGATGTTGATGTATGCCCGATTTTAAAGAAATCATGCTCACTTTCATCTGGATCTGAATAGCCTGTTACATCATCATATTTTTCTTCATAAATAAAGGCATCTTTTCTTCCAGTTAGTATTTTATGTGTATAACTTTGATGTGATACATCATATACTATCTTATCTACTGGCGAATTAAATACATAATGTAGTGCTATTGTTGCTTCTACCATGCCAAAATTTGGCCCGAAATGTCCTCCATGAATACTTAATTTTTTTAATAAGATTTCTCTTATTTCTTTAGCAAGTTCTTCTAGTTCTTTGTTTGATAATTGTTTTAAATCTTTTGGTTCATTTATTTTATTTAATACTTTTAACATTTTTATCCTCCTATAATATTTTTTTCTATTATTATATATCACTTAGAGTTGACTCAAAGTCAATAGCTTTTATAAAATTTATTTAAAAAATATATTAACATAAAATTAATCAATTAATAAAAAAGACTTTGTATAAAAAATTATTATATAATATACAAAATCTTTTTTATTTTAATTTTATATTATCAGAAACTATTAACTATTAAAAGTTACATGATTGAAAACAATATTTTCCATCTTTCTTAATTATAGATATGAATATTTCCTTTTCAGAGCTTTTCAAAGTTAAATAGTATGAATTATCAGAGTTTTTTGTTACACTTTTTATTGTCACTTTTGAATAAGTAGTATCAGATATTATATCGATATATCCATTTACTTTTTCTTCATATCTAAAGACTTTTCTGAGGGTTTCTTTAGAATACGTATAGTTCATTTTCTCTTGTAGAAATTTAATCAAATTCTCTTCACTTATAAAGTACCATGAAACTTCATCTACTGAATCATATTTTGCTCTTAATTGATCCTTTTGTTGATTGTTTAAAGCTGTACAATATGTATTATTAGTATCAAAAACGGCATATCTTAATGGATAACTGTCAGACTTATCTATAACATCGAATAGTTTCTCTGGACTTTGGTATTTTATTTGTGTAAATGGGTTATTAACACTATCATTCAAAAAGTTTAATAAGCTTGTATCTTCTTCATTACTAGTTTGTAAATTTTTTGTTACTACCTTGCATGAATAAAAATAATATATATTATCTATTTTACTAACAACCAACTCTACATCTTTTCCATCAGTTAATACAGGATTTGGCAATGTTAAATAATATTTATCATTAATTTTATATCCACTTTTTATAGTAAATGTATAATGTAAATCATCATATTTTTCTGCAAAATATTTTTTTATCTTCTCATTATAATTAAATGCTTTTCTTAATGTGTCTTTAGAATATGTATAATTTGTTTTTTCTTTAAAAAGTTTTATTAGGTTTTCTTCTGTTATAACTTTGAAAGAACCAAACTCTTCTCTTCCATTTGCTAATATCTTAACTTCTTCAGAACTAGCTTCAGTAGAATAGTCGCTATTCATTATTGCATAAGCTAATGTTTCACTGTCTGCTGATAAAGGACTAAATACTTCTTTAAATAAGTTTTCAGGCTTATCATAATTTACACAAACAAATGAAGTACTTGCATTTCCATTTAATAGTTTTGATATTTCTTTACTTTCTTCATCACTGATTTGTGTTTTCTTATTTTCCTGTGTATTTTTATTTTGATTTATTAAAGCTATTTCAATATATTTAAGAATTTGATTATTAATTTCTGTAGTATATTTACCATTTGGAAGATCTTTTACTGCACTTAATAAGTCCTCGGGGAAGATAGATTTTAAAGAATTTCCATAGTTTTCTCCATCTTGTGGTTGCTTTATTTCTATTAAATCATATTCATTTGAGCTAGACACTTCAAACACTAAAGTTAGTGGCCCAGAAGCGCTCCCTTCCGTTTGAGGAACAGTAGTATTTTGAGTTGAGTAAACACCATATTCTGCTAAAATATATGAATATATTTTATTATCTTTTATTTCAGAACGTAAAACAATATGTCCTTCTGAAAAAGTATTACTTGAAGTTTTATTACTTGAATATTCTTTTTCTGCTAATTTTATTAATTCTCTTTTTATAGCATTATTTAATTTTTCTTCGTCAATATTTTGAATATTATTACTTGCCATACTGTTATTTGTGGCACCGTTATTATCTAATGTGATTACCTTTTTCCCTAAAAATCTTGCACCTGTGAAAATACCTACTCCAATTAATGCAACAGCTGCAATCGATGCAATTGATATTTTAAAAACCTTTTTGCCTTTTGGTTTTTCTTCCTTTGTTTTTCTCGTTTGGTTTGTTTCTTCATTTTTAATTTTTTCAAAATCTTCCATAATAATTCCCCCTAAATTTTCTGGAACTTTTATTTGTTCCATATAATTATTTATTTTATTTTTTATTATTTCATCAAGTTGATTATTCATTACTCCCCACCTCCTTTGGCGGTTATTTCAAGCATTTCTTTTAGAGTATTTAAAGCTTTATAGTACCAGGTTTTAATAGTATTGGTTGGTTTTTGCATACAATTTGCAATTTCTTCAAAAGTAAAATTCATGTAAAATTTCATTATTAGTATTGATTTAGTATCAATGTCTAGTTTGTTTAAGGCATTTTCAAAATCAATTTTTTCTTCTAAATTAATTCTATTTTCAGAACTTAACTGCACATTACCGATAATCTTCAATACATATAATCTTTGAATTCTTTTTTAGAAAGTTCTTGGATTCATTTATAGCAATTCGAATGATCCATGTTTTGAAAAATTCCGGATGTTTTAATGTATGTAAATTTGTATAACTTTTATATATAACTTCATCAAAAACATCTATAGAATTTTCTCCATTGTTTAGAAATGCATAGATAACTTTATATACGGATTCTTTTACAATGTCCATTATTTGTACAAAAGAGTCTGTGTTTCCATTGTTAAATTCTTTTATTAGCCTTGATAATTCTTCTTTTGCTTCCATCTTTTCCCCCTTCATTTTATTTTTACAACTATTAGACAATTAAGATAAGAAAAAAGTTTCAGTTAATTTAAAATAATTATATCATTAAAAAGAAAAAGAAGATGTAATTTTTATATTACATTTTCTTTTCAAAACCATTTCAAAATAATTTTTATTTAAATCTTTTTAAATATGCATCCATTTTTTCTATGAATTCTTTATTATTTTCTGTTGATACCATTTGACTTATTAGTTGTTCTGTAACATCTGTGACTGGTAAGCTATTCATAGCTTTTCTAATAGCATATACAGTTTCTAGTTCTTTTGCTGTTTGAAGTAAATCTTCTCTTCTTGTTCCTGATTTATTAATATCAATTGCAGGGAATATTCTTTTTTCAGATAATTTTCTATCTAAAACAACTTCCATATTGCCTGTACCTTTGAATTCTTCAAATATAACATCATCCATTCTACTTCCTGTTTCTATTAATGCAGTAGCAAGTATAGTTAAACTTCCACCATTTTCAATATTTCTTGCTGCACCAAAGAATTTTTTGGGTTTATGTAGAGCTGCAGGATCAAATCCACCAGATAAAGTTTTGCCAGAAGATGGCACCACTAAATTGTACGCACGTGCCAATCTTGTAATACTATCTAATAATATAACAACATCTTTATTTTGTTCTGTTAGTCTCTTAGCTCTTTCTAAAACCATTTCTGCAACTTTAACATGATGCTCTGGTAATTCATCAAATGTTGAGTATATTACATCTCCTCTTATAGAACGTTTCATATCTGTTACTTCTTCTGGACGTTCATCTATCAATAAAACAATTAATTCAACTTCAGGATTATTATGAGTTATACTATTTGCTATTTTCTTTAATAATGTAGTTTTACCAACTTTTGGAGGTGCTACAATCATTCCTCTTTGACCTTTCCCAACAGGACACATTAAGTCTATAATTCTCATTGCATATTCAGATTTAGCTGTTTCTAATTTTAGTCTCTCAGTTGGATATATTGGTATTAAGTCATCAAATTTTTTTCTTCTATAAGCCATTTCTGGAGCTTGTCCGATTAACTTCTCCAACAAATATTAAAGCAGGAAATTTTTCACCTTCTTTAGGTTGTCTAGAAATACCTTTTATTTTGTCTCCTTTGTCCAATCTAAATCTTTTTATTTGAACAGGAGAAATATATACATCTTTTGGACTTGGAAGATAATTTTCTCCTCTTAAAAATCCATATCCATCTGGTAAAACTTCCAATATTCCCTCTACAATTTCATCATCTTGATTTGTTACTTTATAAGTAACTGAGCTACTTGTTGAAGGTATATTTTCATTAATATTCTCATTTGTATTTTGCTCATTATTTTCAACTTTGTCTTTTCCCTCTGATAAAATATCAATTAAATCTTCTTTTTTTAATTTTGAAACGTTTTTTATACCTCTTTCTTTTGCTAATTGGCGTAATTCAACCAATGTACAATCATTTAAATTCATAATATTATGTACCCCCTTAACTTTTACTTTTTAAATTAATTAATAAATATATTTAGAAATATACTAATTTTAAAATTAAATATGTTTACTTTTTTATTTTATCATGTTTGGAATTTTTAATAAGAAATAAATTAATAGAATAAATGTTGAAAGAGGCAAAGTAAATAGTATAAATATATGAGTATCTATGCCTCTATATATGTATTTTAATTTGTAATATCATAATAAACTCTTTCATTTGGTAAATACATACCCAACTTTTCACGTGCAATATTTTCTATATATTCAGTTGAATTAACACTTTCTTTGGTCTCTAAAAGACGTTCATTATTTGCTTTCTCTTCTGCAATTTGTTTTGTATAATTGCTTTGCTCTTGATTATATGCATTTAATGTTTTTTGTTGTACAATTAAAGTATAAACAACATATATAGCAATAATTAATATTAATATTTTTTTATATGGTTTTTTTATTTTTTTCATCAGTGAATATCTCTCCAACATAATTAATATTGTTTCCTATAAATATATTTTTCTACATTATACAGGAAAATCCTTCTTTTGTGAAGTGTTTTTTTTATTTTTATTAAATCTTTTTACTTTTTTTACAAAATTTTCTGAAAATTTTATTAAATTTTTGTTTATATTTACAGTTATAAATGTAATTGGTCTAAAAAACACTTTTTTTAGAATTTTAAAGATTATACTAAAAGGAAATAGTACAATTTTAAGTATACCACTTAGTATAGTTTTTATGAATTTTATCATTTTAACATTTAAAGAAATAATGTATTTGCTTATTGTAAGAATATAAAAGATAAAACCGAACTAATAAACTTACAAACATGTATAGTCTAATTTCTCCTAAACTAAAGTAAAAAATTATATAAAGCAGGAATGCTCCAGTCAAAAGCCAGAATAAAATATCTTGAATATAGGTAATTGCATCAGGTGTTTTAAATGATCTTCTTAAAATTCTAAAAAAATCAAATAAAATTCCAATTATAATACCACTTACTAAAAAAATGCATAATAAATAGAATTGATTCATTGAATATTCCATAAATAGCTAATCCTCTTTTCTATTTGAAAATTTTTCCAAGGAAACCTCCTGCCTTTTTATCTATATCTTTTTCACTATATCCTAAATTGACAATATCACCTTCCACAATTACTTCTTCTGTATCTATGCTCAATTTATTTATTTTTAAATTTTCACCTTTGACTGTTAAAAGCCCAAGTTCTGTTTCTAAAATTACAATTTGATCATCAAAACTAAGAACATCAAGTACACCTGAAATACTTAATTTTTCTCTATTTTCTAATACTATATTTTGTAATATATTAGTTGATGACGTTGTCATTTTTCTCTCCTCTATCATAACTATAAGTACTCCTCTCTCTTTTTTATTTTTACCTAAAATATATATATTCAAGTCTTGTCTTTTTTAGAACTAAAAAACAATAATTAGTTTATTTTCTAATTATTGTTTTAAAATTTTAAAAAATATAGTTTTATTAGTTAATACAATTTTTTAATCTGTAATTAGCTCTTGATGTAATTGCTCAAGTATATTATTGCTAATTTTTTCTTTAAAAATTAGTGTTATTTTTGATTCTACAATTTCAATATCTAAAATCTCTAAATTGTTTAATTCTAATATTTTTAATATTTGTTTCAAAATTGAATCATTATTCATAATTCCATGGCCAATCACTGCAATTTTAGAAATATTAGAAAATGTTGAACTAAAAGTTTTTAAATCTGTTTCTAGCAAGTGTTGAAATTTATTAAGCATACATGCTTTTATTAAAAATCTAACTTCTAAATTATGACTGCTGTAATTATGAAATTTAATAGGTATAATTCCATTTAAAATTAGGCTATTATACAATTTATTTAGTAAACTTATAGAGTTATTTTCATATTTTAAATTTATAAGAATAATATCATCATTTTTTACAATGCTTTTTACTTTAATATCCTCAATTTTTTCTTGTATAATTGTTCCTTCCTTATTATTAAATGTAGATTTTGTTACAATTGGAATTTTAAATTTCTGTCCCACTTCGATACAGCGATTATGTAGGACTTTTGCACCTTCATTTGCAATATCTAGCATTTCTACGTACGAAAGTGTTTCTAATTTTTTTGCAATTGTCACTTTGTTTGGGTCTGTTGTATAAACTCCATCAACATCAGAAAAAATATAACAATGTTTAGCTTTTAGTGCTGCTGCAAGTGCAACTGCTGTGGTGTCTGAGCCCCCTCTTCCAAAGGTTGTAATATCTAAATTATCATTAATTCCTTGAAAACCTGCTACAATTACGATTTTTCTTTTCTCTAGTTCACTTTGTATTCTAGAAGTATCAATGTTTTCAATAACAGCATTTTGGTTAGTATTGTTTGTGTAAATTCCTGCCTGCCAACCTGTTAAAGAAATAGATTTATAGCCTAATTTATTTAATAGAATACTAAGCTTTGAAATTGAAATTTGCTCCCCTGTGCTTAGTAAAACATCAAGTTCTCTATTATTTGGGATAGAAGATAATTCATATGCCTCTTTTAATAAATTATCTGTTGTTTTTCCTTGTGCCGAAACTACAACTACTATATTATTATCTCTATCATATAAATCAATTATTTTATTAGCCACAATGTTTAATTTTATATTATCTGCAACAGAACTACCTCCGAATTTTAATACTATTGTGTCCATCCTTTTGGCACCTTCTTTATGATTTGTTTATAAAATAAAACTAAGTTTAATTTTACTTATATTTTATTATATTAAATTAATCATAAAAAAGTGAGAATTTATTTATAAAAGAAATAAAATACTACAGCTATAACAATTAAAATAACAACAATTGAATAACCAATTAATTTAAGAATATTTTTTATTCTTTTATATTTTTCAAATTTGACGCAATCTTCTGCCTCTTCTTCTTCTATTATGAAATTATCTAAAAAAATTGATATTTCTTCTGGCTGCAATAGAGCTGCCGGAAAAGATAATTCTCTTATAAAGTTTAAATTATCTATATATCTAATTATAATATTATAACTTACTACAGGTAGTATTTCGAGTGTATTTAATTCTTTTGACAAAAATATGCTTTTTAAATGAGTATATGGTAATTCGAATTTTTGTAAATTCCACTTTAAACATAATATATCTTTTTTACATTCTATTTTATAGTTATTAAAATATATCGATAATCCTACAAAAAAAGCAAGAAAAGCTAAAACTATTAAGAATATATCTAAATTATTTCTAAAAGCTAATAGCATTAATAAAATAACTAATAGTATGCCAGTTATTATGGGATATTTATGTTCTTTAAATATTTTTATTGGACTTGAATTAATCTGCACATTATTTCCTTTAGTATCAATTACATTACGGTATTTTCTTCCTAAATTTTCTTTATAAATTTCTTTTAATTTCATTTGTACATCTCCTATTCTTTTTTATTTTTCTTTAAGTATTCTTCCATAAATGCATCTAAATTTCCGTCCATTACATTTTGTACATTTCCTACTTCATACCCAGTTTGATGATCTTTAACTAAGGTATATGGACAAAATACATACGAACGTATTTGACTTCCCCATGCAATATCTCTTTGTTCTCCTTTTAAATCTTCTATTTTTTCTTTGTGCTCTTGTTCTTTTAAATCTAATAGTTTGGATTTTAACATTTTCATTGCTGTTTCTTTATTTTGAATTTGTGATCGTTCTGTCTGGCAAGAGACTACAATATTGGTCGGCATATGAGTTATTCTAACTGCAGATGAAGTTTTGTTAATATGCTGACCACCAGCTCCAGATGCACGATATGTATCAACTCTTAGATCATCAGGATTTATATCTATTTGAATATCTTCTGTTATTTCTGGAAGGACCTCAACAGAAGCAAATGATGTATGTCTTCTACCTCCTGCATCAAAAGGAGATATTCTTACCAATCTATGTACTCCTTTTTCTGACTTCATATAACCATAAGCATAATCACCAGAAATTAAAAATGTTACACTTTTTAAACCTGCTTCATCTCCATCTAAATAATCTAATTCTTTTACACTAAAATTATGGCTGTTTGCCCATCTAGTATACATACGATATAACATCTCTGCCCAGTCTTGAGATTCTGTGCCACCTGCTCCTGGATGAATTGTAACAATTGCATTGTTAATATCAAATTTTCCAGATAATAAAGTGGTAATTTCTAATGTTTCAATATTAGTTTCTACGACTTTTGTATTTTTTATTACTTCTTTTTCCATTTGTTCATCTGATTCAACTTGTAATAATTCTGACATTTCTGACAGATTTAATAATTCTGACATTAATTTATTATATTTTTCTTTTTTACTTTTTAGTATTTTTATTCTTTGTAAAACTATACTTGAATTTTTACTATCATTCCAAAAATTAGTTTCAAGAGTTTTTTCTTCCAATTCTTTTAGTTCTTTTTCCATTTCAGGAATGTCAAAGAGACTCACCAATACTTTCTAATTTAGATTTTAAAATTTGTATTTTTTTTATATTTTCTTCTAATTCTATCATTCTAAAGTCACTTCCTTTTCTATTTTACAATTAGTCTATCATAAGATATATTTTTTTTCAATGATAAAATGAGGTGAAAATTTGTTTTCCACCTCATTCATAATATATAATATTTTTTTCAATATCTTTGGTGCGTATATTTATTTTAACGTTCTTCTTTTTTTAATTCTAATTCATTATTTAAACAATCAATTGTAACTGTTGTGTGTGGTAAAATCTCTTGTGATAAAATTTTTTTAGCAATTAATGTTTCTAGTTTTTTTTGAACAAATCTTTTTAAGGGTCTTGCTCCATAAATTTCATCATATCCATTATCTATTAAATAATCTTTTGCAGATTGGGTTAATTCTAAATGAATGTATTTATCTTCCAACCTTCTTTCTAAGTCTTGAATAAGTAGCTCTAAAATTTTAGAAATTTCACTTTTCTTTAAAGGCTTATAAAATACTATTTCATCTAAACGATTTAGAAATTCTGGACGAAAACTTTGCTTTAATAATGCATTTACTTTATCTTTTGCTTCTTTTGATATTTCTCCATTATTTCCTATCCCGTCTAGTATATACTCAGAGCCTAAATTTGATGTTAGTATTATGATTGTATTTTTGAAATCAACTGTTCTTCCTTGTGAGTCTGTTATACGTCCATCATCTAACACTTGCAATAATATATTAAATACATCAGGATGTGCTTTTTCTATTTCATCAAATAACACAACTGAATAAGGTTTTCTTCTAACTGCTTCTGTTAATTGACCTCCTTCTTCATATCCTACATATCCTGGAGGAGCCCCTATTAATCTAGATACTGAATATTTTTCCATATATTCGGACATATCAATTCTTACAATATTATGTTCGTCATCAAATAGACTTTCAGCTAGTGCTTTTGCAAGTTCTGTCTTTCCTACGCCTGTTGGACCTAAAAACAGAAACGAACCAATTGGTCTACGAGGATCACTTATTCCAGCCCTTGAACGAATAATAGCTTCTGATACTTTTTCTACTGCTTCATCTTGTCCTATTACTCTTTTGTGTAAAATTTCATTTAGATTTAATAATTTTTCTCTTTCGCCTTCCATTAATTTTGTGACTGGAATTCCTGTCCATCTTGAAATTATTTTTGTTATTTCGTCTTCTGTTACCTTATTACGTAATAAATTATCATCTTTATTTTTTTCCTTTTCTGCTTGTTCTTCTTCTATTTCTAATTGTTTTTGTAATTCTGGTAATTTACCATATTTTAATTCAGCAGCTTTATTTAATTCATAATTTCTTTCTGCTTGTTCTATTTGGCTATTTACTTTTTCAATTTCTTCACGTAATTTTTGTACTTTTCCAATAGATTCTTTTTCATTTTCCCATTTTGCTTTCATAGAGTCAAATTTCGATTTTAATTCTGCCTTTTCTTTTTGTATGTCTTTTAGTCTTTGTTTTGAAATTTCATCTTTTTCTTTTGATAATGCTGTTTCTTCAATTTCTAATTGCATGATTTTTCTAGAAATTTCGTCTAATTCTGTTGGCATTGATTCCATCTCAGTTTTTATCATACTACATGCTTCGTCTATTAAATCAATTGCCTTGTCTGGTAAAAATCTATCAGATATATATCTATGTGATAATGTGGCTGCTGCTATAAGTGCATTATCTGCAATTTTAACACCATGAAAGACTTCGTATCTTTCTTTTAATCCTCTTAGAATCGATATTGTATCTTCTACAGATGGTTCATCTACCATTACTGGCTGAAAACGTCTTTCTAATGCTTGATCTTTTTCTATATATTGACGATATTCATTTAATGTTGTAGCACCTATACAATGTAGTTCACCTCTTGCAAGCATAGGTTTTAGTAAGTTACCTGCATCCATTGCACCATCTGTTTTTCCAGCTCCAACAATTGTATGGATTTCATCAATAAATAAAATTATTTTTCCTTCACTTTTCTTTACTTCTTGTAAAACAGCCTTTAACCTTTCTTCAAATTCTCCTCTGTATTTAGCACCTGCAACAAGTGAGCCCATATCCAATGAAAATATCGTGCAATCTTTTAGCCCTTCTGGTACATCTCCTCTTACGATTCTAAGTGCTAATCCTTCAGCAATAGCAGTTTTACCTACACCCGGTTCACCAATTAAACATGGATTATTTTTTGTTTTTCTTGATAAAATTCTAATAACATTTCTAATTTCTGTATCTCTACCTATAACAGGATCTAGCTTCTGCTCTTTTGCTAATTTAACTAAATCTTGTCCGTATTTTTTTAAAGAATCATATGTTTCTTCTGGATTATCTGTTGTTACTCTTGTATTGCCTCTAACACTTGATAATGCTTTTAAAAACTCATTTTTTGTAATGCCGTATGTTTTAAATATTTCTTTTAGCTCACTATTTGCATAATCAAATAGTGATAACATTATATGTTCTACAGAAACATACTCATCTTTCATTTTTAACGCAATTTTTTCTGCATTATTTAAAACTAAATCTACATCTTGTGATACATAAATACTGTCATTTGGTCTTGCACCTCCCGACATTCTTGGCTTTCTACTAATGATATTTCTTATGGCATCTTCAAAATTTTCTGATACTCCCATCTTCTTTAATAGCTCTCTTATTAAACTATTATCCTGTTCTAAAAGTGCAAGTAATAAGTGCTCTTGTTCTATTTGAGCATTTTGATTTTCAATTGCTATACTTTGCGCATTTTGTATTGCTTCTATTGATTTTTGAGTAAATTTTTGAATATTCATATTCATACCTCCTTATTAGCTTTAGTATTTCAATATTTTAAGCACTATTTTATAATTTGATTCAAATTTCCTGTATTTAAACCATTTCTAGTTTACTATATTTTTGTTTTTACTTCAACCTTAATAAAGTCAATTTTTATATATTTTTCAATTTCTTCTAATTTTATATTATCTAAAATTTTTTTCATTTTTTCATACATAAGAAAAGATACAATAATAAATATTGTACCTATTTCGTTAAGACGTTATTAGTCCCAGTATACTCTTTTGCCATACTGCAAATCAAATTTACAGTATTATCAATTCCAATTGCGTCACTATTAATACATATATCATAATTTGATGGATCCTTCCAGTCTCTTTCTGTATAATACTTATAATGATTTGCTCTTAATTTATTTATTTGGAAAATCTCTTTTTCTGCTTTGTCCCTATTCATTCCATAAAACTCTGTTGCTCTTTTTATTTTATTATCCATTGAACTACTTATGAATACCTTTAAAACATTTTTATTGTCCTTTAATACAAAATCTGCACATCTACCGACTATTACACAAGAATCTTTTGTTGATAGTTCTTTTATAAGCTCTGACTCTTTTATAAATAGCTCATCGTCATTATTTAAACCTATGTAATATCCACTATTAAAATTATCTAATAAATTTCTTTTTTGTTCGTTATCTTCAATATATTCTGCTGAAAGTCCTGTATTCTTTGCCATTTTTTCTATAATCTCTTTATCATATAATTTTATTTCTGCACCCTGTGGTGAGCGCGTCTGTGTGATACCAATCTCATAGACATCTCTCGGCAAATAGTGGCATCGCAAATTCGGATTATCCCGTTTTAATACAGAGATATTTTTATCTCTTGGGATTGTAATGTCATATATGTGTGGCGTTCGGTCTGAAAGCCCCCATAGGTACAGCGCCGTACCATAAGAGAAAACAGCATCACGGCACTGCCCCTGAAGCAATGCATATTCGTCTGGCATGCCATCCGCAAGCACATATAGTCCTTTGCGTACCTGCTCCAACTTCCCGGCATCGGTATATTTGCGCAACATAGGTCTGCTGATACCAAGCGCCTCAACCTGGGCTGTCCGAACAAATCCGTTGTTTGCTTCAGCCAATTCATTTATTCGTGTCCAAATCTGATCCATGGCACACACCTCCTTGCAAAGGCATTTACATTCTTACTTCATATTATATCAAACGGCAGTAAAAATGTAAATGCCTTTTTCAAATATTAGTGTGTCCAAATTGCAAACTTCTATGCGAAAAGGGATGCCACCGAAGTGACATCCCTCCCATAACGGTTACTATGCTGCATTCCTGTTCAATGACCACAAGCCTCGCCCGTCATGGGTGAAGTGCATGGGATTGATCTGCAGCGTTTGGCGAATCTTTTCTTTCCACCATTTGTTTGCCTGTGCCTTTTTATGCGGTTCGATCTGTTCATAGAGAAAGGAAAGAGCCACCGGCTCCTTGCATTGCTCCAAAACTGCCGCAACCACATCACGCCAGGTTGCTCCCGGCATATCACGGATATCTACCGTTGAACTCTGCGTCATCAGAATCGGAATGAGCACAGGAGAGTCCTTGCGAACGATCATAACATACTCATGCAGGATAGGGATAAACTTACCGCTATACTGCGTCCGGTCCGAAAAGCAGTTGTGTTGCGCCTTGATGATAATATTCTCCAAGGTGCCGGGCTTTACGATCTCGGCAAGCATACTGTAAAGTCTGCCTTTCTTCTTGATGTCACCCATCAGAACAGCCATCCGACCGCCGTTTTCCAGTGCC
>OIYO01001168.1_pt1 | contig 15842 bp, 12 predicted proteins | sample 1588191 | NCBI WGS metagenome assembly OIYO01 (sample SAMN03283275) | human gut metagenome | biome: human-associated habitat; material: feces | host: Homo sapiens | place: Peru | collected 2012 | reverse complement strand
TTCCAACAGTTTTCATCATTATCCTGACCCACTGGCATTTTTCAAAAGTGTAAAATGGTGCCTTCGTCCGGGGGAAAGACTGGTGCTCCGGGATGTGACCAGCGAGAACAAGATCGTTCTGTGGTTAATGGATAAGATCGAACTTCCGTTGGCAAATCTGTGCGGGCATGGTGATGTGAAGATCGCCACAAGAGAGCTGATCACGGAATGTTGTAAGCAGGTTGGATTGACGTTGGAAAAATTCGAGATACGGAAAGGAATGCGTTTGCATTGTGTGGTAAGGAAAAGCAGGGAAGTGGGCTGAACTAGTACCTAACCAGAAAGTATGATTATGTGACCCCACTGGACTGGAGTCTAGTGAGGTTATTTTATGTAATCGGTGTAGAATTTGTGGTACAGTAGTACAGAAAGGATGAGAACTATAGTGAAAAAAACAAATGATAACAGCATAGAAGAAAAATTAGACGGACAGCCACCTATTAATGCTATTGAACTGTTGAAAGACAGCATGCAACAGAAATATTGCAAGACCTATTATGTGTGAAAGACATAGACTGGAATAAGGATGCTCCGGTCATGAACGGGATCAGCTTCAGGTGCCACACAAACAAGTGCACCAGAGTAGTTACCCCTAAGAATTTTACTGAAGGGAAGATAATACAGAGAGCAAATGCATCCGGCAGATGCTATCTGTAAATAAATTAGAAATCAGGCGCGGTGATCCGTGCATAACAAACACAACTAAATGAGGGCATCATGATATGGGGGTATAGCCCACCGCGGACGCATGATAAGAAATCAGTTAAAGGCTGAGTCTTATTGTGCGTCCTTTTTCTTTGTCCCTTTTTCTGGTTTTGGCCTGGAAAGAGGGAGAAGATGAAGAATTTTATTAATGAAGAAACGCTGGGACAGAGAATTAAGGCAGCAAGGATCAGAAAGGGTTATACCCAGGAGCAGCTTGCAGAAGTGATGTGCATTCCAAAGTCCACGATTTCTGCTTATGAGAATGATAAGGTGGATATCAAGGGGGGCGTGCTTGTGGAGCTGTCAAAGCATCTTGATACTACACCAAATTATTTGCTTGGATGTGGAAATAGCAAAAATGATTTTGTCACTGAAGCAGAAATAATACTGTCGCAGATTAAAGATAAGAAGATACAGGAGGTTCTTTTGACACAGATTAGAGCACTTATAGATGTGTAATGCTACAAAAAAATATGTTGTTCCAAAAATGTTCCGAAAAATCTTGACGAAATAACGTGGAAGGATTATAAATAATATATAAGAAATTTGGAACAGCTCTGGAACAACAAGGAGGAATGAAAATGGCTGTAAAGATAACATCAGTGCTACCAAAAGGTAAGAGCGGATACACAATCAATTATAGGCATCCTGTTGTAAAGGATAGGGATGGTAAGTATGGTTTGAAGATTCATCGTGGATTAGGAACAACAGATCCAGAAAGAGCAACTTATCTTGTGAAACAGCTTCAGGAGCTGGTTGATGATGAAAGATGGTGGGATTATTCAAAAAAAGAAGAGGCGTATGCTCAATTTGAAAGTGTAATTGTAGATGCGTTTTACGATGCTATGGAAACCAAAATTGAAGATAAAGGTAAATACCTGGATGTGATTCCATTGCCATCTAAGCAGCAAGGTGGAGAATATTTATCACTAATCGGGCCGAGTGGTGCTGGAAAAACATCAATACTAAGAACACTGTTAGGTACTAAAAAAGAAAGATTTCCATCAGCAGCATCTGGACGGACTACTACTTGTAATATGGAGATAATTACTTCATCGAGTGGGAAATATGAAGCAGTAATTACCTTCATGTCCAGGCATATTGTTGAAATGTATGTGCAGGAATGCATTGAAGAGGCATTACTGTATGGATACGAGGGTAGTGATCCGGAATCTGAAAGAGACCGAATAGAAGAAAAGCTTCTTACACATAAGGACCTTGTTTTAAGACTTGCATATATCCTGGGTGATTCATCATTATTAAAGCAAAGGGAAGTAGATGAAGACGCTGAAGAGATAGAGATAGAAGAAGCGTCATATGAATATGAACAGGACTTAGATGGACTTAAAGCATGTGTTGCTGGATTTGTAGATAGGATTATAGAACTTGTGAAAAGCTATAAAGAAAATAATGTTGATATAGCTGCTGACGAGTTTAATTTTGAAGATGACGATTCTGTATTGGCGCTAAGAAGAGATATTGTTGATGAAATAAGGAATCGCTTTCAGCTTCTGCAAGGAGGGAAAAAGCTCAATCAACAGGGTGCATGGATAAATGCATGGTATTTTTGGTCTGAGAATAAAATGGAATTCTTAAAGAAAATCAAGATGTTCACTAGCAATTCCAAAGCTTATTGGGGAGGCTTGCTGACTCCTATTGTTGATTCTGTCAGAATAAAGGGCAATTTCAATTCTGAAGGAATAGAGCCGAGAGAGAATCTTGTTATATATGATGGCGAGGGATTAGGACATAAGACGACTTTGACATCTATGCCTACAGAAATGGTTAATAGATTAGCAATGTCAGATGCAATAATAGCTGTTGATAATGCATTGCAGCCAGTAATGGAAAATACAAAAATGGCCTTGAAAACATTCGTGGAAATGGGATTAGCTCAAAAAGTATTAATTGCATTTACGCATGTTGATCTGATGAATGGGGATAATTTAGTCAGTATTTCTGATAAGAAAAATCATGTAAGAATAGCACTTGAAACTTTCTTGCGTGACATGAAGAACAGTAATACGGACAAGGTAAGTAACAATGAGATTACATCCATGTTAGATAATTGCTTCTTCTTCTCTGATCTTGATGAAAAAAAGGAAATGAGTAAGTTGACAAATAATAATTTGAACAGAATGCTCAGGAGAGTATATGAACTATTTGAAACAAATCTGTCAGTAGAAGACGTTGTCCTGCATTATGATGAGGTGACATTGTACAATCACATAAAGAATGCAATTGCCAAGTATAGGGATAATTGGTCAGAGAAGATTGGACTTCCAGTAAAAACAAGCAAAACTGAGTTTTGGTCAAGAATCAAGGCTTTGACTAGAAGATTAGGCTATTTTGGGATGGATCATTACAACTATGAACTGATGCCATTGGCGGATCTAAATGATCAGATAAGATCTGAATTAAATGTATTTTTGAACAGACCCTTAAATGTGGAGCCAAATGTTACAACAGAAGAGGTTAAGAAAGAACTGATTAATAATATAAAGCTACAGATAAACACAGAGTTAGCATCCTTTATAAAAAATACAATGTGGCAAGACAGTCAGCAATTAAAAAGGTGGCAGGATGCTTACGATTATAGAGGAAGATATTCTTCATATGATAGGTCGATTAAAATTAAGGAAATCTTTGAATATTCTGCTCCGGAAATAGGCGATTATTCATATGATATGAATGAGTATCAGAGACATTACATTCAAAATGTAATAGGTGTAGTTAGACGAGGCATTGAAAAAAATGGCTCAAGGCTTGAAGGGGTAAAGGAATGGTAATTGAAGATGAAGTGTTACAGAGAGAACTAATTAGAAGTGAAGATGCTGAGAAAACCAGGATATGTGATCTGGAGCTCAGGAGGGATGGCATATTTATCTTGTCGATGTAGAACAAACGCGTAAGGGGAAGCGGAAGTATGCGGTATGCATTGACAGTCATCTTAAGAAATTAAGAAAATAACACTACTGCGAACTGGAGTATAGCTACCTAAGTGCAGAGAGATAACGGATGTTGTTTCTCTGCACTTTTTGTTTTTTAAAGGGGAGAGTTGTGGCTTGGAGGAGAGCGGGGGAACTACAGAAAAAATAGGTGAAAGAATATGCAAGCAGCGAAAACGGAAGCGATTGACTCAACAAGAACTTGCGGTTTTTTACGGGCATTATAGATTTCATAACTTATTTCTTATTTTTCTGTATTCTCTTGGCGAATATCCTTTCAGCTTGTGAAAAAGCCGGCTGAAATAAAGCTGGTTATCATATCCGACAATCTTAGAAATCTCATTGATGGAATAAGTTGTTGTTTCAAGTAACATCTGAGCATTGTTGATACGGATTCCCACAATGAATTGCATTGGTGTAGAACCGGTATATTTTTTGAAATTTCGGATAAACCAGCTGACACTCATGCCTCGTGAGGCAGCATAATCATCAATATTGATATTTTGATTGTAGTTTTCACTGAAAAAGGTAACAGCATTATCCATCTCATGATCAAGATATTCATTTTTTAATATGTGCTTTCTTGTCAGTTCCCGGTGGAAACTGATCAGAAGATGACGTAGCAAAAGGACAAGCATTTCCTCATAATTGTCTTGACAGCGTTGGAGCTCGATAATGATACGTTTGAAAATTTGTTCATATTCATTAGATGTACCCACTTGAAAGACACGTTCTTTATCCGGAAACCCATATTGACGTAAGATATTTTTCACATTGCTTCCTGTGAAGTGAATCCAGTATACTTCTGTCTTATCTTCTCCGTAATATTCATATTTTTGGAGTTCTTTCGGTCTGTACAGTACAATGTTGCCGGCTGGAACAATCGTTTCGTTATTTACATTATCAAAATGAAAATGCCCACAACCAGCAGTGATATATATAATCTGATAATCCAGACGACCCCTTGGACGGTAGGTCGGAAGTTTGGGATGTCTGGAAAGACGGTAAGTACCACAGCTACCTACAATCAGCGGACGACTTTTGTCTTTGAAATCCATATGTGAGTGGTTCAAATAACCGGTGTTCAAATACATAGGACAGCACCTCTTTTCGTACTTTTTATCATTGTATCATTTAGTGCATATTTTGTCTAATCCAATTCATAGACATATTTTGCGAATTAGGATAAGCTATATATAGCATAACTAAGGAACGTAAATAAAAAGTAAAGTATAAGGTTTGCTTTAGGAAAACAAAGAACAAAAAAGTATATGTATTGGAGGAGAGCTATTTATGATCGTACCACGTTATTATGAAAATCTAAGCGTACTGCACGAAAACACAATGCCAGCCAGAGCCTATTATATTCCGGCATCCAGAAGAATAGATAACCTGGTGGAACACAGAGAAGAGTCAGATCGTATGCAGTTATTGAATGGAACTTGGAAATTCCAGTATTTTAACAGCATCTATGACATTAAGGATTCTTTCTTTGAGAAGAATTATGATACAGAAAATTTTGATGAGATTCAGGTTCCAAGTGTATGGCAGATGGCTGGATATGATACACACCAGTATACAAACATCCGGTATCCATTTCCGTTTGATCCACCATATGTGCCACAGGACATTCCGTGTGGAGCCTATGTACATACTTTTGAGTACAGTAGAGATGAGAAAGCGCCAAAATCTTTTTTGAACTTTGAAGGAGTAGACAGTTGCTTTTACGTATGGATCAATGGCTCTTACATAGGATACAGCCAGGTTTCGCATATGACCAGTGAGTTTGATGTTACCGATGTACTTCAGGATGGAACGAATACGGTGGCAGTGTTGGTAATGAAGTGGTGTGATGGTTCCTATTTGGAAGATCAGGACAAATTCCGTATGAGTGGTATTTTCCGGGATGTGTACATTTTGAAACGCCCAAAACAGGCAATCAGTGATTATCATATTAAAACAAGAATTGAGGATATGCTTGCGAAAGTAGAAATTGAAATGAAATTCTACTCTCCGTTAAATGTAAAAATTTCGATTGAAGATAGAAACGGAGCAGTTGTAGCACTAGGAAGTATTGCTGAAGAAGGAACAGCTGTATTAGAAATCGCAAGTCCGGAACTTTGGAATACAGAAAATCCATATCTATATAAACTGATTCTTGAAACAGAGAATGAAGTAATTGTAGATCACATTGCATTAAGAAAGATAGAGATTAAAGACCAGGTTATTTATTTAAATGGACAGAAGATTAAATTCCGTGGTGTCAATCGACATGATTCTGATCCGGTTACTGGATTTACAATCAATCCGGAACAGATTACAACCGATCTTACGTTAATGAAGCAGCATAATTTTAATGCGATCCGTTCCAGCCACTATCCGAACGCACCATTTTTCTATGAAATGTGTGACAAGTATGGATTCATGGTGATAGATGAAGCAGATATTGAAGCTCATGGTCCATTTATGATCTACAGAAAAGAAGACACCGATTACAATCGGTTCAAACGATGGAATGAGAAGATTGCAGATGATCCGGTATGGGAAGAGGCAATCGTTGATCGCGTAAAACTCATGGTGGAACGTGACAAAAACCGTTTCTGTATTGTTATGTGGTCAATGGGAAATGAGAGTGCTTATGGCTGCAACTTTGAAAAAGCACTGGAATGGACAAAGAATTTTGATCCAGACCGTATCACACAATATGAGAGTGCAAGATACCGTAATTATGATGAAACATATGATTACAGCAATCTGGATGTGTACAGCCGGATGTACCCAGCACTTTCCGAAATTCAGGAATATCTGGATAAAGATGGAAGCAAACCCTTCCTTTTGGTAGAGTACTGTCACAGTATGGGAAACGGACCTGGAGATTTTGAAGATTACTTCCAGATGATTCAGGATAATGATAAAATGTGCGGCGGCTTTGTCTGGGAATGGTGTGACCATGCGATTGCTCATGGAACTGCTGAGAATGGAAAGACTATATATGCTTATGGGGGCGACCATGGCGAAGAAATTCATGATGGCAACTTCTGTATGGATGGATTAGTATATCCGGACAGAACGGTACATACAGGACTTTTGGAATACAAGAATGTTTATCGCCCGGCAAGGGTTATTTCCTATGACAAAGAAAGCGGAGAACTGGTGCTTCATAACTACATGGATTTTGATGACTTGAAAGATTATGTGAAGATTAGTTATGAACTGACACAGGATGGTCTTGTGATCAGCAAAGGCATACTTCCGGAGTTTTCTGTGGCACCACACGGGGAAGGAAAAACAAACCTGAAGATCAATGTTCCAGAGAATGGGAAATGTTATTTAAAACTTATTTACCATCTGAAAAAAGAATTGCCACTGTTGGATGAAGACCATATTCTTGGATTTGATGAAATTGAGGTAAGTAAAGAGGATACAAAATGTAAACTTGCAGAGAAATGGATACCAAAAACAGTAGTGGACTCTGAATTACAGGTAAATGAAAATGATACCCAGATTCATATCAAGGGGCGTGAATTTGCTTATACCATAGACAAACGTACTGCACTCTTTACAGAGATGAAATTCGCAGGGCGGGAATACTTGAACCATCCGATGGAATTAAATATTTGGAGAGCTCCAACAGATAACGATATGTACATCAAGTCTGAATGGAAGAAAGCCCACTATGATAAGGCTTACACAAGAGCCTATACGACAGAGGTTGTGCAGGGAAAACATGGTGTGAAGATTACAAGCCATGCTTCCGTTGTGGCAGAGACAGTACAGAAGATTCTTGATGTGACGATCACATGGAAAATAGAAGCTGCTGGAAAGATTGATGCAGATATTGCAGTAACAAAAGACGATGAATTCCCGGATCTTCCGAGATTTGGTGTGAGGATGTTCCTGGATAAAAAACTTTCAGCTGTAAGATACTTTGGAATGGGACCACAGGAAAGTTATTGTGATAAACATCAGGCTGCGAGCCACGGTTTGTACCGGGCAGATGTAGGGGATTTACATGAGGACTATATCCGTCCACAGGAAAATGGAAGCCATTATGATTGTGAATATGTAGAGCTTAACAACAGTCGATATGGAATTGTGGCATCCGCAGAAAAGGCATTTTCATTCAATGCTTCTTATTATACACAGGAAGAACTTGAGAAGAAAACGCATAATTATGAACTGACAGAATCAGATAGTGTAGTATTTTGTGTTGACTATGCACTAAATGGCATTGGTTCTAACAGTTGTGGTCCAGTTGTATTGGAGCAGTACCGATTTGATGATGTATTATTCCGGTTCCAGTTTACACTGATACCGTATGTAAAGGGATAATAAAGTTTCATGTAACCCGTAAACAAGGAAAGAGAGTCTGATTGTAATGTAAAGTCCGGATATACAGAGCAATCAGACAAAAACAGAGAAAAAATTAGAATTAGACATCATACGGTTAGACATATTGAGATTCTAAGTGCGATGAAGATGAGGAGGAAAGAAATTCGATGGAAGAAAAAAAGTATTTGAAATGGTATAACAAAATTGGATATGGATCAGGCGATATTGCAGGTAATGTAGTCTATGCGTTCCTGACATCTTTTATGATGGTCTATTTGACGGACTCAGTAGGACTTGCTGCAGGTGTCGTAGGTACCCTGATTGCCGTATCAAAACTATTTGATGGTTTTACGGATATATTTTTTGGATCAATGATTGACAAAACACACAGTAAAATGGGAAAAGCGAAACCCTGGATGCTATATGGATATATTGGTTGTGCCATTACGCTGGTCTGCTGTTTTGCAGTACCGGTCAGCTTGGGAACAACGGCTAAATATGCATGGTTCTTTATCTCTTACACACTGTTAAATGGTGTGTTTTATACAGCAAACAATATTGCTTATTCAGCACTTACGTCACTGATTACAAAGAACAGCAAAGAGCGTGTGCAGATGGGATCTTACCGTTTTATTTTTGCGTTTTCAACAAGTCTTCTGATTCAGGCAATTACAGTTGGATTTGTAGATAAATGTGGTGGAGATGCTGCAGCATGGAGAACGGTTGCTATTATCTATGCAATCATTGGTCTGGTCGTAAATACGATTTCAGCACTTTCTGTTAAGGAACTTCCGGAGGAAGAACTTAACGAAGGAGAAGTAAAGGATGATAATGAAAAGTACGGAATGGTACAGGCATTCAAGCTTCTTGTTAAAAACAAATATTACATGATGATTTGTGGAACATATATTTTACAGCAGTTATATGGTGCCATGATTGGAGCTGGCATTTATTACATGACATGGGTACTGAAAAATAAGAATTTGTTTGGACAATTTGCATGGGCAGTAAATATTCCACTGATCATTGCCCTGATTTTCACACCGACATTAGTTGGTAAGTGGAAAGGTATGTATAAACTGAACTTAAGAGGTTATGTCTTAGCAGTCATCGGTAGAGCACTTGTTGTTGTTGCCGGATATATGGGCAGTGTTCCGCTGATGATGGCGTTTACAGCTCTTGCAGCCTTAGGTCAGGGACCATGGCAGGGAGATATGAATGCAGTTATCGCATCCTGCTCTGAATACACTTATCTTACACAGGGAAAGAGAATTGACGGAACAATGTATTCTTGTACTTCTCTTGGCGTAAAAATCGGTGGAGGTATTGGAACCGCTGTTGTTGGATGGCTGCTTGAGTTCAGTGGATATGTCGGAACAAATGCAACTCAGCCGCAGTCTGCACTTGATATGATGCAGTTCATGTATCTTTGGCTTCCATTAATCTTTGATGTATTGATTATGTTTGTACTTTCAAGAATGAATGTAGAAGATGCAAATAAGAAACTGAAAGCAGAAAAAGGAATCGCTGCAGATGAAGTAACAGATGCATCAGACATAAATTAGAATTGACAGGAAAAAGCGTTGTTTGATTGTTGTTCGATGAGACAGTGCTTTTTCTATATATAAGGTGATCGGGGTGGTATTATGGAAATTAAAAAAACAATCGAATTATTGAATGGAACTTTTTTTGACAATAAATTAACAGAATTATATGTTGATTTGAACCGGATTCCATATGAGAAGGAACGATATCGAAAAGCAATCGACAGTTACAAGACATTTTTTGGTGAAGGTGAAATAGAGATATTCAGTGCACCTGGAAGAAGTGAAATAGGAGGGAACCATACGGACCATCAGCATGGGGAGGTACTGGCCGCATCCATTAACAATGATGCAATTGCAGTTGCAAGAAAACTGGATGAACCGATTGTAAAAGTGATGTCAGATGGATATAGAGATATGATTATCATTCAGCTGGATGAGCTGGTGGAAAAAACAGAAGAAGAAGGTACCACGAATGCACTCATCCGTGGTGTACTTGCCAAGATGAAAATGGATGGTCATGCAATTGGAGGATTTCAGGCATATGTGACCAGTGAGGTGTTGATTGGTGCAGGCCTTTCTTCCTCAGCTGCTTTTGAAACACTTATTGGAACAATTCTTTCCTATATGTACAACGGTGGTGAAGTTAATCCGATAGAAATTGCCAAGATTGGTCAGTATGCAGAAAATGTGTATTTCGGAAAACCATGTGGTTTAATGGATCAAATGGCATGTTCAGTAGGAAGTCTGATACATATTGATTTTGCAGATCCGGAAAATCCGATTGTGGAACAGTTGAAGTTTGATTTGAATACATATGGATATAGTTTATGCATTACAGATACGAAAGGCACTCACGCAGATTTAACCCCAGACTATGCAGCAATTCCACAGGAAATGAAAAAGGCAGCGGAATGTTTTGGAAAAAACTTTTTAGGAGAGGTATCCAAGGAAGAGATTATCAATAATATCACACGGATACGTGACTGTGCTGGTGATCGTGCTGCACTCAGAGCATTACACTTTGTATGCGAAAATGAGCGTGTCAAAGAGGAAGTAGATGCACTAAGGAAGAATAATTTTCCACAATTTCTGACCAAAGTGAAAGAATCCGGAGATTCTTCTTTTAAATACCTTCAGAACGTATATACATGTCACGATGTGCAACATCAGAATGTGTCTATTGCATTGGCATTAAGTGACGTGATATTTGGAGAAAAAAGCGTGTGCAGAGTACATGGAGGAGGATTTGCAGGAACCATACAGGCATTTGTTCCCAATTATCTGGTGTCCAACTATCAAAAAGAGATGGATAAGATATTTGGAAAGGGTTCCTGTGAAGTATTAAAAATTCGTAAGTATGGTGGCATAAAAGTTTTATAATCATAAAAACAAAGAAAAGGAGAAATGATCTATGAGTAGCATTTTAGTATTGGGTGGAGCAGGTTATATTGGTTCTCATACTGTATATGAGCTGATTTCTGAACTGGTGGCTTATGGACTAGAAAATGGACTAATAGATGATGCAGATAAAGTGTATGTTACAAATGGCTTATTGGAATTGTTTCAAAGGCAAGATTATCAAGAACCGGAGAAACTAGGAAAACCGAGAAAATTACAGCTCATTTTGGATGATTTGTTAGAGTTTGCGTTGTCACAGGGAATTCTTGAAGATGATACAGTAACAATGAGGGATCTTCTCGATACAAAGATCATGGGTATTTTAACACCTGCACCGTCCGTGGTAAGAAAAATTTTTGAAGAAAAATATGAGGTATCCCCAAAGGCAGCAACTGAATTTTATTATCATTTCAGCCAGGCTACAAACTATATCCGCACAGATCGGATTATAAAGGATGAAAAGTGGGAGACCGATACAGAATTTGGCAAGATGGATATCACAATTAACTTGTCAAAACCAGAAAAAGATCCAAGGGATATTGCAAAAGCTGGAACTGCAAAAAAATCTGGATATCCGGCATGCCTGCTCTGCAGGGAAAACGAAGGGTATGCAGGTCACCTCTCACATCCAGCAAGACAAAACCACAGGATTATACCAATTACTCTATGTGGAGAACAGTATTATTTACAGTATTCACCATATGTGTATTATAATGAACATTGCATTATATTTAATAAGAATCATATTCCGATGGTGATTAATGAGATAACCTTTAATAAACTCCTTGATTTTGTTAAGCAGTTTCCGCATTATATGGCAGGTTCTAATGCAGATCTGCCAATCGTAGGAGGATCTATTTTGAGTCATGATCATTTTCAGGGTGGCAGTTATGTCTTTGCTATGGCAAAAGCTCCTTATGAACAGGAATTTGATTTAGATAGATATCCAGATATACATGCAGGAATTGTAAAGTGGCCGATGTCAGTGATCCGTTTGCAGGGGAGAGCAATGGATAGTATTGTAGCGGCTGCAAATCATATCCTTACGAAGTGGCGTGGATATTCGGATCCAGAAGTTAATATTTTCAGTGAGACGGATGGTATTCCACACAATACAATTACGCCGATTGCAAGGATGCGTGGAGATTTGTATGAACTGGATTTGGTTTTACGTAATAATATCACAACTGCTGATTGTCCTCTCGGACTTTTCCATCCGCATGCTGAGTATCACCATATCAAAAAGGAAAATATTGGACTGATTGAAGTTATGGGACTGGCTGTATTACCTGCAAGATTGAAGAAAGAGATGGCAGAACTAGAACAGGCAATTCTGAATCATGAAGACCTGAGACAGAATGAAACAATGGCTACCCATGCTAAATGGGCAGAGGGATGGATACCAAAATATAAGATTACAGATAGTAATATTCATTCTATCATACAGAAAGAAATTGGAATTGTGTTTGCGAAAGTTCTGGAGGATGCAGGCGTTTACAAGAGAACAGATGAAGGGAAAGCTGCATTCAAAAGATTTATTGAAAGTTTATAAAAAAGGACCACTTCATTTTTGTGAAATGGCCTTAAGAAAATATTCAGTTTTCACAAAATAGTCCTTTTAGTATTTATACATGGTAAGGATGCTCAAAATATTCAGTGTAGAATACTAAAAGGTCATTCAGATATTTTTTTAGGTTGCTCATTTGCAATTCCTCCTTTCCTTATTTACAAGTTGATTATAAGATAGGTGTAAAAGGATTGCTTGCCAAATCGAAAGAAGATATAGACAAATGTTGCAAAGGGGAGTATTTCATGCAGTTAAAATATGTTGACACAAAAGAGGAGATCATAGCAATAAATAGGAAGTCAAAACATATTGAACCACATCTTCATAATGCACTGGAGATCGTTTGTGTAACAAGTGGAGCATTAGAACTTGGTGTCGGACAGGAACTATACCATATGGAAAAAGGAGATATAGGCTTTGTATTTCCAGATGTTATTCATCACTATCAGGTACTGACACCCGGTGTAAATAAAGCGACTTATCTGATTGCATCGCCATTTACGATAGCCAAATTTGCAGATATCATGCAATCCATGGCTCCTGAATACCCGATCATCAAAGCGGAAAAGGTTGAACCGGAGGTATATAGGGTTATAAATGCAATTTTAGAGACAGAACAGTCGGATATTACTGTTGCACAGGCATATCTTCAAATTGTGTTGGCACGCTGCATAGGAAAATTAAATTTGGTAGAAAAGAGTAATGTGGGGAGCAACGATTTTATTTACCAGACAGTTTCCTATATATCAGCAAATTTTAAGAAGAAGTTTTCTCTGGAAGAGATGGCAAAAGATCTGGGGGTGAGCAAATATGTTTTATCCAGACTCTTTTCCAAAACATTCCATAGAAACTTTAATCAATATCTTAACGATGCAAGGCTGAACTATGCATGCCATCGTTTGGAAAATACGAGTGATTCTATTACCAACATTTGTCTGGATAGTGGATTTGAAAGTCAGAGAACATTTAACCGAGTATTTAAAGAAAGATATAAAATATCACCGAGTGATTATCGGAGTACTTGTGTGAAAGAGATGTTGTCATAAAAGGTTCTGTTGATAGAAATATTTACTTCGATTTCACAGTACTATGTATTTGATTTTATGTGTGGATGATATAATATGAAAATATTTGTAGAAAATAGCGCTTTATTTTATTAGCCCATCTTTGACAGTTGGATGCTTCGCATCGTAGATTTTTTGATGAATTCATAATCAGTCCGAAAACCGAAAGCTCGGTGTAAAGAATCTGTTATTTCAGTTCTAGTGTAAGAGGGAACATAGCCATTAGCGGTATTTAACAGAGTCATTTTTCTTTTCTAATAGACGGTAGAGAAGAAGGCTGATGTAACAGGTGCAGTTACTATTTTACTACTGTTTCGAAGTCAGTTCCGTTGTTCCGCAGAGTTTCACGGAGCCTGTAGGAATCGCCTTCCATATCAATCAAATAAGAGAATGGACGTATGGATTATCAGGGAAACGTGTACAGAGAGCATTGCAAAAATGGAAAGTAATACCGATGAAAGCTGACAGCTATTGGTTTGCAGATGTGGATGATGCAGACTTGAAAGCAATTTTAGATTCTTATAGTTTGAATATATCACCCAAGCTATATACGGATGGAGAGTTGAGAAAATTAAAAAAGAAAATACAGACCTTTTAGGTACGTTACATTATTTTAAGGCAAAGCTTCCGGAAATATGATATATATCATGTTTTCTGGAAGTTTTGTCTTAAAGCAAGTGGCAAACTCCCGAGCCGATAGGCAAAATGTCGAAGAATATTTTTTATTTTTCTTATGTTTGTATTATAATGGGTACAAGTGGGTCAACATGCCTGCATGATTAATGAACGGCAAATATCGATCACAAGCTGAGCTATTCTTACAATGAAGCTGCACAGCGGAAAGGTAAAAATATAGGTAGACAGAGCATGTATGCAAAATTATTCAAATTTTACCAAATAGGACCGCAACCGGACAGATACGGTAACAGGATCGTATCTGATTACTGTATGTTTCAGTAGGATCCGGTATGCGGTCGTTTTCTTTTATGAGACCGGGCATGCACAGTGTGATGCGTTGCCTGGCTTTTGCTTTTTCAAAAGGAGGGGGAACATTGATCGTATGCGCAGCGGTAGATGACCGTATGGGAATGTCTTTTCATGACCGCAGGCAGAGCCAGGACTGCCTTCTGCGGCAGCGTTTGTTGGAGTTGTCAGTGGGCAGCAGGCTTTTGGTAAACCACAATACGGCCAAACAATTTCAAGATGTAGTGGCAGAGCATTTGATCGTGGATGACGATTTTTTGGAAAATGCAGGGGAAGATGATTTCTGCTTTGTGGAAGATCTGCCGCTTGAAATGTATCAGAACAAGATAAAAAAAATATTTTTGTTTCACTGGAACCGGGCATATCCGGCGGATACCTATTTTGACATTCCGCTGATAGAGGATGAATGGAAACTGGTGTCCGTTCTGGAATTTGTGGGTAATTCACATAAAAAGATCACGATGGAGGAGTGGGATCATGAAGAAAATGTGGGAAGAACTGACCAAATCTAAGGCATTAAAATCTGTGATGACAGGCATGTTGTTCGTTGCTTTTTCCTGTATGGTGGCGACCGGCTGCGGAAATACAGAAGCGCTGTCACAGGAGCAGGGAAAAGAAATTGTAACGACAGTCACGGAAAGTGAAACTGCTGTCACAACTGTATCGGAAAGTGAAACGTCAGACACTGAGTCGGAGATAGCAGACGAACCTGCCGCGCAGAGCGTGCAGACACAACCGTCGACCGAAGTGACGATTTCAGCAGCTGATATTCCGGCATACGCAGGAGATCCGTATGTTACGATCAACGATAATGAGCCACAGTTTTTGGAAACGGATCTTGCAACGTCATCGTATGAATATTACAGCGATCTGGATGACCTTGGCCGCTGTGGCGTGGTGTATGCCTGCATTGGCACGGATCTGATGCCAACGGAAGAGCGCGGAAACATCGGTTCCGTGAAACCAAGCGGATGGCATACAGCAAAATACGACATCGTCGATGGCAAATATTTATACAACCGCTGTCATCTGATCGGCTATCAGCTGTCCGGCGAAAATGCCAACGTAAACAACCTGATCACAGGAACACGTTACCTGAATGTAGAGGGGATGCTTCCTTTTGAAAATATGGTTGCCGACTATGTCAAAGAGACTGAAAACCATGTACTGTACCGCGTGACTCCTGTTTTTGAAGGAAACAATTGGTGCTAGAATATAAATAGTACAAGCCAAAATGAGAAATTCCAAATACACATAA
>OIYO01001167.1_pt1 | contig 15847 bp, 13 predicted proteins | sample 1588191 | NCBI WGS metagenome assembly OIYO01 (sample SAMN03283275) | human gut metagenome | biome: human-associated habitat; material: feces | host: Homo sapiens | place: Peru | collected 2012 | reverse complement strand
GTCGAGCATCAAGCCCATGATTGCCCTGCCGTTCCATCCTTCCAACGGTTTTGAGATCGACGAGCTCAACGAGAACCTCGAGGACATCCTGCACGAGGTCGAGCTCGAGGCAGCCAAGATCGGCGAGGGCAAGACGCACTTTAGCCTGCTCGACAAGATCGTCGACGGCAAGCTGCACGTGCAGCAGGGCGTCATCGCCGGCTGCTCGGGCGGCAACTACGACTCCGTGGTGCAGGCGGCCCGCGTGCTCAAGGGCGCCAACACCGGCTGCGGCGAGTTCTCGCTGTCGGTCTATCCCACGAGTCAGCCCGTAGCGCTCGAACTCACGCGCCGCGGCTATATCTACGACCTTATGGAGGCCGGTGCGATCGTGCGCACGGCGTTCTGCGGCCCGTGCTTTGGTGCCGGCGACACGCCCGCTAACAACGGCCTGTCCATCCGCCACACCACCCGCAACTTCCCCAACCGCGAAGGCTCCAAGCCCGGCGAGGGGCAGATCAGCGCCGTGGCCCTGATGGACGCCCGCTCCATCGCCGCGACCGCTGCCAACGGCGGCATCCTGACGCCGGCGACCGACCTGCCCGAGGAGACCTGGGACGAGGCCTGCGAGTACACCTTTGACGACGCGCCGTACAAGAAGCGCGTGTACTGGGGCTTTGGCAAGGCTGAGCCCACCGACGAGCTGGTCGAGGGACCCAACATCAAGCCGTGGCCCGCGATGGAGCCGCTCGGCGACGACATCTTGCTCAAGGTGTGCTCCAAGATCATGGACCCGGTCACTACGACCGACGAGCTCATTCCCTCGGGCGAGACGAGCTCCTTCCGCTCCAACCCGCTGGGTCTGGCCGAGTTCACCCTCAGCCGCAAGGACCCGGCCTATGTGGGCCGTGCCAAGGCGGTTCAGGCCGAGGAAGCTGCCCGCCGTGCCGGAAACGGCGACGCTGCTCTGCTGGAAAAGGTCCATGCGGTCCCCGGCTGTGAGGTCCTGACGTGGAACGACCTGCAGCTGTCGTCTACCATCTTTGCGGTCAAGCCCGGTGACGGCTCTGCCCGTGAACAGGCGGCGTCCTGCCAGCGTGTTCTGGGCGCAGGAGCCAACATCGCGGAGGAATACGCGACCAAGCGGTATCGTTCTAACCTCATCAACTGGGGTATGCTGCCGTTCCAGCTGGCCGGTGCAACGCCCTTTGGGCTGGGGGACTACATCCTGATCCCCAACATCCGTGAAATCCTCAAGGGCGACTTGCAGAACATCCCGGCCTATGTGCTGGGAGATTCCGTCAAGCCCTTCACCCTGTACATGGCCCCGCTGACTTCGGACGAACGCCAGATCTTGGCGGATGGCTGTCTCATCAATTTCTATAAGCACTAAAATCAAACGATAACAAGCCGAAAAGCGCTCGCCCTTCTGGGACGGGTGCTTTTTGGGCTTTCTTTGGGAGGAAATGCAATGCCCGGTGATCTTCACAATCATTCCACTTGTTCCGACGGTTCTGTGCCCATCCACCGTTTGCCATTGATGGCGGCGCGGGTCGGGCTGGACACCATGGCGATCTCGGATCACGACACGTTGCTCAGCGTCCGCTACTGCTACGATCACCCCGCGCAGGATGGCGTCCGGCTCATTCCGGCCACCGAGCTGACCGGTTACGACTACGAGCGCCACCACCGCGTCCATCTGTTGGCATTCTGGCCGGACCCCGAAAGCCCGGAGCTGATCCGCCACTGTGACGTCATGCGCCAGCGCCGGAACGAGTGCTGTCTGCAAAGTGCACGGGAGATCGAGCAGATCTATCCGCAGTTCAAGACGGAACAGGCGCTGGAATACGCGAAGGACAGCGGTGTGCTGTTCAAGAGCGGCATCATGCAGGCATTGTGTGAGCTGGGGCTTGCCGAGGGCATCTACGGAGAAGAATACCATCGTCTGTTTGGCTGGGAGCCGCGCGGCATCGTGCTGCATTCGCCCGAATACCCACCGGTGCAGGAAGTCTTGGCGACGGCAAAGGCGGCGGGGGCTGTGATCGTGTTTGCGCACCCGACGGTCTACAAAAGTATGCCGCTTCTGCGGGAGCTGGTCAAAGAGGGAATGGTGGACGGCATCGAAGTGGACCATCCGCGCAACAGCCCCGAGGACCGCGCGGAGTGCATCGCGCTGTGTAAGCAGTACGGGCTGATCCACACCGGCGGCACGGATTTTCATGGCTCGAACCACAAACATCCCCATCCGGTGGGCACTTGCACGACCCCGGATGATCAGATCGCCCGGATCGAAGAGTTGGCGGCAAAACGGAAGAGATAGTCTGCAGCGGCCGCATCTCCGGGAGCTTTCTCCGCGAACAGCCCGGAACCTAGGATTCCGCCCTAACGCTTCGCGTCAGGGTCCCACCTCCTAAGCGTTCGCGGAGAAACTCCCCTCGTGCGGCGGGGAAAGCAGCTGTTATCCAGCCGGGGGCCGGGAGTTTTTCCAAGCAAGCGTCCGAGGTGGGGACCCGGCGCGAAGCGCTGGGGAGAGCATGGAATGCCCTTTGCTTGCGGGAAAAAGCTCCCGGACACCGGCGGCTTTCCGCCTTATGCCAGTTCCTTTTCCGCCACGGACAGGGCCACTTCAATGACCTTATCCATATCGTAGTACCTATACTCGCCCAGACGGCCGCCGAAGATCACGCCGTCCTCAGCATCAGCCAGCTTCTTGTACTCAGCATACAGTGCGCCGTTCTTCTCGTCGTTGACCGGATAATACGGCTCATCGCCCTTTTTCCACTCGGCGCTGTACTCGCGGCTGATGACGGTCTTGGGCTGGGTCCCGAACTCAAAGTGCTTGTGCTCGATGATGCGGGTGTAGGGCGTCTCGGCGTCGGTGTAGTTGACGACGGCGTTGCCCTGATAGTTGTCAGTGTCCAGAACTTCCGTCTCGAACCGAACGCTGCGGTACTGCAGAGCACCCAGCTTGTAGCCAAAGTAGGCATCGACCGGGCCGGTATAGACGACCTTGTCCGCCAGCTTGTCCAGCGCTTCCTTCTCGGCCAGATAGTCCACGTTCAGGCGGACTTCCACGCCGTCCAGCATCTTTTCCACCATGGCCGTATAGCCGCCGTTGGGGATGCCCTGATACAGCGCATTGAAATAGTTGTTGTCGTAGGTGAAGCGCACCGGCAGACGCTTGATGATGAATGCCGGAAGCTCAGTGCAGGGACGGCCCCACTGTTTGCCGGTGTAACCCTTGACCAGCTTTTCGTAGATGTCCGTGCCCACAAGGCTGATGGCCTGTTCTTCCAGATTCTTCGGCTCGGTGATGCCGGCTTCGGCCTTCTGCTGTTCGATTTTCGCCTTTGCTTCGGCGGGCGTGACCACGCCCCACATCTTGTTGAAGGTGTTCATATTGAACGGCATGTTGTAAATTTCGCCGTGGTAGTTTGCCACCGGGCTGTTGGTGTAGCGGTTGAACTCGGCGAACTGGTTGACATACTGCCACACTTCTTTGTTGTTGGTGTGGAAGATGTGCGCACCGTAGCGGTGAACGTTGATGCCCTCCACCGGCTCGGTGTAGATATTGCCCGCGATGTGGCCGCGCTTGTCGATGACAAGGCAGCGCTTGCCCGCCTTTTTGGCCTCGTGGGCGAACACAGCGCCGTACAGGCCGGCGCCAACGATCAGATAATCATACTGCTTCATGGGAAAGGACCTCTTTCGTCATTTTTTGGTGTCGGGAGCGCTCTTTTTCTGGGACTCCCGGTATTGGTCGATGGCGGTCTGGATGCGTGCCCGCGCCGCCTCGGGGGTGATATGCTTGAGCTGTGCCGCCGCCATAGTCTGATGTCCGCCGCCGCCCAGCGACTCCATGATGACCTGCACGTTGACTGCGCCCAGACTGCGGGCCGAGATGTTCACGCCCGTGCCCACTTGGACCGCCACGAAGCTGGCTTCCACGTTCTGGATGGTCAGCAGGTCGTTGGCCGCCTGTGCCACAGCCACGCGGGCTTCGGGGGCCACTTCGCCGCCCACCGAGATGGCACAGTTCTTGTACATCTGTGCAGCTTCGACCAGCGCGGCCTTGGCGTTGTATTCCACCATCGTCACATCGAACAGCTGGCGGACCTTTTCCGTCTCCGCGCCATAACGGCGGAGCGCGGCGGCGGCTTCAAAGGTGCGCACGCCGGTGTGGAGCGTGAAGTCGCGAGTGTCCAGCATGATGCCAGAGAGCAGTCCTTCTGCTTCCACTCGGTTGGGTTTGTCATCCCGCGTGCCGACGTATTGCAGCAGTTCGGTGACCAGCTCACTGGCCGAGGACGAATACGGTTCGTGGCAGACGAGGGCGGGATTCTCGATGAAGCCCACGCCCTTGCGGTGGTGGTCGATAACGGCCACCTTGCCGCATTTTTCCAGAATTTCTTTGCTCTCCACCAGATTGACTTGGTATGTATCCACCACGATGCAGAGCGTTTTTTTCGAAATAATGGGCAGAGCACCCTTGGGGTCGATGAAATCATCCTCCTGCCCCGCTTTCACAAGGGCATCGATGAGGGAACCCGCCAGCGTCGCATCCCGGCGGACTGCGATAACAGCCGGAACATCGCAGATTTTACAGATTCGCAGGACGCCTTCCGCCGAGCCGATGGCGTCCAAATCGCTCATCCGGTGGCCCATGATGACCACATGATCAGCTTCCTTGATGAGCTTGACCAGCTGGTCGGCCACGATGCGGCTGCGGACCTTGCTCCGCTTCTCGACGCCGTGGCTGACGCCGCCGTAGAAGGTGAAGCCATCCGGGGTCATCTCAGCGGCCTGATCACCGCCGCGTCCCTGCGCCATATCCAGCGCCTGAACGGCCATGTCCTGCGCTTCCCGCAGGGTCTGCGCGCCCCGGCCGATGCCAATGGAGATGGACAGGTTCACGCTGGGGTCGAGGGCGCGAATCTTATCCAGAACATCATAGCCGCGCTTGGCGTACTGTTCCAGATGGCGCTCCTCCACCACGGCGATATAGCGGCCGCTGGCCACCCGGCGCAGAAAGCCGGTCCCGCGGCCGATCATATCTTCCAGCACCCGGTTGATGCCCTCCAGCAGACGGGCACGCTCGCTGTCCAGCATGTCGCTGAACACATCGTCGTAGCCGTCCACCAGAAAGACCATGTAGCCCGGGCGGCTGGCCTTGTATTCGGCTTCCACCCGGCGCAGAGCCGTTTCCTCGTTAAAGATCAGGATGGTCACGCTCTCGCTCTGGCCCGGGACGGTGGAGCTGTGCACGCTCCATACGCCGTCCGCCAGATTGAGCTGCTGGCCATCCTTGGCACGGCAGAGCTGAAGGTCCAGCCCAGGCAGAAGCTTCTGGGCGCGGCTGGCCAAGCGGTCCTCGCCGCGGAGCAGACGTTCCCGGAACTGGGCATTGTACCACAGGACCGTTTCGCCCGAAAGTACGACGACCGGCTGGGACAGGGATTCCAGACTATACTGCGTTTTGGAGTTTTCGAAGCTCCCGCCGGCCACCCAGCGGGCCATCCAGCTGCGCAGACGATAGCGGAACACCCCCATCGCAATGCCCCACAGCACCACCAGAACGACCAGCACCGGCCAGCCCGCTGGGCGCTGCACCAGCAGCACCAGCGTCAAAAGCCCGCACAGGACGGCCAGCCCGACGGTCAGCATTTCAAGGGTCCATCTCGGTTTTTGTTTCATCAACTCTTCTGCCTCCTACAGCCGCTGCAAGGCGGCAGACCCTCAGACCTCCATCAGGATGGGAAGAATCATCGGGCTGCGCTTGGTGCGGCGATAGATATAGCTGCTCAGTGCCTCGCGCACGCGGGTCTTGACGCTGTTCCAGTCGCGGACATGCTCATCCACACAGCGGTCCAGCGCATTCTCCACGATGCTCTGTGCGCCGTCCATCAGGCTCTCGTTCTCGCGCACATAGACGAAGCCGCGGCTCACGAGGTCCGGACCGGCCAGAACTTTGCCGGTCTTGCTGTCCACGGTGGCCACGATGATGACCAGACCGTCTTCGGACAGATGCTTGCGGTCCCGCAGAACGACGTTGCCCACGTCGCCCACGCCGAGGCCGTCCACCATGACCGCGCCGGCGGTGACCGGCTCGCCCAGCTTGATCTCATCCCTGGTCAGAATGACGTTGGAGCCGTTCTCGGCGATCAGAATATTGCTGGTGGGGATGCCAAGGCTGGCGGCGGTCAGTGCGTGCTTCTTCAGCTGCTTGTACTCGCCGTGCACCGGCAGGAAATACTTGGGTTTGGTCAGGGTCAGCATGAGCTTCTGCTCTTCCTGACAGGCGTGGCCGGAGACATGGACATCATACATGCTCTCGTAGATGACCTCTGCGCCCAGCAGGAGCAGACCGTTGACGATCTTGGTCACGCTCTTCTCGTTGCCGGGGATGGGGTTGGCGGAGATGATGATGAAGTCGCCGGGGCCGACGCGGACCTGACGGTGGCTGCACGAAGCCATCCGGCTCAGTGCGCTCAGCGGCTCGCCCTGACTGCCGGTGGTGATCAGAACGACCTGCTCCGGCGGATACTGGTTCAGCTCTTCCACGCTGATCAGGGTCCCTTCCGGGATATGCATATAGCCCAGCTCCTGTGCCATGGCCGTGTTGTTGACCATGCTTCGGCCGCTGAACGCCACCTTGCGGCCATCCTCGACCGCCAGATCGATGATCTGCTGGACGCGGTAGATGTTGGACGCAAAGGTCGCGATGATGATGCGCTTGTTCCGTGCGCGGGCAAACAGGTTCCGCACACCGGCCGCGACTTTCTGTTCGGTCGCCGTAAAGCCCGGGCGCTCGGCATTGGTCGAGTCGCTCAGCAAAGCCAGAACGCCCTTCTGGCCGTACTCCGAAAGGGTGGTCAGGTCGGTGACGCCGCACGCCAGCGGGGTGTAATCGATCTTGAAGTCGCCCGTCTGGATGATCGTTCCGGCAGGGCTGTCGATGGCGAACGCCACCGAATCGGGGATGGAGTGGTTGACGTGGATCGGTTCCACGGTAAAGCAGCCCAGCTTGACCTTCTGCTTCGGGGTGATCTCCACGAATTTGGTCTTGCCCGCAAGGCCGAACTCTTCCAGCTTGTTGCGGATCAGGCCGCAGGTCAGGCGCGTGCCGTAGATGGGCAGATCGAATTTCTGCAGCAGATACGGGATGCTGCCGATATGGTCCTCGTGGCCGTGGGTGATGAGCAGACCTTTGATCTTATCCTTGTTCTGCACCACAAAGGTGAAGTCCGGGATGACCATATCGACACCGTACATGTCGCTGTCCGGGAACACCAAGCCGCAGTCCACGATGATCATATCGCCGCAGCACTCGTAGACGGTCATGTTCTTGCCGACTTCGCCCAGACCGCCCAGCGGATAGATGTGGATAGGCACAGCCGCTTCCTTGGGCTGCTGAGGACGGCGGGGACGCCGCTGATAATAAGGCCGACGGGTGCGGGGACGCTTTTCGCCGGTGGATTCATTGCTTCGGTTCTGAGCCGCCATAGGCTGGCTCTGTTCTTTTGCCTGTGCCATTCGTACCTCCAAAATCAATCACAAAACGCAGGCGCACCCGTTTTCGGGCGGCCTGTCTGCTGAAGGAGCGGGCAGATCCGCCACCGCTCCCATCGAAACCATCGTATAGAATTGTTCGTTTCCGCGTCTTTTTCAAGCCCGCAGTCGGCTCTGCGAAGCGTTTTTCACCCTGTCAGTCCATCTGTTCGATGCGACCGCGGCACAGCTCCACACCAGCCCGAGTGCACCCCTTTGGCACACCCCTATACGCATTTTGTTACAAACAGTATAGTATTTCTCACCCTTTTTGTCAATTCCAAGGTTTGGCCGGTCCCGGGCAAATTATGCGCGGACCCCTTGACAGAACGGGAAAAACAGTTCTAAATAGAGGTATCACACTTTCAGGAGAAACGCATGAAACAGGTTGAAGTTTACACCGACGGCGCTTGCAGCGGAAACCCGGGTCCGGGCGGCTGGGGCGCGGTCCTGCGCTACCGTTTTAACGGCAAAGTCTATGAAAAGGAGCTGAGCGGCGGCGACGCCTCCACCACCAACAACCGGATGGAGCTGACCGCCTTCATCGAGGCTCTGCGCCAGCTCAAGGAGCCGTGCGAGGTGCGGCTCTGCTCGGACAGCCAGTATGTCATCAACGGGCTGGAAAAGGGCTGGGCCAAGGGCTGGAAGCGCCGGGGCTGGAAAAAATCCGACGGTTCCCCTGCCCTGAACCCGGACCTCTGGGAACAGGCGCTGGAACAGGAAGCCCGCCACAAGATCACCTATGTCTGGGTCAAGGGCCACGCCGGCCACCCGGAAAACGAACGCTGCGACCAGCTGGCCGTGGCACAAAGTCAGGCACACGGAGGGAGACAGGGACGATGAGCGATACTTTTCTGCCCGGGAACGGGTTCGACACCTACGAGGAACAGGACAAAGTTCTGGTCGGTCTGTGCGGCGGGACCGGATGCCGCGCGGCGGTCCGCATTTTACAGCAGCAGGGCTTTGCAGTCATGGGCGCTGTGGTCCGCCTTGCCGAAGAGGACGCCGCCGTTCAGGCTGCGAAAAATGCTGCCAAGGACCTTGGCATCGAGTGCATCACGCTGAACGCTTCCGAGCTGGCCAGCCAGCTGGTGCAGGAAGCTTCCGACACCGCGCCGGACCTGCGCTTTCCGGCTCTGCTGGCCGCTGCAGACCGGCTGGGCATCCAGTATATCGCCACCGGCCACCATGCGCGGGTAGAGACGGACGCCGACGGCGTGAACCATGTTGCCCCGTCTGCGGATGCCGTCAGCGACGAGAGCGCCGCCTTGGCCGCTCTACCGCAGGAGACGCTGGCACGGCTCATTCTGCCGCTGGGCGAGTTCTCCCCGGCAGACCTCGCTGATCTGGCCGCCGACCTCAAATTCTAAGTTTCTGCATACAAAAAGACCCTGAAGCGTTCCGTTCGGACACTTCAGGGTCTTGCTTTTTTCCAAAAATTTTCAGCTGTTCTGGGGGTGAACGATGTCACGCCAATCCAGATCGCCGCGCTCCAAGCCGTGGATCAGCACCTCTGCGGTGGCGATGTTGGTCGCCAGCGGGATGTTGTGCACATCGCACAGACGCAGCAGCGTCATCTCGTTCGGCTCGCTGGGCTTTGCATTGATGGGATCCCGGAAGAACAGGAGCAGATCGACCTCATTGCAGGCGATGCGGGATGCGATCTGCTGGTCGCCGCCCTGAACACCCGCCAAAAAGCGCTGGACCTGCAGTCCCGTCGCTTCTGCGATCATCTTACCGGTCGTACCGGTGGCTACCAATTTATGCTGGCTCAAAATCCGGCAGTACGCCGTACAGAACTGAACCATCAGCTCTTTTTTGGAGTCATGCGCAATCAGTGCAATCGTCATCGGTCAACCTCTCCTTTGCTCATCCCTGTGTCGGGCCAATTTCCTTGCACATATCATAGTATCACAATTTCTCTCTTTTTACAACAGGTTTTTGGACAAAATCTGCATTTTTTTCGGGATTTTCTCCAATTTCCACCGAAACCTGCATATTATCGTCATGCTTCCGGTGTATTTGTTGCATCTCATGCGGCGGTGTCGCCGTCTGCTGGAACGTCTGCGGCCGCATCCGCGCCGCTGTTCTGCGCTGTTGCGGCGGCATCGTCAGTCGTGCCGTCAGCAGGGGCATCGGTTGCATCCCCTGCCGTTTCCGGCTGTGCCAGCGAATCGGAAACGGTGTCGTCCACCATCAGCGTGCCGTTCTGCATCGCGAAGTAAGCGTTGAAGATATCCGCCACCAGCTGGCCGGTCCGCGCACCCGCGCCGCCGTATTCCACCACGATGCCGATCGCGATCTGCGGGTCCTCCGCAGGGCCGTAGGCGATCATGGTCGCGTTGGTATAGTGCTTGAGGGTGCTGCCCACATAGTAGCTCTCGCTGCGCTGGGGGCTGCCGGTCTTACAGGCGATGGTGTACGGATAGCTGGCCAGTGCCGGGATGGTCTGGGACACGCCGATCATGCCCTCTTTCACGAGGTCGAACGTCTCGCCCTTGTCCTCGATGACCTCCACGACCTCCGGCTGCGTTTCCTGAAGGGTCTTGCCGGTGTTGGAATCGAGGATGGCCTTGACGAAGTGGGTGCGGTAGCGCGTGCCGCGGTTGGCCAGCGTGGCCGCATAGGTCGCCAGCTGGATGGGGGTCACGGCGGTGTTGCCCTGACCGATAGCGGCCTGAACGTCCAGCGATTCGGTATAGTTGGAGTCATTCTTGGTCGTCAGGTGGCCCAGTGCTTCGCTGACCTCTACGCCGGTACGCTGGCCGAGACCCAGCTTGTAGGCGTAGGAATCGTAGACATCACTGGTCAGGCGGCGGCCGACGTCGTAAAAGAAGATGTTGCAGCTCCACTTGATGGCCGTTACCACGTCGATATTTCCGCTGTGGCCGTGGCGGGTGCACTTGGGATGGTAGTCCTTATAATAGGTATATACGCCGTTGCACAGCACCGTAGAATACCGATTGATGAGGCCCGTATCCAGCGCGGCCACCGCCACCGACGGCTTGTAGGTCGAGCCGGGGGTGTACAGGCCCTGCAGGGCACGGTTGAACAGCGGCATGTTTTCATCGGCGCTGTACTCGCTGTACTGGCTGGAATACAGATTCTGGTCAAAACTGGGGTAGTTGGACGCCGCCAGCACACCGCCGGTCTTGACGTCGAGGACAACGACCGCGCCCGCGTTGGCCCGTGCGCCATCCGTGCCATAGGCTTTGCTGATCATCTGCACGTTGCTGGCCAGTGCCTGATCGACGGCCTTCTGGAAGTCGCTGTCGATGGTCAGCTGGACGGTATGACCCGGTTCCGGCACAGTCGTCAGCGCGGTGTTTACGATGACGCCATCCGAGTTGCGGGTGATGGTCTCCACGCCGTCCTTGCCGCGCAGTTCGTCCTCGTAGGCCGATTCCAAGCCCGAAATGCCGATGATATCGTTCATGTTGTAGCCTTTTTCCCGCAGGGGGTAGGTCACCTGTCCGTTTTCATCAGTCACTTTCCATTTTTCCGCCGTGATCTTACCCACGCGGCCCAGCACATGGGGCAGGACCGTGCCCTGCTCATAGCTACGGGTGCTCGTCTCCACGATCTCCACACCCGGCAGGGACAGACTGTTTTCCTTGATGGTCGCCACGGTGGCTTCGCTGACATTTTCCGCCATGATGAAGTTGTTCACGTTGGAAAATGCCTGCAGCTGCATCTCGTAGTGGATGCCGCCGAGGATGCGCTGCCAATACAGCGGGAACGCACTGAGGTCGTAATCCTCCACCAGCTTTTCCATCACGTCGTTGGCGGTCGCATACTGCTGCAAACCGAGGTTCTCCTTCATCGTGGCCAGCGCCCGCTGTTCGGTGGTGTTCTCGCTGTCCGCCGTGAAGCTGTAGTTGCCCGCCGCATCCGGCTGGCCGATGAGCAGCGTATCGTTCCATCTCTCGTCGTTCTTCTCCAAAAGACCCACGATCTTCTGAAGCATCGTATCAAGGTCCTCGTCGCCCATCAGCAGCTTGTTGAGCACCACGTTATAGCCCGTAGTGCTGGACGCGATCCGCGTGCCCTTGCTGTCCACGATGTCGCCGCGGGCCGCTGTAACGGTGAATTTATAATCCGTCGTGTTGGTGGCCTGTGATTTGAAGCTGTCGCCGTTGACCAGCTGCAAAAAGATCAGCCGGAACCCATACAGCCCGATGAGCACGCCCGCAATGGCGATCAGGCCCATCATCCGCCGCACGACGGTCTTTCGTTCGTCTTGGTTCATCCGTTCTCCTTTTGGCGCGGCGGCTTCACACCACGCCGTTGTCGATCTTGAATTCTGCGTGGACCCGGCGCACCGCCCAGAACAGTGGGAAGCTGACCGGGACGGTCAGCACCGTGGTGGGCAGCACGAACCACAGATAGCGCTCGACTGCGCCGCTGTACCCGGGCATGTAGTAGAAGAACAGCCAGTCCAGCGTGAGCACCAGCAGCGCTGCAACGGCCGCCAGCAGCACAAAGTTCGGGGCCGAAGTCTTGAAATACAGCTGCATCACGGCCGAGAGCGCAAAGCAGAGCAGCAGCAGCTCAAAAGCCAGCATGCCGACCGTGCGTCCGGCGGTATAATCCCACATCAGGCCGCAGACCGCGCCAAAAATGGCCCCCGCGAACTCGCCCTCAAAGGCCGCGACCGACAGAGCCAGCGGCAGCAAATACAGCGGCTTGGCATCCCCCAGCTGAAACAGCCCCGGGGTCGTCTGCAAGACCGTGCACAGCAGCATCAGCAGCACATAGCAGACCCATTTCACGATCTGGCTGCTGCTGCGTTTGCGGCGTGATTCCATGGCAGAGCCTCCTTAAAAGCTGGTAATGATGAATGCATGGCGCACCGTGCGCGGGTCTGCGCCGGGGGTGATGACGGCGATGGACGACTTGCCGCTGACTTCAGGCACGATCTCCTTGACCACGCCCACCAGCACGTCCGCCGGGAACACGCCGCCCAAACCGGTCGTGATGACCTGATCGCCCTTTTCGGTCAGCGTGTTGCGGTTCAGGTTGGTCAGGACGCACAGACCGTCCGAAGCGTAGTCGGCGCTTCCGGTGATGATGCCGTTGTCCCGGGTGCGGGACACGACGCCCGCCGCGTTGAAGTTGGGGTGCAGGATGGTCATGATCTTGCAGCTGGTGGCTTCCACTTCCACCACCATGCCCAGCAGATAGCCTTCGTCGCTGACGACGGTATCGTTCACTTCCACCCCGTCCACCGAGCCTTGGTCCAGCGTGAACCCATAAAAGGAATCCAGCGGGTCGCGGCCAATGACGAAGGCCGAGACATAGCTCATTTCCGGGCGGGTGCTCTGGATGTTCGCCAGCGCCTTGTAGGCTTCGTTTTCCGCCTTGATGCGGTCATAATCCACCATCTGCTTGCGCAGTTCGGCATTTTCAGCGCTGAGCTGTTCATTCTCGTCCAGAATGTTGTCGATGTTGGTGTATTTTTCCCACAGCGACGCCACGCTTCCGCTGACCATCGCCGCCGCCTTCTGGAACGGGGCCACCGCCACGCTCAGCAGCTCCTGCGGGGCTGCGGTCAGGCGGTCATTCGCGCCCGCGTAGGCCATGATGCCCACCAGAAACACCGCGATGCCGATGAGGATCTTAAATTTCCAAGTGTCGAAAAAATCTTTCAAAGGTCCTTCCTCCGGTTGCAAAAAAGCGCGGACAGCCAGAGCCATCCGCACTCTCCGTTACATATGTGCTCCGTCGGTGTCGAGAACATCGTGCAGGACATCCACATGATCCAGCACTGCGCCGGCACCCTTGGCCACGCAGTCCAGCGGATCTTCTGCCACATGCACGTCGATGCCCGTCTCACTCTGGATCAGCTGATCCAGACCCCGCAGCAGGGCGCCGCCGCCCGTCAGGGTGATGCCGTGATCGATGATATCCGCGCTCAGTTCGGGCGGGGTGCGCTCCAGCGTCTCCTTGATGGCGCTGGTGATCTTGACCAGGCACTCCAGCAGAGCTTCGCGCACGTCCTCGGAATGGACCACGATGTTCTTGGGCAGACCGTCCACGAGGTTGCGGCCCTTGATCTCCATGGTCATCTCGGGGTCCATCGGATAGGCAGAGCCGATCTCGATCTTGATCTGCTCGGCGGTGCGCTCACCGATGAGCAGGTTGTACTTGCGCTTGATAAAAGCAATGATGGCCTGATCGAACATATCACCGGCCATCCGGACGCTGCGGGAAGCAACGATGCCGCCCAGCGAGATGACAGCGATCTCTGCCGTGCCGCCGCCGATGTCCACGATCATGCTGCCGGTCGGCTCGCTGATGGGCAGACCCGCACCGATGGCGGCCGCCATCGGCTCTTCGATGACCGACACCTGACGCGCACCGGCCTTCAGGGTGGCCTCACGCACGGCGCGGCGCTCCACTTCCGTCACGCCCGACGGGATGCAGATGACCACGCGGGGGCGAGAGAACATGCTGTTGCCGCATGCCTTCTTCAGGAAGTTCTCCAGCATGTTCGCGGTGATATCGAAATCCGCGATGACGCCGTCCTTCAGGGGGCGGACCGCCACGATGCTGCCGGGGGTGCGGCCGATGACAGCCTTTGCCTCGCCGCCCACGCAGCGGACCTCATCGGTCTTGGTATCCACCGCCACGACCGACGGCTCACGCATGATGATGCCTTTGCCTTTCATGTAGACCAGGGTATTGGCCGTACCCAGATCAATGCCAACGTCCTTTGACAAAAAACTCATAATGAAGCTCTCCTTCGTATTTCCGGTCTATTCCAAAACGCAGGGCGGCCGACCTCATTTCGCCGCCTATCGCAGAATAACACGACTATATTATAGCCGCAAGCAGCTGTTTTCTCAAGCGTTTTAACAAGTTTTTCCGGATTTTTTCATAATTCTCCGCGCCCAGCCGCTCAAAATTGTTCAAGCAGCCGGATGGTGCGGCTCACAGGCAGCCCCATGATGGTGTAGTAGTCGCCCTCGATGGCATCCAGCCAGAGCGCCGCCCGCCCTTGGATGGCGTATGCACCCGCCTTGTCGTAGGGTTCCTCGGTCGCGGTGTAGCGGTCGATCTCCTCTTCCGGGATGGAGAAAAATTTCACGCGGCAGGTATCCACGAAGCTTTCGGTCCGGGTCCCGTCCGAAATGCAGACGCCGGTGTGGACCTCGTGGGTCGCGCCGGACAGGGCGCGGAGCATCCGCTTGGCATCCTCCACGCTGTGGGGCTTGCCGAACACCTCGCCGTTCACATCCACGACCGTGTCACAGCCGATGACCACTGCGCCCGAGTGGTCTTTCGCCACCGCAAGACACTTGCCGCGAGCCAGCGTTTCCACCAGCTGGGCGGGCGAATCCGCCGTGACTGCACTTTCGTCGAAATCGCTGGCGCAGACCGTGAAATCGGTAGTATATAAGGAAAGCAGCTCCCGTCTGCGCGGGCTGCCGGAGGCTAAAATGATCTGAGACATTTGTTTTGATTCTTTCTGCCCTGAACCGCAGGGCCTATTGTGTTTTGGAACATCGCGCTTTTTTGTCCGTCAGGGCCAAAGCCGCCCTGCCAATGGCACGCGAAGCGGAACGATCTTACATTCCGGTCGAGCCGAAGCCGCCCTCGCCGCGCTGGGTATCGCCCAGCTCTTCCACCGGCGCAAAGGCCGCCGTGTAGACCGGCGCGATGCAGAGCTGTGCCACCCGCTCACCCGGCTGGATGGTGTAAGGCTCTGCGCCCAGATTCACCATCGGGACCTTCAGTTCGCCGCGGTAGTCGCTGTCCACGACGCCCACGCCGTTGGCCATGCACAGGCCGTGCTTGATGGACAGGCCGCTGCGGGCATAGACCAGCGCCACGGTGTGGGCACCGGGCAGCTCAATGGCAAGGCCGGTGGGCACCAGCGTGCGCTGCATCGGGGCCAGGGTCAGCGGTTCGTCCAGCACGGCGCAAAGGTCGGCTGCCGCCGCGCCAGGGGTGGCGTAGGCGGGCACCTGGGCGCGGGGGTCCAGCTTTTTGTATTTTACGGTAGGATTCATAGCAATCTCCCATGCTTAGTTATTGGTATAGTATAGTCCACGGGTAAACTCGCTGTCAAAGGGTTGGGCCGCAAAAAACGCTGCCAAAATCTGGGCGGTGCGCTGCGGGGTCTCGGTGGTAAAGGCGGCAAGGGCCGTATCTACCGGCATTTCACGCAGGCGGTCGCCCATATAAAGCGGCACCGGGTTGTACACCGTGCGGATGCCCGCCCTGCCGGGGGCCGAGCAGGTCACGGTAAAGTCGCGGCCCTTGCGGTCGCGCAGGGTGCCGCCGCCATGGCAGGATGCACAGTCCCGCACATTGC
>OIYO01001165.1_pt1 | contig 15858 bp, 17 predicted proteins | sample 1588191 | NCBI WGS metagenome assembly OIYO01 (sample SAMN03283275) | human gut metagenome | biome: human-associated habitat; material: feces | host: Homo sapiens | place: Peru | collected 2012 | reverse complement strand
TATGGTTGAATTTTATTTTTATATCATTTTGTTTCACATCATTGACAAATATACATTATTTATCTTATTTAAATTTAAAACATATTGAAAGTTATGTAAATTTATGGTATAATAGTAGTATAGTAGTTTATATTTCTTTCAAATATTAATTAAATTAAATTTTAAGGAAAGGTTTAACTATATCTATTGATATTAGCAGTTTTTAGTTAACAAAGAAAAAGCATTTTTTTCCTATATGTTGTTACACTTGTATACATATATACAATTTTAAAACTATTTGCTTTTAATTGACTATATTCTTGCTAATTTTACAAAAATAATATAAAATAAATTTAAGAAAGAGGTTTTATTATGAAATTTGACGTATGTGTATTTGGTGGCTGTTCACTCGATATGGTTTATTATCAAAAGGCTGATGGTACCTATAATTTAACTGCTGATATGAAAGTACCTGGTGGTAAAGGATCAAATCAGGCTGTAGCTGCAGCCAGAGCTGGAGCAAAAACAACTATTATATCAAGAGTAGCAAAGGATGATGTAGGAAAAAATATCATTGAAAATTTAAATTTTAATGGGGTAGATACATCCAAGATTGAAATGGTTGAAAATATCGATAATGATTACTCAAAAATTAAAATCAATCTTAAAGACAAAGATAATGAAATCGAAAGGTTCAGTGGAGCAATTAACAGTTTTTCTCCTGATATGGTAGATTATTATGCCGAAACACTATTGAATTCTAAAATTATTGTTTGCCAGCTTAAGGTACCTAAGGAAGTAACAGAAAAGTTAATTAATTTCTGCTATGAAAATGAAAAACACTTAATTCTCACACCTTGTAGACCACAAAGACTCCGCATATCAGAAAAAAATAATGAGGAGTTAATAAATAAGATTTCAATTATCACCTGTAACAAAAAAGAATGTGAAACTATATTTGAAACAGATAATGTAGAGGAATGTGTTTCAAAATATCCTAACAAGCTTATTGTTACTTTAGGCAAAGATGGTTTAATTTACCATAATGGAACACGCATAGTACATATGCCCGCAATTGATGTAGAAGTTATTGATACTACAGGTGCCGGAGATACATTAAATGGTAACCTTGCAGCATCTTTATCAAGAGGAGAGGATTTACAACATGCTCTAAGAAGAGCTATGTACGCATCTTCAATGAAAATCCAAGTTAAATCTGCTCAGGAAGGTATGCCATACGCTGAAGATCTTGACAAATTTATTCTTGAATATAGAAATAAAAAATTTAATTATTCTGATGAATTAAATTTTGCTATAAACTTAATAAAAGATGCATATGAAAGGGTGAAGGCATGCACAAGATATAACATTTCAACTAAAGCTGATAATTCATTAGTAACGAATATAGATATTGAAATTGAAAAATATCTTATTTCAAATATTAGGAAAAGGTATAAATATGATAATTTTTTATCTGAAGAGACCAATCCTAATGGTGAATTAACAGATAGAACATGGGTTATTGATCCAATAGATGGAACTTGCCAATTTATAAAAAATACATCAAACTTTGGTATACAAATTGCTTTTTATGATAAGAGCAAAACAAGATTCTCAATAATCTATCTTCCTAAAGTAAATGAATTATATTATGCCGCTGAAAACCAAGGTGCCTATATAAACAACAATAAAATTTTAAAGAGCTCTGAAGCTCCTTTGTGTCAAACTGTTGTTGAATTTGGTGGATCCTTATACAAAGAATTTGAAAATAAAGAAATTTATTTCAAGAAACTGGTAAAAAAGGATAAAATCATGGTTGCAAATATTCTTCACATAAACTCATGTTGTATATCATTTACAAATCTCGCATCAAGAAAAACAGATGCTTTAATAATATCTTCACAGAAACCTTGGGATGTTATGCCTGGTATATTCTTATTAAAAGAATTAAAAATTCCTTCGTATTCTCTGGATTTTAATAACAAATTGAAACTTTTCACATCAAATGAAAAACTTAAAAATTTAATAATGGGATAAACCAGTAACTTAATTAATAAAGATACTACATTTAATTTTGTAGTATCTTTATCTTTTTCTAATTAACTATATTAATTTTATTCTTGCCATTTAACATATTTTTTTAATTTATTTTGAACCTTTGTCTCAATTCTTGAGACATAAGACCTTGATATTCCAAGTTCATCTGCTATTTGTTGTTGAGTTTTTTGAATATGCCCATTTAATCCATATCTTGAACACATAATATATTTCTCTCTTTTTGTTAATTTACTATTTATAAATTTTATTACTTGCTCACTCATAATTTTATTATATATTGTGTCAATAGCATCTTTACTCTCGGAGTCTAGTGTATCTACAAGTTCCATATCATTTCCATCTTTATCTGTACCTATAATGGTATTCATAGAAACTTCAGACTTTATCTTTTTAGTTGCTCTAATATGCATCAATATTTCATTTTCCACACATTTAGATGCATATGTACTAATTTTAAATCCTTTCTCTGCACTAAAACTATCAATTGCTTTTATAAGTCCAACAATACCAATTGAAATTAAATCTTCTAGTTCCTGCTCTGAGTTAGAATATCTTTTTGCAATATGGGCAACCAATCGTAAGTTATGTTCTATTAATTTATCTCTTGCATTTTTATCTCCTGCAAAATACTTTCTTAAATAAAATTCTTCCTCTGTTTTACTAAGAGGTTCTGGAAACAAATTATTGCTAGATATGTATCCAAAAAGGAAGAATACATGTGATAGTAAATTACTTAAAAAACTTAAAAGCATAAAAATACCTCCTACATTCTTAGTCTATATTTATGCTCAAGTTTTAGTTATTTGCCTGTCTTCCTTGTACCATTATTTAAAATAAATGGCGTAAATTATAATTAATTTTATTAATTAAATTTACGCCTTACTTTAATTTTCCCATAAATCTTTCGTTAGTTCTTCAATATGTTTCTTTCTATTTATAGTTTCCTTTTGATCAATAATGTACTTTCCTTTAATATTTAAAAGGATGTCCCCCTCTTTAACACATCCTTCTATTTGATTTTTTTTTATATTAATCATTTTTTTATTTTCATCTTCACATACTACATATTCATCTTCAAATCTATCTACAATTAACATATTTTACCTCTACTTCATATAATTATAACTTGCAGGTTCCTTATCAAAAGAAATGTTATCTCCGTCACTCTCAACAGTAATTGTTCCCTGTTCATCAGTTCTATATACTTTAATGTTATATTTTTTTAATCTATCCATTACAGTTTTTTTAGGATGATTATATGAGTTATTTTTACCAACACATATCACAGCATAATTTGGATTTACTTTTTTTATAAAAGAATCTGAAGTTGATGTTGAAGAACCATGATGACCTATTTTTATTAAATCACTTTTTACATCATATCCTTTTTGTAAGATTTCATCTTCAGAAATTTTTTCAGCGTCACCCATAAAAAGAAATGTTTTATTCTTATACTTTAATTTTATTACAATTGAATAATTATTTGCACTATCATAATTTTGTGAATTTGGAGCCAATACTTCAAAACTAGAATTAGCAAATTCAAATGTTTCTCCACTTTTTGGTGCATACAGCTTTTTGTCTTTTGATTTTACAGCATTTGCAAAATCTTCAAAAGTTTTTGTTGTTGCAGTTACCTTAGGAAATAGTATCTTTTCTTCATCAAAATTTTTAATAACATCATCCATTCCACCAATATGATCTTCGTGAGCATGTGTTCCTATGACATAGTCAAGTTTTGTTACTCCCTTTTGTTTTAAATAATTTACAACTAAATCTCCATCATCATTATTTCCAGCATCAATTAACATGAATTTTCCATTTTGTTCTATTAAAATTGAATCAGCCTGCCCTACATCAATAAAATAAATTTTTAAATTTCCTGAGTCATTTGTAACATTAGTATTTACAAGAGCATTACTAGATTCTGTTATATTTGTTGAATTACCATCTAAGTTTTCATTATTTTTTATTATCTCATTTCCACCAAAAAGCACTACAACAAGGCATACTATTATGCCTGCTATATATTTAATCTTCCTCTTCATTATTTCCACCTAACATACTTTTTATTTTAAATATTAAACTTCTAAGTTTATCAGAAAATCCATTATTTTTCTTTTTTATTATCATCTGGTTTTGTACTCTGCGATTTCCAAATAATACTGGAACTGGTTCAACTTCATAATTTGTATCTACTTTATTATTATTATAATCAAAGCTAATAGACTTATTTTCTATATACTCATCATTATCTTCTTCAATTTCTTCTATTGTTTCATATGATCTTGTTCTATTTCTTCTTGAGACATTTTGTTCTGGAAATTTAATTACATTTTTATTTAATTCTTTTGCCTCTTTAATCAATTTATCTATTCTTTCAATTGCATCATCTGCTGACATTGCATTTTTTACTTCTTTTTCATTTTCTTCTTTATTATCATCATTATTTTTTTCCTCTATTGTATTTTCTTCTTCAGTACTTTCATTTTGGGCATCATCAGTTTTACCATCTTCAATTTCTACGTTCATATTTTCAATAACCCTGTCAATATTTTCTAAATCTTCTTCTGTTATTTTAACGTTATCTACTGATACTGTTTCATCATCTGTTTTTACATTTTCTACTTTCTCATTATCTAACATCTCAATTTCAGTTAAAGTAAATCCTTGACTATTATCCTCATTATCTTTTTCTACATTGCCTTCAGAATTTTCAGTTGCATCTAATTTTTCTTCTACATTATTTTCTTCACTTAGTATATTACTGTTCTCTTTATATATACAATCATATTTTGTATTTTCTATATCTTCTATAACCTTTGAAACACTTTTTAATTTTTCTCTTAACTCATCAATTTTGTTAAAAAATTCTTCTCTTTTTTCTTTAGTCATTTCATCAGTTGTAAAGCTTTTACTTACTTCAAGAAGCATACTTAATATTTCACGTTCATATATTTTAGCTTCTTCTTTTAATCCATTCAAATCATTTTTCATTTCCATAACACTCTAACCTCACTATTTTTTTGATTATACCATATACAGAAAAATTTTTCCATACATTAATTCTAAAAATTAATGTATTTAGATTTTTATTGACAATGTTATAAAAAAAATATATACTTTTGATGGTGAATGTAATGAAAGAAATTAATATAGAAAATCTTAAAGATTTAAAGAATATAGAGGAGTATTTAAATTCAAATTATATAATAAATAGTATGAATATAAAGGAACAAAATTTATTTAATTATAGTGCAGATGAATTAGAATTTTCATATTCATATTTTTATAATTCAAATATATTAAATTGTAATCTTGAAAAATTATATATTAATAATTGTATATTTAAAAATTGTAACTTATCAAACTCCATTTTGCAGAAATCTACATTAAAAAATGTAATTTTTGAAAATTGCAACTTGGTTGGTGTAAATCTTTCTAATAGTTCATTAAATAACGTTAACATTGATAATTCTAAAGCAAATAGTATAATTTTTGATGATAGTAGAATAAATAATTTTAATGTTAATTCATCGTTATTTAATATTTCTTCTTTTACGAATTGCAAATTTAAAAATATTAATTTTAAAAAAGTGGAATTTACTGGTACAAATTTTACAAACTCTTCTCTAAGCAAAATTGATTTTTCTTCTTGTAATATAGACTCAATAACAGTTATGCCAAATGATTTATATGGAGTAACATTCAATAATTTCCAAGCTTTAGAGTATGTTAAATTACTTGGCATAAACATATCTGATTAATTACTACAAAAACTCAGGAATAATACCTGAGTTTTCACCTTTTACATTATATATAACCTAAAAACATTTCTTCAAAATAACAAATAACATCTACATTCATGATATAAGCAGTATTAAAGAACAAAAGTAAACTACACCACGCCACACATCCCATAAGAGTACTTCCCATTATCACTTGTGCTTTCTTAGGTAAATGTGATTTATTTAAAAAATAAAGAATAACACCCAAAAAAGGTAAAACAAATGAGACCAAAACTAGAAGTACACCACTCTTATCATTTTTGGCATATATTTCATTTACAATTTCTTCATCAACATTTAGTCCATTCGAATAAACAAGCATTTCTTTACACCTTTCACAATAACTTCCATTTCCGCGAATATATTCACCACAATTTTTACAAAACATATTAACAGCCCCTTATAAATAATTACTTTACTTGTTATTTCTTCCTTCTAATTACAATACCAGATTTTAAATTTTCAAACGGAATTTTAATCTTTACTTTTTGTCCTTTCTTTCCTGGATTTATTGTAGGAATTTCCTGATTTGTATCAACATCATATAATTCCTCTATCTCAAAACTTCCGACATCTAATTTATCTGTATAAAGTACCTCTAATTTATCTCCTATACTTAATTTATTTTTTATCTCCACAATATATATGTTATTTTTTTTATCTATTAAATCAATTACTTTTGCTCCATACTCATAGTTCATATTTTCACTTTTACCATCAAGATCGTGTATATCCTGATTTTTATCATCTGAAAAATAAAATTCTGAAAGTCCTCTTGTTTTTACTTTTTCTAACTCTTCTAAATATTTTAAATAACTAAATTCTTTTTCTTCTCCAAGCTCCTTCAATTTGTAATACTCATCAATAGCTTGTCTATATACTCTTACAACTGTAGCAAGATAATATTCTGTTTTTAATCTTCCCTCTATTTTTAAACTTTCTACTCCCATATCTATAATAGTTGGAATTTGTTTAATTAAGCACATATCTTTTGATGAAAATAAATAAGTTCCTTTTTCATCATAATCTATATTTATTTTACTATCTGGATTATTTACTTCACTTGCAGTTATATTATACTGCCATCTACATGGTTGTGCACAATCTCCTTGATTTGCACAACGATTTGCTAAATATTTGCTTAAATAACATCTACCAGAATATGCATAACATATTGCCCCATGTATAAACATTTCAACATCTAAATCTTCTGGTTTATTCTCCATTATGTATTTTATTTTATCTTTACTAAGTTCCCTTGAAATTACAACTCTTTTAGCCCCAAAATTTTTCCAAAATTCAGCTGCATGTAAACTTACAGTATTTGCTTGTGTACTTACATGTATCTCCATATTAGGTGCTATTTTTTTTATAGTATTTATAACTCCAACATCACTTGCAATTATAGCATCTGCCCCTAATTTATCTAGCCTTTTTACTTCGCTTTCAATTTCAGCATAATCTTCATCCATAGCATAAATATTTAAAGCAACATATACTTTTTTACCTATACTATGTGCATATATTATTGTGTCAGCTAACGTGTCGCTATTTATTTCTGCTCTGGTTCTAAGTGAAAGTTTAGATGTTCCAGCATATACAGCATCAGCTCCATACATAAATGCGATTTTAGCTTTCTCTAAACTTCCAGCAGGCGCTAATAATTCAACCTTTTTCATAATTTTTTCTCCTCATTTAAATTTAATACATTAACTAATTCATTTTCTATATTTTTGCTGTTATATTTTGTTATTACCTTAGAATTATCACAAAAATATTCAATATATTTTATACTATCACTAACAGGTGTAACTAAATTATCTTTGTCATGAAATATCGTTACATTATTTAATTTTTTCTTACTTTTAAATAAATCTTTTCTTATAGTATCATTAAAAAAATCTATAATATTTTCAGTATTTTTCCTATTTTGTTTTTTTAAATCTATTTTATATAAATCATTCAAATCGTATTTTCCAATTTTTATTCTAAAAAGTTCTTTTAAATTTATAGCTGGTGTATCCAGAATTATTTTGTTAAAGTCTATTTCGTATTCTTGTATAGCTGCAAGTGTAACATATGCACCTAATCCTGTTGATATTATACTTATTTTACTATTTTGATATTTGTCATCAAAAAAGGTATATATAATATTTAATTTATCCATAAATTTTTCTAGATTTAAATATCCTTTTACCTTATGTGAATGCACAGCCATTTTTTCAAATTCAAAATACACAACTATGTAGTTATTTTCAACCAATTTTGATATAATATTTTTTATAGTGTTACTATATGTTTTAGTTTTAAAACCAACGCAAAATATTATAACATCAGTTAAATTATCTTTGTTATTAGGCATGTATACTGTATATTCAATACTATTTATACAAATTTTACTCTCTTCCATTATCTAAATTTCTCCATTAGAAAATATATGAAGTCTGTCATCAAAAGGCCTAAATAACTGCAAAAAGAAATAAAAATCTCAATTATTATATCAGGTCCTGTAAACATTAAAATTACAGTAGCAATTACAATAAATGGCCCAAAAGCAATGTATTCCTCTTTTTCTTTTCTTTTTACAATCATTACAATTATACCAATTACAGCTCCTATCATAAATGAAACTAATGTAATAACCAATATATTTTTAATACCAAAAAGAAGTCCAAGTGCAGCCATGAGTTTTACATCGCCAAGTCCCATTCCTTCTTTTTTTAATATAATAAGGGCTATCAAGTTAAGAGAGTAAAATATTGCTCCACCAATTACTGCACCAAGTAGATAGTTCCACCAATTTGATATATTAAAAAATATGTTTACAATACCACAAATAGCAATTAATATACTTACTTCATCTGGTATTAACTGATACTTAAAGTCTATACAAAATGCAATTGAAAGTGAAAAAATAGTTACAAAATATATAACTGTGGTTATATTAAATCCTATAAAATAGATAAGTAAATTAAAAAGTAATATATAAGTTAAAGAAAAAAGATAATCTATTTTAAAATTTTTTACCAAAGTACTAAAAAATTCTTTATATGTAATTTCTTCAGCTACAACAGGAGGAAGCTTTTTATTTAAATGGCCTGCAACTTGTCCCAAAAATAATGCAAGCATTGTTGCTATAACATAATAAACCATTATTTATTATCACCTTCTGCCTTATACTTTTTTAATATAATTCTTTCCAACGGACGTTTTACTCTGCTAAGTACAGATTCATTTTTATTTATTGGAGTTACAAGTATTGTCTTTACTCCAAATCTATTTCCTCCCCAAATATCAGTAAAAATTTGATCCCCTATCATTAATATATTTTCTCTTTTTACATCATTTCTTTCAATTACCTTCTTAAATCCTCTAAGCAATGGTTTTGTTGCATTAAACTCATAAGACATATTTAATTTTGTAGCAATTTCTCTTACTTTATCTCCAAAAGGTGAATTACTTAAAATACATAACTGAATTTTATTATCTTTCATATTTTTTATCCAAGCTTTTAATTCTTTATTAAACTTTCTATTATTATCAATAAGGGTATTATCCATATCAAGTATTATTAACTTAATATTTTCTTTTTGTATAAGTTCATAAGGAATATCTTCCACTTTTTCATAAATATATGAAGGATAAAACCTTTTAAAAAATCCTGTTTTCTTCTCAATTTTATATTCCATAATTTACATCATTTCTCCAATTAATTATACATATATCTTACTATATTTTAGCATTTTTTTCAAGAAATTTTATATATTTATTAATTTAATATTGTATTTTACAAAAATTCTTTAAAATGCATTTAAAATATGGTATAATTTAAAAAGTAACTAGAAAGGATTTGATTTAATGGAAAACATAGAAAACAAGTCAATTTATGAAGTATTAAAAGAAAGAGATTTAATAAAGCAAATTGCATTTGAAGATGAATTTATAGAACTTTCAAAGAACAAAAAAACTTTTGTATATTTAGGAATAGATCCTACTGCTGATAGTATACATATAGGTCACTTTATTCCACTTATGATGATGTCATACTTTCAAAAATGTGGACATACACCTGTGATTCTTGTAGGAGGTGGAACTGCTCTTATAGGGGACCCTAGTGGAAAGACAGATATGAGAAAAATGCTTACAAAAGAAGATATACAAAACAATGTTAACAGTATAAAAAAACAAATAGAAAAATTTGTCTCTTTTGAAGGGGATAATGCAGCAATAATTGTTAATAATGCAGATTGGATTTTAGATTTAAATTATATGGATTTTATCCGTACATATGGTGTTCACTTTAATATAAACAGAATGCTTGCAGCAGAATGTTTTAAACAAAGAATGGAAAAAGGACTTACTTTTTTTGAATTAAATTATATGCTTATGCAAAGTTACGACTTTTTACATTTATTTGAAACTAAAAACTGTCAAGTTGAAATAGGTGGAGATGATCAATGGTCTAATATGCTTGCAGGTGTTGATTTAATTCGTAAAATACACAAGAAGGGAAGTTTTTGCCTTACTTGCCCACTTCTTTTAAATGCTGATGGAGTAAAAATGGGAAAAACAGTAAATGGTGCTTTATGGCTTGATAGTAAAAAAACAAGCCCATATGAATTTTATCAATATTGGAGAAACATTCGTGATAGCGAAGTATATGATGTTTTAAGAATGCTTACATATATTCCTATGGATGAAGTAAAAAGGCTTTCTTCACTTGAGGGAGAGAAAATAAATGAAGCAAAAAAAATAGCAGCATTTGAAATTACAAAACTAATTCATGGCGAAGAAGAAGCATTAAAGGCAAAAGAAAGTGCTGAAGCTCTATTTGAAAAAGATAAAAACTCAGCAAATATGCCAACTTTTGATGCTAGTTCTCTATTTACAAATAATGATAACATAACACTTATTGATATATTAGTAGAATCAAAAACAGTTTCCTCTAAATCACAAGCTAGAACTCTTATAGAACAAGGTGGTATTTCAATAAATGATGAAAAAATAACAGATACTAAATATATTTTAAAAAAATCAGAATTTGAGGATAATTTCTTTATTCTAAAAAAAGGTAAAAAAACTTTTATAAAAATTACATTCTAAATTTAAAGAAGTAGCAACTTTGCTACTTCTTTATTATTGTTATTCCTGTATAATAATGCTTTAATATTTGAGAATAGTTATATCCTGCTTTTGCCATTTCATTAGCACCATATTGGCTCATTCCTACCCCATGACCCCAACCTTTAGTTGTAAAAACTATATTACTACCATTTTCTGATACAGTAAAGTCAGATGATCTAAGGCCAAGTAACATTCTTACATTAACTCCTGTAAACTCTTTTCCTCCAATTATAATGCTATTTACTCTTCCACCTGTTGTTTGACTTTTTATTTGTATATCATTTACTGAGTTAATATTTACACCTAGTTTCTGGTTTAATTCTGATATTGGTATAGTTTTTGTTGCATTAAAAAATTTCGTTCCTATATCCCATTTACTATCAACACTTTTTAAATATGGGGCACTATAGTTCCATACATATATTGGATCTTCAGTTCTTCCGTTACTAGTAGAAAAATATAACGCATCTATATATTTTCCATTATACATCATAACCTCTCCCTTAGTAGCCATGACAGCTTTTTTTACCTTTTCATAATATGTATTAAAAGATTCTCCCCACATGCTTTTTAATTCTGAATTTGTTTTATATACCTGATCAGAAGTTGAAGCAACCAAAGTAGCTCCAACCGAATCCTTTTTCAAAGCATATGTTCTTGCAGCTATTGACTGAGCTTTTAAAGCCTCTTCATTAAATAAAGCTGGCATCTCAGAGCCAACTACACCTATAACGTATTCTTCTAAAGTGATATTTATAATTTTCCCATTATTCAATTTTACCTTTACCGTTTTTTCTTGTCTTACTTCTTCTATTGGCATATTACTATTTAAAGTATTGTTTACCTTACTAATAGTATTGGTATTTTCAAGATAATTAGATTTACTATCTAAACTTTCAACTTTTACAGCAGATACATTGGAATCAGATACATTTACTAAAAGATTATCTACTTTTTTATTACCTTCTTCAATTTTATCAGCATCCGTGTCTAAAATTTCTTCTTCACCTATACTACTATCCGCAACTATATTTTCACCTTCATCTGCAACTTTTGCCACCAAGTTTGTTTCTTTTGTATTAGTATTAGTATTAGTATTACTTACATTTGGTCCAATTATTTGTGATATTGCAAAAGTACCTATAATAACCCCATTTAAAACTAATATTGCTGTTGCATCTTTAACACTTTCAAGATGACTTTTTACATATTTTTTTATTTCAGAAGTAACTTCTTTTACCTTTTCCTTATATCTATCAAAATCTAAACCAAATTCATATTCAAATGGATAGTCAGCATAAACAACAAACTCTTTTTTATTATTTATAATTTCAAATTTGTGACACACCTTAATATAATTCATATAATCACCTATATTTATAGTGTGTATATATATTATAATTATTCAGTTTTTTCTATTAAAGATTTAAAACTATAATGCAAATTTTAACTAAAAATATATTAATTAATTTAAAAAGAAAAAAGCTCTAAAATATTGATTTTTCAATATTCTAAAGCCAAAATTGGTGACCCCTACGGGAATCGAACCCATGATTCCACCTTGAGAGGGTGGCGTCTTAACCGCTTGACCAAGGGGCCAACAATGTGTTTATTATACCACATATTTTTTTAATAGTAAATAGTTTAATAAAAAAATAGGAAAAGATTTATTTCTTTTCCTAAATTTATTACTTAACTTCATTTACACAACTACCTTTTTCAAATATTTCCTTTATATTTTCACAAGTATCTCCTGCAATTTTATTTAACGCTTCTTTAGTAAAGAATGCTTGATGTGATGTAACAACAACGTTAGGCATTGTTAAAAGTGTTGATAAGTTTTTATCTCTTAAAGTTGAATTTGATAGATCATTCATGAAGAAATCTCCCTCATTTTCATAAACATCTAAAGCAGCTCCACCAATTTTACCATTTGCAAGTTCTTCAATTAAGTCATTTGCATCTACAAGTTTTCCTCTACTTGTATTTATTATTACAACTCCATCTTTCATCTTTTCAATAGATTTTTTATTAATCATCTTAACATTATCATCAGTTAATGGACAATGAATAGATATAATATCTGAATTTTTATACAATTCATCAAGTGAAACATATTCAAACTCTTTTTCCTTTGCAAATTCTTCATCTTTATACACATCATATGCTATAATATTTGCTCCAAATCCCTTCATAATATTGATAAAACATTTACCAATCCTTCCTGTACCAATAACCCCGACTGTTTTTCCATGAATATCAAATCCAAGAAGTCCATTTAGTGTAAAATTATATTCTTTTGATCTTTGATATGCTTTGTATGTTTTTCTATTAAGCGTTAGTAATAACGCTGATGCATGCTCTGCTACAGCATATGGTGAGTATGCAGGAACCCTTACAGCCTTTATATTTTCATCTAAACATTTTAAGTCAACATTGTTAAATCCAGCACAACGAAGTGCAATAAGTTTTACACCACATTCTTTAAGAATATTTATTGTTTTTTCATCTACAATGTCATTTACAAAAACACATACCACATCATATCCTTTTGACATATATGCTGTTTTCTCACAAAGTTTTTCCTCAATATATTTTATTTCATATCCATAGTTTTTATTATGTTCATCAAAAAATTTTTTATCATAATCTTTTGTATCAAAAAATGCAATTTTTATCATATAATCTCCTCCTCATTATCCCTTTTATTATATCACTATTTTTAGTATAACTCAATAATTTTAAAAAATTTACCAAATAAACTATTTTAAATATATTTTTTATATGTTATAATAAAATATATTCAATTAAGGAGGAATACATGGAAAATGATATAATAGAAAAAAAAGCCAGAAAAAATATTGCTTTATACAGAAAATATAAAACATTTTCATATGACTTTTTATTTTATTATGCTGTATTCGTTTTATATCTAACAATTACAAAAGGGTTCTCAATGTCGCAAGTAATGTTTATAAACTCAGCATACTCTGTTTTTTGCATTATTTTTTACTTTTTTGGAAATTCAATTGTAAATAAATTAAACTTAAAATACAGTACAATACTTGGAAATGTATTTGTACTTATAAATGGTATACTATTTTTATTTGGAAATTCGTATTCAACTTTTTTAATTGCTAATTTCTTTGGAGCTTTCGGATTTACTTTAAAAAATATAAGTGAAAGTAGTATTTTATATTCATCACTTAAGAAATTAAAAAAAGCTCCTGAATTTAGTAAAATAGAGGGAAAATCAAATTCTAAATATTATTATTATGATGCTTTTGCCTCATTTATATCTGGCTTTTTATTTGTAATTAATAATTATATACCAATTATACTTTGTTGTATTAATTTAATAGTAAGCTTAATAATTTCACTTAACTTTTCAAATGTTGATAAGCAAGAAAAAACTGATAATTATACAATAAAAGATGTATTTAGGGAAACAAAAAATATTTTAAATAGTAATAGATTAAAAGCGTTATATTTATTTTCTTTTATTTTTACAGGAATAGTTACTGTAAGTACTACATTATATAAAGCTATTTTAATTGATGTGGGAATAAAAAATGAATATACAACAATAATCGTATGTATTGTATCTATTTTTATTGGAATAGGTGCAAAGCATTTATTTAATATTGAAAATATAACTAGAAATAAAACATTAAAATTCTTATCACTTGCTTTTGTAATTGCTCTATTTTTTGTTGGAATAGTTGGGACAAGTTCTTCACTTAATATTACAAATATGTCAATATTACTTATTTCTCTTTCTTTAATGGGACTTGTACACGGAGCATATAGGGTAGCACTTAAAAAATATATCCTTAGTTTCACTACACATAAAATACGAAATAGAATAACTGCTACATATTATATATTTGAAAATTTAGGTTCTGCTTTACTTTCTGCTGCATTGGGTTTACTTTTGAAATTTACAACAAATTCAATTGCATGTATAATTTTTGCAATTATTAGTTTTGTTATATTAATATTTGTTATATACTACATGAAAGGAAGGACTGGTCTTAGACCTGAACAGTACGCACCTAAAGACATAAATAATGTAAAATTATAAATAAAAGCCTCTGAATACTTTAATATTCAGAGGTTTAATTTAAGACAATATAAATAATAGAATCAATATCATGAATATATCCAACAATACAAATCCTATACATGATAATACAGAAGTACACCTTTCTTTGCTGCTATTACCTTTAATTCATCTAAACTAGCAGCTGGATTTTCATTTTTTATTTTATTTACTTTTCTTTTTACACTCATAAGGTATAATGGACAAAAAACAAATCCCCAAAGAAGTCCTATATATTCACCAATGGATGGAATAAATATACTTAATAAAATTTGAGTCAAAATCATTATAAATGTCTCTATATACATTTTTCTATATGCATAGTAGGCTACCCCCAAATAAAATAGCCCATATATTAAAAGAATTCTTTTTTGCCTCTTTTACCATTAATATTTTGTTGTCTTTTTCAATAATTCCTCCTACAATAATTTTCATTGCAATTTTCCTCCATATTTTTTTCAATACATACTTTTACTCATTTATAGACTTTATTAAAAATTTGCATCCTTCACTAACTAAATTGGAATTAATCGCTTCTTCATATGAAAAGAATTTGTATCCCATACATTTTTCAGGTTCCATAATATTTATATCTCCATCAATATATTTCCCCTTAAATATTACGAATAACCAATTAGTATTATTCTTGCATATATGATATATATCTGTTGAATCAGAAAGTTCTATTCTTGCATCATTTCCCATTTCTTCTTTCATTTCGCGAATAATTGCAGATTTAAAATTTTCATCACTATTTTCTACACTTCCACCTACATCTTCATAAAGTCCATTTTCATCACGGGATTT
>OIYO01001163.1_pt1 | contig 15872 bp, 15 predicted proteins | sample 1588191 | NCBI WGS metagenome assembly OIYO01 (sample SAMN03283275) | human gut metagenome | biome: human-associated habitat; material: feces | host: Homo sapiens | place: Peru | collected 2012 | reverse complement strand
ATTTTATTCTTTACTTCCTCTTCACGTATTTTATTTGTTGCCATAATTATTTGTCATTAAGTTATTCAAATAGTTTTCTTAGATCCATGTTCAAGAAAACTTCTGGGGAGATACCTTTCTCGCCTACGATAAATATTGCCGACGGATGGAATAGATTGCGGAAACGCTCTAAGCCCGTGGTATAAGCCTCTCCATTACTTTTTACTTCTATAGCTATGAATTTCTGATTCTTCTTGAGGATGAAGTCAACCTCGTCGTTGCCTTCTCGCCAGTAGAACACTTCAAAACGATGGGTAAAAGCTTCGCTTAATATGTAGGCTCCTATGGCGGATTCAAAGAATTGCCCCCATTGCTTACTATCAGAAACGGCTTCTTGAAATGTTAATCCTAATTGAGAACTCAATAAGGCATTGTTGTACACTTGGTATTTAGGAATGCTGGCACGTTTGCGGGCTACATCTATAGAGAATTTCTGTAGTCCCGTGACAAGTCCGCTATCGCTCAAAAGATTTAGATAGCCTGCCAATGTAACTGTGTTGCCAGCATCTTGCAATATTCCCAGCATTTTTGTTAGAGAAAGTATCTTACCCGAATAAGCTACGCTCAATTCGAAAGTTTGACGAAGCAGAGCAGGCTTCCCTATTGGAGAATCCATCAAGATGTCCTTGTTTATAGTAGCATCAATGATGGCTCCGCTAACATAGTTCTTCCAACGTTCTTCGTCACCAATAAGCATGGCAGCTCCTGGGTAGCCTCCAAAATAGATGTATTGTATATCTTTCTTTTGTACATGGTCTGTTGTTTATAGATGATGATGTGATATGTATAGTCTTGCTATATTTAATGGGGGCTTTCAAGTTGTTTTACTCAGCATAATGAGTAATTTTACTCAATCGGCTGAGTAATTTTACTCAACGGACTGAGTAAAATCTCATCTTTCGATGGCAAATATTGAACTTTTAGCTAAAATAACCGCATCTGGTATGTAAATTTTTGATTATTGTACAAAAGTATTCTTTGGAATTACTCATTAAAACCCAAACAAAATCCACTCTTATTATAACATCTTATGGAATGATGGGGAGTTCAGAGAATATCACATTGTCCTCTTCTGTTGGCATAGCCAAGAGTATTTATAGCGCCATACCATACGATGTCTTTGTCTATGATAGTTGTGCACACGGAAACCTCACGGAATTTTTCTGTTTCTTACAAGCTCTCACTGTATAATAATAAATCCAGATAATCAGGCACTTACGTTATGCGTGCATCCTCTATTGTAAGTAAAAGCCGCGTGTAAAACCTTGTAAGCGCTTGTAAATTTTAGCCATTTACAAGCGCCAAGTTGATTTATTGCCAGCTATAGTAGTGTTGCTAATCTTTCCTTCCTTTCTAAGTTTGCGCAAGAGATTATTTATCTTATATTCTTTCTGCTTGTCATCAAGTTGGTCAGGCAGCACGTCCCAAAGCAGACGCACTATTTCAGGTTTCGTCAACGAACCATGATCCTTCAACGAATCAAGCAATAATGCCTCACATTTCTTGTCGTCCAATCCCTTGTGCTTGGAATATTCTATCTTTTGGTCTGTTACTTGGGCAATATCCTTTGCTATGAAGATATGTGGTAAACGACCTTCTATCAGTTTGCGCTTGCGGAGCATAGCAATAGCTTCTGGCGATATGCGCTTGCCTTTCTGTACAGAGTCTAACAGAACTGCATCTGTAAGAGATATACTTCTGTTTTCCAACAGTAAGAGGCTATAGTTTCCTTCAAAGAAGTAGCCGTCATTTTGGAACGTCAATTTGTCCTTGTCTGTCATTTATCTTATTTGCCATCTTTAAGCTACAATAAATTAGCTTATAATTTATATCTTATTAACCATTGTTCATGCAGTCATTTTCCGTAATGGATTATCTTAGTATAGAAAGCGCAAATTCATTTGTACTAAACATGGATATAGAAGACCTGATAGAACGAATAAAAGAAGGAGACAATGTTGCTCTGGAAACATTATATGAAACATACGCTCCGATGATGAGAAATGTATGTGTCAATATAACCAATGAGGACGAGGACATAGTGAATGACCTCGTCCAAATGGCGTTTATTCGTGCTTATTATTCTCTCTTCCAACTCCGAGATACTTCAAAGTTTGGAGAATGGGTGGCTACAATCACTAAGAATGTTGCTTTGAAACATCTGGCACAGAAACGAAAGATGCCATTTGTTCCCTTTTCAAGTACGATGGAAGAAGAATTGGAGATAGGTTGTATCTTATCCTCCGATTCGCTATTGGCAGAAAAGGAAATACATGAGTTGATAGACCAATTGCCTAAAGGATATGGGCGAGTGTTTAGAATGTCTGTTATAGAAGGTTATTCACATCAAGAAATAGCCGAAAAATTGGGCATTGAGCCGCATAGTTCTTCTTCTCAATTGTCAAGGGCAAAGGCTTTGTTGCGTAAGATGATTAACAGAAGGGGGATGGGGATTGTTATATTTGTATTGGTATGCACTCCTCTTGTCATATATTTGCTCAAAGACAGAGGTAAGGAGGAAATACAAAAAATCAATATAGCCAGTGAAAAGAAAAATATAATTAGGCAAGTAGAAAACAAAGCCCCTAATAATGCAGCGAATGTGGCTTCTGCAAATTCAGTTGCAGAAATACGCTGTAATCAATACGGTGTATCATCCATTATTCCTGAGGAAATTCCATCAAATGATAGCATATATACTCCAAAGGATTCCATACAACATAAGTTGGTGGCCGTAGAAAATAATGATAGCATTCTGCCAGATACATGCAAACAACCTTGCATAGAGACAGAGCATTACCTTGCAGACAATGAGCAAACGAGCAAAAAGCATCAATGGCAGTTGCTTGCAGCGGGTTCTCTTGGCTCAGCTTTGGCTCAAAATGCTTACAAGCTGTTTGTGGGTAATACTAGTAGTGATATTGATGGACCTCAACCTTCAGGCCCTGGAACATTCTCAACTTGGGAGGGTTATTATCATTATCTGCAACAGAATGCGCATGATGATATGTCTAAGAAAGATAAAGCTCTGATGGATATTGCCCAAAATAATAAGGGGAAAATCGAGGAACATGAACACCACGACAAGCCAGTTACCTTTGGGCTCTCGGTAACAAAATCATTGGGGAATAATTGGAACTTGGAAACAGGCTTGCAGTATTCTCTGTTAAAGTCCGACTTCACGTTAGGCGAAGGTGCATATTACATCAATCGAAACCAAAAGGTGCATTATTTGGGAATACCTTTGCAAGTGTCGTATAAATGGCTTGATGTCAAGAACTGGTCAGTTTATTCTTCGCTTGGCGGTGCTTTGCATATACCTATATACGGTAAAACCAGCGAAAGGTATATTGTTGGAAATACTACGCCATATATGAATAATTGGCATTTCACACCTTCACTGCAATGGAGCATTGGCACAAGCATTGGAGTGCAATATAAGTTCGCTCCTAAGTGGGGTGTCTATATTGAACCTTCATTCAACTGGTATGTACCAAACGGCAGCTCTATCCATACAATTTGGACTGAGCATCCGTTCTCTTTCACAATACCTTTCGGCGTTAGGTTTACATGGTAATGCTCTCGTCATGCAGTCTTTTGAACTTTTGTCGCCTCTTATTGATAGAAGCACAAAAGTTTCTGAAAACGGTATGCGAGTGCTATCTTCATTGGAACACCTAACTCACACCTACTCTTTGATAGAGAATATACGAACTTTAATATAAAATGGAAGATTTATGAGAACAACATTTTTCGGATGTGTCTTATCAGTACTCATGTTGGCCTCTTGCTCGTCTGAACAAAATGTAACAGAGCCTGTGAGACTGAGCGACATCGTTAATACCGGGTGTACAAGGTCTTTCTCTGCAAAAGAGAGTCGACCTGAGTATTACAGAAGTGAAATGGAAAAGAAGCCCCAAGTGTCTATTTCCGTTGATAAGAATGGGGTGGCGACCTTCAAGTTCACAGACCTTGAAGCTAATTGCATTGTGAATGAATTCCGTCCGTCTGTAAAAACTAATGACGGAGAAATCGCCATAGTGTTGATACCGTATACTCCGGACCCGACAATGGAAGCCGATTGTTATTGCAGATACGATGTAAGTTTCAAACTCAGCAATGTGGCATCAGGCAAATACTGCATGAAAATTTATGAGTCGGATTATTATGGCAAATACGACACCGCACATCCATCTTATGAAGGCTTAGTTTTATTTGCGCCAAACAAGACTTTTGGATTTGACCTTTAACGATTAAAGTCCCATCCGCATATATACTATATGTCGATGGGACTTATTGTTTTGATTATATGGTTGCTGAATATCACAGAGCATCATTGCGTAAACACCCTAACTCAAACATTTTGTTTACGCATTGTTTACGCAGAAACTAAAAACAGCGGCCTACGCCGAAGCGTAAGTCGCTGTAATAGAAGCGTGGACCAGCCTGGGCTTGAACCAGGGACCTCCAGATTATGAGTCTGAGAGAATGATATTTTATAATTTTTTATATTGATAAATTTCGTTGATACACAACGTTTTGCTAATTTTGTGGCAGTTTATGATATGCCAAGAAATCCTATATCAAAACGTCTGTGTTTTCCCATTGTTTTCCCGAAAAGCATAGGAATATAGGGCGTATGGGAGGGATATTAGGGAACTTGTTTTCCCATTGTTTTCCGAAATTCGGGATGATTGGCAAGTTGGGACCTACAGACTATTGGCAAAATGGCAAAGAAACTGGATACTACTTACAAGAGTGCAAGGTATGGAAGTTGTACTTACGCCCTTATTCTCGACAAGCGTCACCCTAAGAAAGATAGGGATACGCTTCCTGTTGCAATGCGCTATACCATAGATCGAAAATCATGGTATAGTTTTGTTGCTGGTGAGTTCACAGAGGAGGATTTTGCGAAAATTTGCACACTGAGTGCAAAGGCTGTTCGCTCGGAACTCTATGAAAAGAAGATGGAGTTTGATACCATCTTCGATGCTCAGACCGAGATGATAGAACGTTTGGGCAATAGTCTGTCGCTCGAACGTATCAAGGTTGTTGTTACAGGAGTGGATTCCACAAAGGAAACGTCATTCATAGGCGTTTGGGAGAAAAAGATCAATTTCTATCTCACGGATAATAATGGTGAGCGTTGCACCACCGCAGAATCATACGAGTGTGCCTTGAAGTCCTTTCTGAAAATTATGTGGGATAGACCTGTCGTTGGCTTCAAGGTCGATAAGGAAGACATAGAATATTGGAACAATGGCATGATGAATGGCGTAAAGGACGAAGCAGGCAACATTGTCGGCAAGATTAGCAACACTACGCGTGGAATATACCTTCGTTCTTGTCGGGCCGTTTGGAATGAGTGCGTGTCTATGGGTTACCTCACCAATCAAGAATACCCTTTCTCCAATATCCAGAAGAAGAAATTGGTGTCTATTCCTGTTGGAGAGTCGAGAAAGCATTGCTATCTGACAGTAGAACAAATGACCGAATTGTATCGAGTGTTCATTGAGAAACGTTATCCCGATACTTGGAAAAGTGGATATGCGGAAAGGGCGCATTATTCATTGGGATTGTTCCTTGCCCAATATCTGTGTAATGGTTTTAATCTTGCCGATGCTGGTGAATTGACTTATTCTCAATATTATTTCGACACTGGTAGAAAAGCCTTCAAGTTTAAAAGAGTGAAGACCACAAATCGCACGGAAGGTGGTTCTGAGGTGATTATTCCCATAATAAAGCCTCTCCAGCGGATTCTTGACGAGATTGCTGCTGAGCCAACGCTCAATGGCTTTGTTTTTCCTGATATTCTGCAAGGTGCAACACTGAAAGCTGATAAGCGCAAACGAATCTCACAAGAGAACTCCAATGTGCAGGACAGAATCATCAAGATTTGCCAAGATGTGCTTCATTGGGAGGTGCGCCCATCGGGAACATGGTGTAGACATTCATACGGAACAAATCTTTCCCATGCACGTGTGGAACAGAGATACATATCCGAAAGTATGGGACATTCAACCAATCATTCGATAACAGATAGGTATATTGCCCAGTATCCTTTGGAGACGCAGTTTGAATATAATAGCAAACTCCTTGACTTGGAGCCAAAGATAACGGAGGAGGAAATCAACAATATGACGGAAGAACAGAAAACAGCAATGCTTCTGAAACTTTTGACGAAAAAATAATCACATTCAATATATAAAGGTATAACATGGCAAACGAAATATCAACATACACTCACGAAGGGATGGAACTTCCTTTTGAGGATTGGAGCAACACGTTTCACTCTTTCAGCGACTTGGCATCCATCATTCAAACGACCCATGATGCAGCCCAGTCATCGGCTGTAAGGGCTATCAACCGTATGCAGACCATGCGCAACTGGCTCATTGGTTATTACATCGTGGAGTTTGAACAACACGGCAAAGATCGGGCTGAGTACGGAACGCAATTGCTGAAAAAGTTAGAGGAACAGGTGAATAGAAAAGGACTCAATGTTACTTTGTTCCAGACTTCTCGAAACTTCTACAACTTATACCCACAAATGGAAGGGCTATTCGTTCCAAATAAAATTTATTCAACGTTGTCGAATAAATCAGGGAATCGTATTCCTTTGATGGATAAATCTGCTGATGCCCAGTCTAATACAAATTGTGCGACAGTGTCGCATAATTTTCAGACACTACCAGAAATGATAGTCTCACGCTTGTCTTTTTCTCATATACGAGAGATTATGAGCGTGGATGACCCTCTTGCACGTTACTTCTACGAGCAGGAATGCATCAAGTGTACATGGTCAGTTCGCGAACTTCGCCGTCAGATTAGCACCAACCTCTATTTCCGTACAGGTATTAGTGACAACCCAGAGAAAATACTTTCCCTGCCCTCTGTGCAAGGACATGACTCTGCTGCGTTGCAAATTCGCCAACCTTTCACCTTTGAGTTTTTAGGATTGAAGGCGCAGGAAATAGTGGACGAACATGATTTGGAGGATGCGCTAATCACCCATCTGCAAGAGTTTATCCTCGAATTGGGCAAAGGCTTTTGTTTTGAGGCTCGCCAAAAGCGCATCATTATCGATGACGAGTATTATTACCCCGACCTTGTGTTCTACAATCGCATTCTGCATTGTGGTGTTATCATCGAATTGAAGAACGAGGAGTTTTCGCATGAGAATCTTGGACAACTCAATGCGTATGTATCCTATTATAAGGAGAACGAGATGCAGCTTGGTGATAATCCACCTGTCGGAATTTTGCTATGTACACGAAAGGGAAAGAAAATGGTGGAGTATGCCCTCGCTGGTATGGATAACCGACTCTTTGTTTCCACCTATATGCTCCAGTTGCCAGACAGAAAGACCTTGGAAGATTTCTTGTTGAAGCAGTTGGGTGAATGAAACGTTTTCTCAAATTGCCACCTAATAGCAGTAACATAGCAGATGGAGATAAGAAATTTCAAAAAGAACGCCATGAGGGATGCGCTTGACAAAGTGCATTTTTGGAAGCAGGAACACCAAGAGGATTACTCACGCTTCTCATTGGATATGATGAAGATGATGCGTAACGATTTCAGCCAAATTGAACGCATATTCAAAATGGCTGCGAAATATGTGCCTACATCCGTGCTTATTGAGTGTCGGAAACTATTTGTGTCCAACACAGATACCGTTCTGTCAGATGATGAAAAGGCAGCCGTGGCTATACGTGTTGTCGATGAAATGATGGCTTTCACTGGATATCTGCGATTGGGTTTCTATTCCGAAGTTATTGGTAGGGATAAGAATGAAACAAACGAAGACCTAATCTTGATAAGGGAATATGGTCTTGTTGACAAGGATATGAGTGAGGAAGATGACGAGCATCTTTATATCCCTTATGTCTCAGCTAAAGAGTTTTGGGATTCGTTGCCTTCCCTCGTACAAATGGCTGTATTCAATTTTAGCAAAGGGCATACAGCGGAAGAACTTGCAACAATATCAAAGCGAATAATGCTGTCTGCCATTCATGCTCTCCCAGAAATGTATTTCCGTCTTCGTGAAGAAATCTTTGAGGAACGAAATACATTGCTGATGTGTACGCTCTATTATATCTGCTTTGACCATGGACTACCCAAGAGTGCAACGGCATTGAGCAAAGTAAGTCTTAACGACAAACAACTTTCCATAGTGCGTGAAAGTGTCAAAACAATTGTAGTAAATCTTGTGGAAACCAGCGTTACGCAAGGTCTTGACAAGAAAGCAGAATGGACAAAACAAAGTAAGGAAATAGAGGACATAGAATTTCGACAGACCATAAAGAACGCCCTTGACAATACGAAAGGGAAGCATGGACGCAGAATCATTCAGCAAGAAGAGCTAAGCATCGACGACATCCTCATAGCAGAGGATAAGTCTGCATTGAAAGGAGCAATCCTATCTGCCCTCAATGATATGGAACATGAATACGAGACCGCTTACATCAAGGCAGCACTACTGCGTACCAACCACCTTGATTCAAAGACCTCTTTCGCCACTTTCCTGCGTGCTGTAAATCATTTCTCTGGTCGAGAATACAAGTATGATCTAGCCCAAAGGGTAGATTCGTTCATCACTATCAACCACAAAAAGTTTGCTGTGTCAAGTAGCTCTAAGTGGCAACGTGCGAGAAGGATTGTTTCAGGGTTAGTTGAGAGGTTTGAGAAAATAGAATAAGTGATTTCATGTAAACATCTATGTCGTAGACATAAGATATAGCCCTTTCTCTTATTTTAGAAGTAATATTGTTTTTTTGGAGTCAAATTGCTCCATGACCAGAAAATATTCACTCCAAAAGGAGTGAGTTTCTCAGATTTAATTTGTATTTTTGCCATGTCTATCGTTGAATTCTCTTGTTTGTTTTGCAACACTAAGACTAGTGAATTCTTCGACATGACAAAATTCTGGGTCGCTCGGCTCTGCCGCTTGGCTTGTCCAAGAACTTTTTGTTGCTCAGGTACTTAAAAAGTTTAAGTTATAATAGTGTTGCGGAATTAAGGAATTGTTGAATCAGTAGTTAAAATAAGCAATGATGGCTAAATGTATTAAAGCAGCATTATTGATGCTGATAAGTGTCCTATTGGTAGGTTGTGACAAAGACGAACCTATTGACAAAGTTGAGATAATTAAAATGTATGTGTCTGCCGAAACAGGCACGTACACACCTTGGGGAAGTGAAGTACCTGTGGAGTGTATGCTTGTGAAAGAAGATGGTGATTTGGAATATTCCCATCTTGCCTTTGGCGGCATTCAGGGATTTGATTATGTACGCGGACATGAATATGAGTTGGAAGTACGCAAAACGACACTTGCCAATCCACCGGCTGACGGCTCGAATATAGCTTATGAGCTTCTTAAAATCATAAATGATATTCCTCCTGTTACTCCAAAACCGGAAGAACTGCCCGAGGAGGCTAAGTTTAAGCTGAAGATGGTGCAACTTGTTCCATTTATGGATTTGGACACCCCGTTGGCTGCTCCTTTTGATTTTATAACATTTAGAATACTCAATCATAGAGACGAATACTCATTCCCCGTCACACCGGACTTCTTAAAATACTATGACTTGATTGAAATGTCTTCTCCGCTTTTACCTGATACTTATTGCGTTTACAGATATAGTACAGATGGGAACAGGACGGAGGAAAGTTTTACTCCCCAATGGGGTTCTTATTTTTACGAGAAAACAGATTTCCCGATTTGTCTTAAAGGCTATAAAGATGGAAAGCTGATATATGAGTATTCAACGACTCTGGTCATGCGTGAACGTGACTTCCTTGGAGTGGACTGGAAGAATGGTAGTATTGCTCTTGCCAACCCTAAGACTAATTGTATATATAATGTCCTTGATACCCGTTATGAGTTTCTATTGACAGATACTCAAAAAGTCAATGGTACTTGTTATATAAAGATACAAGTACCTAATTCTTCGCATCTTGCTGATGCTGAATACCTCAAAACGCAAGAAGAGGCACTAAAATGGCTGCTAAAAAAGCATCTAGGAGGAAAGTCTTCACTAACCGCATCTGATTTCAAGACACTTCTCAAAGGTGCGGATGTGGTGGAAACTTATGAGAATAAGACTACACGTGTGGCAATAGTCCACCAAAATGCGGATGACTTGTACGAAGGACAATACTATGCCATAGCCGAATCCAAGTAAACTATTTGTTGACTTTATAAACATAATGAGTAAAAAGTACCATTCCGTTGTCGGAAATGGTACTTTTATTTCTCAAAACAAGGCATTTTACATTCTAAATCCTCTACTTTTTCTTGGTTCTTCTGTTGTGTTGCGTAAACCTTGCCGTATTTTTTCCATTTGTTCTTTGAACCATTCGCCTATCGGTTGCCTGTTTATGGTCAGTACAAGTTTGCTATCATCGGTCGGATTCTTCTCTACCTTGAAGATGTCGTTTTTGATTTCAAATTTTCTTCTATGTTCCTCGGAGTAAATTTTTCCATTACATCTGATGGCATCTTTCTTTGTCTGCTAATTTAAGGTTCAATAGAAAATAGGATAGATATTTCAATAAATGATACGACTATACGTTTAAAATCGAAATGAATAGGAGTAGAATCAGTGATATATATCCACACAATGTTTGTCATACATTTATCTTCTTATTCCGAGGTCTTGCATCAGAAAGTCACTTGCAATCCATTCCAATTCCCTATCCACCTTGGATAGTTCCTCTTTGGATAAAGCATAGATGCAGTTAATCGCCAGTCGGTTGGCTGCTATTTTTCTGTGTGCGAGGATGGCCTCTTCGCCACTGCTGGAGGAGCGGTTTGCACCGCTCACCTCCAGATAGTCGTTTACAGCTTCACGCATGGCGAACTGTCTAATGCCAGTTTTTGCCCAGTTTATAAGGGCATCGGCAGTTGCTTTTCTTGTCTTGATATATTCGCTGTCTGTCATAATGTTTATGTTTTGAAGTTTGCTAAAAAAGTTTGATACATATCCAGATGGTGATTTCCACAAGGACAATTGCCCAACTTATAAAAGCCAAGCCGAACATCCAGGCATAGGTGCGACCATTGAAGTAAGCACCTTCTTCAATGTTTCGGATGCGCTTTAGTTCTTTCTGTTGGTGAGTGAATAGGACATTTATTCGCTTTTCATGTTCATCAAGAGCTTGCTTGAAGACTGAAATGGCGGCATCGTTCCGCTCATTCAACTGTGCAAGTCCTTCATCGTTGATACCTACTTTGAGGTTGCTTTGTTCTGCCTTGACAATAGCATTGCAGATTCCGTCAACGATATTTTCCGTACTCTTTTGGACAGCCATAAGAGCGGTTTTTGTTAATATCATTGTACGATTGGCTTCTGTAAGTTCCTTTATTACTGAAGAAAGGGCTTCCTTTGCTGACTCAATCTCATTGAGGGTGGCGTGGATTTCCTCCTTGCCACTCTCAATGATTTCGTCTTCCTGCATCTGATTGTACAGGGTTAGCACATCCTGTGCTGCATCTTTCTTGTTTCTTCTCATACTGATAAGTGTTTTAATGTTATCTTCTACGACTTCTCTTTATCGGTTTGCAGAGCCAATTGGCTTGCATTGCACAACGTCTTGCCCAGTCACGGTCATCGTCCTTGCCACGTCCCCAACCACTGCCAGGACTACCACCGCCACCACATGACTCCGACATGGAAGTGGCAGCATCAAGATAGTTCATGAAGAGTAGCATCGCTACATTCATAATATCATCATGGCTTACAGAACCATTTTCAGAAACTTCGATACAATTGTTCATTGCATCGTATGCAGCCGTTGGCATAAGTATGTTGTAATGCATGCCATCAACTTGGAGTATCTTTCTGAATTTGGGAGAGACTTGCGGTTGGGCAACTGCACTAATGCGAGATTGACAACTTGAAACCATCTGACTTCTATTATCCAATGCTGTAGAAGCAGATGTATAAGCCCTTTGACCAATAGGAGTTGCTTGTGGGTGCAGCCTACGAAAAGTATTCTCAATCTTCGATGCTGTGAGGTTTCTTCCTACACCCAGTTCCGATGCCTTGATGGTAGTTCTGCCAAACGTGAAGCGATAGCCATGCACCTTTGCTTGATCTGTCTTGTCTCGGATTAACTCAATGTCATATCCTTTTGTCCTCAATTTGTCGGCATAGACGTTCCAGTCAAAGGCAGACATGGAACGCAGCACGTCCAGACAAGCATTGGTTATCTTCGCAATGCGTTTCTCACGAATATCCATTGCGTCTTTCCAACCATGATGCTGATTGACTACCTTTGCTGCCATTACAGCACGCTCGCCGATGAACTTCACATCATTGAGATTGCCGTCCATATCAATGCGGTTCACTACCAGATGCAAGTGAGGAATGCCACTCTTGGAATCACGATGAAGGGCGGCAAAATACTGAGAATTGGAAATATTGGTTGGTTTGACCGATGTAGCAGCCTTGCCTTTTCTCTTGCCAATGTGGTTCACCTTGGAGATATGGTCTATCTCATGAATGAACTCATCAAGGCATCTTTGCCAGTCTTCCATCGTCCAGTTTCGTGCTTCTTCCTCAGATGGAGAAATCTCAAAGCGTATGGATGTAAGTTCAATAGGCTTCTTGGAATACTTCTGCTTGAACATAGACTGGTGCAGAACCATTTCGTCCCACATACCCATAGGAGGCAGATTCTCGCTAAGATGGTTGGTCTTAACGATGTCTGCGCGGTTATTCTTTGTAGCGTAATTGGTCATTGCCTGACCATGCTGAATGGCTGCTGCTTTTGCTATCATATCATGTCTATAAAACGGTCTCTGATGTTGCTCCATTCCCTGATGATGTCGTTGACACCTTGAAGCCAACGCTCCATGAAATCCGCTCTTTTGAAGAGTTTCTTTCGTTCTGCTTGTGGCAAGGCATGAAGCGCATTGCGTATGTAAACAAGTTCCGCTCTTGCGCCAGTCAATCCTTTCAAGGCTTCCTGCTGCTCTGTGGTCATCGGTAGGGAAGGCTTGTGGCCAAGGGCAATGTCATGGAGATATATGCTCTTGCTTCTTCCCGACAATCGGGCATTCTTCAAAACATGGTTGAACTCGTTGTCTGTAAAACGGACATCAATATGCTTGTCCTTTGGAGGTCTCTTTCGTGAAGTTTTCTCCGTGCTAATGATTTTGTCTTCTGTCATTGTAAATGCGTTTTTGAAAGTTGAATATCTGATATAAAGAATAGCCAATGTGAGCCAGCGAACATTCAAGGATGCCAGTAGGAAGCGGTGGGCGAAGCCAAACCGTCAGACACTGGTACTTCTTGTTTAGACCTCCCGAAAAACTACGGCTAACGGAGGTACAGACTCTGGTGATAGCACATCTGCCAAGATTGACTGCTGACGAAAAGAAAGGGATAGGAAAAATCTTTTTTTCATCACTCGATGGTGATTTGGCTGCTGTAAAGTGCGATGCCAAGCGAACGTATGTCCCAAATTGTCCCTCGGTTAAAGGCACAAATCCTTTGTTTATCCTATACGCTATTATTTTTAGGCTTTATAGGAAAATATTAGGGACAAAGGGACATGAAGCAAAAGAAAGGAGATGGTCAGAATGGTAGTTCTGACTGCCAATCTTCTTCTTTTCCCTTTTGTTCTTTTTGTTGAGCACTTATTCTCATCCATGGATGTTTCGTCCGTCCCGTCTTGTCACAGTATGAGGGGTGCAACCCTTTGATCTTCTCCTGCTCACTGCGTTCCCATCCGTCCACCAACGACATGAGGCGATTGATGTACTGGGCGGTGTACTTGGCAGGATTCCTTCGTACAAGGTCGTTGGGCAACTCCTCTATAATCTGTCTTGCGCAGACCATGTTTAGCAGTACCTCAGGCTTGCTATTAGGCGTTGCTTCGGTATATGCACCTTTTTGGTAGGCAGCACGCATGGGAATGCTCCATGTGTCGTATGCCTTTGGCACAAGACGTTCCAAATAGAGCCTGATGTCATCAAGGATAGGGTCGTTGAGAATGCTTGAATGACACATTTGCACTTCATTGGCTTCTGCCTCCAATTCTGGACTTAGATAGAGGTTCGTACCTTTTATATAATAGGAGTAAGCCTCTGCCCATAGTTGATGCACCACAGAATGTAGGGAATGGAGCCAATCAGAAACATGACCATTGCCTTGAACAGGCACTATCCACCAACGGCGATTTCCATTGTCGCCTTGCAGAAAGTTGGTCTCGTTAGTGGTGGCTGCAAATACATTGTGGCGCAGATACTCTATTGGCTTGCGACCATAGGCAGGGCGCATACAATCACTGCGACGACTTAGAAAAGCCTTTGCCGCTTCTGCATCGTTGGCTCGCTTCATGCCGTTCAGTTCGCTGATTTCGATTATCCAGCCATTCGTGATGGTTTCCACCTTTTCCTTGTCGCCACTTGCAAACGAGAAAGAGTCGTTGAACCATCTGTCACCTATGACTTTGAAGAAAGTACTCTTGCCAATACCTTGTGGTCCTGGCAAGGTGAGCACATTGTCGAACTTGCAACCAGGCTCAAAGGCACGAGCAACAGCCGCCACAAACCACAATTTGGTCTGTTCTCTGATGAGCGGAGTGTCTTCTGCACCGAGATAGTCGATGATGGCAGTCTCTATGCGAGGTGTGCCGTCCCATTCCTCTTTGCGGATATAATCTTGAACTGGGTTGAAATTGCGTTCAGAAGCTGTGGTCTTCAATATCTCGAACACCTTGTTCTGAGTAAGGCGCAAGTCATAGTTTTGTTCCAAGTAGTCTTGAATCTTTCCTACGGATTCTTCATCCACCTTGTTTCCATTGACATTGCAGAACAATGGAGAAAAGGAAATGTCGTCTTGGCAGAAGGTGTCAAAGCGAATCTGACGGAGATTCTCATCATGCGTGAAAATCATCCTAAGATTGCTAATGGTCTTCAATGCGTTCCCCTTAGCATCAATGGATAGGTTGTCTTTCCAGTCTTCTTCCATACTACTCTACTTTCTGATAGATGCAAAGCCACCTGCTTTCTTGGCAAGTTCCAAAGCCAGTTCTACATCAACCACAATCTTGCGAGCGACCTGAGTGATGGCAGGGTCTATCACTCCGCTTTTCTTGATACGATTAGCCGTAGGAATGCTGCAACCGAATATCTTGGCTATTCCAGCAATACCATGCTCATAATGCCTCTCTGGCACCACCTCGGCAGGTGCCTTTGCCGTTCCTTTCTCTGCATTTTGGAGGAGCAAGACAAATTCTTCTCCCGACATCATACAGACAGGCTTCTCTAACAATTGTTCTATTGTAACGAGTCTTGTCATACAATTCTTGCTTTGTGGTCCGACAGTTGTACTTCCTGACATCCCGATTACACATCTTCTGTTGGCTCATGAACCATCTTTGAAATTCCGTGATTGGAAATCCGTGGGCAAAGGTAGTTTGTTTGGTGTAAAGGAACATTACAGGTGCTATTCGCCAAAAACTGAGAGAGTTTTTTATGTATGGTTTTTTAGCAGTCGTTAACGGAAAAGCATGTTTTTATGAAGAAAAAAAGACCATTAATCCTAATCTCCAACGACGACGGATTTGCCGCCAAAGGCATAAACAGCCTGCTGGAATACGTCAGGGGATTCGGCGACATCATAGCGTGCGCTCCGGAATCGGCACGATCGGGATTCTCATGCGCCTTCTCATCCGAAAAACCTCTCCGACTCAGACTCGTAAGGGAAGAACCGGGACTGCAGGTGTGGGCATGCAACGGAACACCGGTGGACTGCCTGAAAATCGCCATCGACCAGATATGCGACCGCGTGGCCGTCATCGACCACAGCCGCATCGCCGAG
>OIYO01001159.1_pt1 | contig 15887 bp, 18 predicted proteins | sample 1588191 | NCBI WGS metagenome assembly OIYO01 (sample SAMN03283275) | human gut metagenome | biome: human-associated habitat; material: feces | host: Homo sapiens | place: Peru | collected 2012 | reverse complement strand
TATTACTAATTTAGCTAATAGTTTGGTTGGCAAGTACCATGTTGAAATATTATCAGTTTATAAACTTTATGATAAACCGGCATTTGATATTGATAAACGGGTAAATGTTCGTTATCTAACCGAGGTTAAACCAAATAGGGATGATATTCGTTATGATTTGAAACATTTAAAAATGTTGAGTTTAATTAAGGACTTAGCTTATGCTTTAAAAGTTTTAAGACTAAAAAGAAAAAAAACTATTGATGCGATCGATGCGTGTGATAGTGATATTATAATAAGTAGCAAAGTTTATTTTAATCGTTTGTTGGGTGAATATAAAAATACTGGCGTCCGTGCTATTGGCTGGGAACATAACTATAACAATCATACTAAAAAAGAAATAAAAGAATTTATTAAATCTTGTAAGTATTTAGATGATGTGGTAATGGTTAATAAAGAACTACAAGAATTTTATAAAGATGAATTTTTAAAGTATGATTTGAAGTGTCAAGTACGATACGTTCCTAATTACATTGATAAGGTAAGCAAGACGACTACTAAATATAATAACCGTAATTTAATTGCCGTGGGAAGATTGGAAGCGGTTAAAGGCTTTGATGATTTGATAAAGGTTTATAAGTTAGTAAATTTACAAATTCAAGATACTTATCTTACGCTAGTTGGTGATGGTAAAGAAAAAAATAATCTTTTTGAAACGTTTGTTAAAAATGATTTAGCTAGTAAAGTTAAAATGCCTGGTTATTTATTTCAAGAAGAAATTGATAAGCTGTATGATAACTCAGCTCTTTATATTATGACTAGTCATTCGGAATCGTTTGGTCTTGTTATGCTAGAGGCGATGGCTCATGGTGTACCAGTGGTAGCGTTTTCTTCAGCCGAAGGAGCTAGAGAGTTAATTAAAAACGGTTATAATGGGTATTTAATTAATAATCGTAATGAATTTGAAATGGCAGATAAGATAGTTGAGCTTTTAAATGATAAAGAAAAGTTACAAAAAATGGGACAAAATGCCTATAAAGTAGCTCAAAAATATACTAAAGAGGAAGTTATTAAAACTTGGGAGCAGTTGTTAGATGAAGAACCACGTAAGTAAATCTAAAGTAGAAAGAAAAGAAAAGGTTAGCCTAAATTTAGAAGTTTTTTCTAAAAAAAAGGAAAAAAAAGGGAAGTTAACAAAATTAGTATCGATAGTCTTAATGATTTTAATAATCTTACAACCAATTATGGATGCGGTAACGTATTTGCAAATTAGATATAGTTTTAATTTTATTAGTTTATCAAGTATTATAAGAACAGTTACGCTGGGGTTAATGCTTTTATATCTTTTAGTTATAAAGAGGAGAAGAAAAGAAATTCTATTCTTAATTGGCTATTTTATTATCTATTTGACGAGTCAAATTTTTCTATTACATAATGGGTTTAGTAGTAGTTTGAATACTATTTTAACAATATTTTACTTACCAATAGTTATCATATTCATGCACGAAGTAGATACTAATGAGAACTATTTTAATTTAAAGATAATTATGATTACTTATTTAATATATTTAAATCTTATCGTTATTCCTTATCTTTTTAAATATGGCAATTATGCAGATAATTTTTATGAAGGTAAGAATGGTTTTTATGGACTATTTTATGGTGGCAATGAAATAAGTAATATTTTGGTTATTTTATTACCCTTAGTAATAGAGTATTTAGTTAGAAAAAAAAGCTATTTTTTGATAATCTTAACTTTTGTAGAATTACTTTTATGTATTTATTTAGTAGGCACTAAGACTTTAATGTTGGGAAGTATAATTGTTAGTATTTATTTCCTATTTAAATATCTACGTCCGGTTTATAAAAAGTTTTCTAAAAAGAAAAAGGGTATTTTATGGGGTTTAGCTTTTTTGATATTTTTAGGTATTTTAGTAGTTTTACCTCGGATGGCTGTTACTAAAAATTTAATACGCGCTATAGAATATTATGACTTTAATTTAAGTAATATTTTTAGTTTAAATGGATTAGACAAGTTGATCTTTAGTGGAAGATTAGAAGTATTAAAGAGTGTTGGTAATTTATATCGAAATAGTTCGCTTTTTAGTATTTTGCTGGGACTAGGAAAAAGCTATATTATTCTTTTTAAAGGAATTGAAATAGATATATTTGATATATTTTTTGCAATAGGTATCAGTGGTATCTTAGTATATGGATATGTCATGTTAAAAAATATTAAAAGCGAAAAATTGAAAGGTGTTTATTTATTTACTTTTATTTTGAGTATGGTAATTTCTCTTATTACTGGTCATGTGTTAAATACACCTAATGTTAGCATTTTTATAGGGCTACTTTTTAGTTTGAATAAACTAGAGGAGTAGTTCTTTTTCTATATATAAATAAGGAAAAAAGTTTTATAAACTTATTATGTTTATAAGATATAGGATATAATACATTAGATTTATTAGATAAGCAAACTTTTTTATAAAGAAGATAATAATTTTTTGAAAGTGTTTTAAGAGCTATGATATACTTAAGTTAATTAAGGAAGTGCTAAAAATGATATATGAAATGAAATTACAACCAAAATATTATAACTTTATGTTAAATGGGACGAAAAGAATCGAAATAAGATTAAATGACGAAAAAAGAAAAAATATAAAAAGGGGAGATAAAATTAAATTTTATAAAGAACCTAATTTAGAAGAAAGCTTTTTAACGGAAGTAGTAGAAGTTTTGAGATTTCATTCTTTTCGAGAGATGGTAGATAATTTAAAAATAGAAGAATTAGCGGATAAGAAATTTACCAAGGAAGAATTAATAAATACTTTAGAAAAATATTACAGTAAAGATAAGCAAAAAGAGTATGGGGTTTTAGGAATAAGGATAAAATTATTAAAGTAAATTCTATAAAACAACATTATTTTTAAAAAATAACATAATGTGACAAAATGTTTAGAAGAAAAGAAGTATCATGGGTTTAGGTGATACTTTATGAAAGTAAAAGTATTTGATTGTGAACATGAAAAAGATTTAGAAAGTGAAATTAATATGTTTCTTGATTCTGGGACTTATGATATAATTGATATCAAGTATTCAGTTGCAACTGCTATGTTTGGGGAAGAACAAATTTATTGTTACTCAGCGATGGTGGTTTATACATGTTAAGGAAGTGGTCGGCTTTGAAAAAAAGTTCATTTATCGAAGGAACGTTTATTGCAACGTTAGCCATAGTATTGGTAAAAATAATGGGAATGCTTTATGTAATTCCTTTTTATGCGATTGTTGGAACAACAGGAGCAGCTTTATATAGTTATGCTTATAATATTTATAATATCTTTTTAGATATTTCAACAGTAGGATTACCAATTGCTATTTCTAAAATTACCAATGAATTTCATACTTTAAAAATGTATGATGCGAAAAAAAGAGCTTATGAGATAGCGATTAAAATTATGCGCTTTATATCGATTGCTATCTTTATTATTTTATTTTTCTTTGCTTATCCAATTGCATCATTTATTATTGGCGATTTAACAGGTGGTAATACCAAAGAAGCGATAACAGCAGTTATTAGAACAGTTTCCTTAGCTATCTTAGTTATTCCTTATTTAAGTGTTGCTAAAGGTTATTTACAAGGACATAATGTTATTAATATTTCGAGTATTAGCAACGTTTTAGAGCAAGTAGTGCGTATTTTAATTATTATCGTTGGGAGTTTCTTGACTATTAAAGTATTTCATTTAAGTTATGTTGTTGGTGTTATGATTGCTTTAAGTGGTGCTTTCTTTGGCGGACTTGTGAGTTATTTTTATGTTAAGCATAAGATGAATAAAAGCAAAAAAGAGCTGGGACTAGTTGAACAAAAGAAAAAAGATAAAATTACTAATAAGGAAATTACGAAGAAGTTAGCAAGTTATGCTATTCCTTATGTTATAATTAATTCGGTGTCATCTCTATATAGTTTTGTCGATATGATTTTAGTTCTAAGAGGTCTTGAATTAATGGGGTATGCTACTAGTGATATTGAATTTATCTCCTCATCAATTTCTACTTGGGCTGGCAAGATTAATATGATTGTTATTAGTATTGCGATGGGAATGACAATAAGTCTTATTCCTTCAATAGTTCATGCCTATACTTTAAAAAAATGGGATGATGTTAATAATAAAATTAATGCTTCCTTTAAAATAATTGCTTTTGTTTCATTACCAATGGCAATTGGCTTATCAGTTCTTTCTAGTGAAGTATGGCAAGTATTTTATGGGGCCAATGAGATTGGAGCTGCTATTTTAAGCGTTTCTGTATTTGTAGCTGTATCTTTAAATTTTTATATGATTACTTCTAGTATTATGCAATCCTTAAATAAATATAAAACTGTTTATATAGCTACTATTTGTGGCCTTTTAAGTAATGCTATTTTAGATATTCCTTTGATGTACTTACTTAGATTTTTAGGAATAAAGGCTTATTTAGGACCTTTAGTATCAAGCATTATTGGTTATTTATTGTCAGTATTTATTAATTTAAGAACGATTAAAAAGGAAGAAAAACAAATTAATTATAAAGATTCTTTAAAGACGATAGGGAAAATTTTAGTACCTTCTTTAGTTATGTTTTTAGTTATTTGGGGATTAAAGATGGTTATACCATTTACTGCTGCAAATAGATTAAGCGCTATTTTAATTATTATTTTTTATGCCATAATTGGAGTTTTAATCTATGGAGGTATCTCTTATAAAATGGGATTACTAGATGAAGTGCTAGGAAAAAATCTCTTAAATAAAATAACAAAAAAACTTAAACGACAGGCTTAAGTTTAAAAATATAATAAATAAATTAGTCAATTAGACCATATAAAGATTGTTGGTGATTTCATCGGTAGTTATTTGGGCTTTGTTTTCTAATTTAGTAATTCTGGCATCTAAACGATTGATACTGCGCTCTAATTTAGCTAGACGATTGTCATAGTCATTAACTTGAGTAGTAGTATTAGTTTGTACTGGATAATTTTGGTAAGCAGGATAAGTAGTGTATTCTGGCATCATAGCGGGTCCCTGATAAAAAGAATTAGATGCACTTTGAGTTTGAACATTAGGCATCATGTAATTCATATTACCAGGATTAGGATTAACATAATTTATTGAATTCATATTGGATTCTGAAAAGAAAGAATTTCGTGATTTTAACATATAAAAACCTCCTAATACATTTTATGTAAGGTGAAGAAAGTAGTGATAATATGCGTATTAGAAATATAAAAAATGCAAATGAAATAAATCCATATGCATTTTATATTGTTGATACACTTGGTACAATGCAAAAAGAACAATTGCTAAATTTATTTAATATAGCAGATAAGAATTTGAATGAAGGTATTCAAATAGGGTTTCACTCACATAATAATTTACAACAAGCTTTTTCTAATGCTCAAGTTTTGATGGAGTTAGATACTGAAAGAGATATAATAATTGATTCATCAGTTTTCGGTATGGGAAGAGGTGCAGGAAACTTGTGTACAGAAATTTTAATGCAGTACTTAAATGAAAAACAAGGTGAAAATTATGACTTAAATCCAATTTACAAAATTTTTGATGAACATTTAAGTGATATATTCGAAAACACAAAATGGGGATATTCTATGCCATTATTTATTTCTGCTAAGTATAAATGTCATCCCAATTATGTTATATTTTTGAATAAAGTTGGAATTAGAAAAGTTCAAGATATTGATGAGATTATTTCTAAAGTTTCAGAAGATAAAAAAAGTGTATTTGATAAAAATTACATAGAAAAATTGTATGAAGACTTTTTAAATCAAAGGCAATACGAAAGTATTGCCTTTGATTATGTTTTAACTAAAGAGGACCGGGAAGTGAACTTCAAAAACCAGGAGCTAAGCTCGTGAAATTAAAATTTTAAAAAACAACCATTTTAAAAAATAGGGAAGTTTAGACCACCAAAATAAAACAGTAAATTTAAACCACAAAACAAAGAAAAATAAATTATAGATAAACTACCTAGAGTTAAAGAATACTTAGATTTCAGTAAGTCAAATATGGCATCACTTTATGAATATTATGATTTAAAAAATCAATTTATGGACATCAAAAAACGTTCATTTTTATTACAACTATATGTACAGTCGTATGTTCATTATCTTCATTACGATTTCCACGCAGCTTGCGTTCCATTTCCTTCTCAGAAAAATATTCCTGTACATGTTCTGCATCATACAAAGTACCCAGCTTGTATGAACGTGATTTCAGATTCTGAGGAATCTTTTTATCGCCAAACTCACTTGCATCCATCAATTCATACGTGTAATATTTTCCACGCTTCTTACTATTGTGTACTTCAATATTCACGCCGTGAGCTGGCAAATTCTTAATCCAATCTTCTTCGCTTTCACTCTCGTTCAATGCTTCTGTAATACGTGATTTCAAGTCATCTTTCCATACATATTCACCATTTGCACGCTTCGCTCTCTCGGTCTGTGTTGTCTTGTCTGGAACTGTTGTATCACCAAAATCCAACTCAAAATACTGACCATCAATCTCGTTTGTCCACTGTGCAAGCGTCGGCTGATAATACTGCTGTTTATCACAACCTTTGCTTGCTGTCATGTCTGTATCACTGATAATAACATGATTATGTATCAGTCCTGATTTACCGTCTGTCTGTGTAAACACGACAGCCTGTCAGTCTGGATAATATTTCTGTACAAACTCCTGACCAATGATGTTCGCAGTCAAATGCTGGTTCATCTGGATTCAATTCACTAATACTGAATGATTGCACCACACGAATCACCTGTGTTTTATGATTTGCTCTTGCTCTGTTCCAATACTTTTGCATCTGAACTTCTGCTGGTATCCCCGGCAAGATATTCACACTTGCAATCAAATCATTACGGACTTCACTGCCGTTATGTCCCTTACTTTTTCCGTATGCATACGCAAGAGCACCACGTCTGTTTTCAGTCCTTGTCACTCTTGTGTACGCCATAATTCCTTACCAATCCTTTCTGATGCACCTTCCAGTTGTTCCATGTATTTCTCAACACTGAACAATGTGAAATAACTCCAGTTACACACCGCCTGTGCTCTGTGTACCTCCTGCAATCTCATATTGATGTATCTCTGTTCTGATGGATTCGCAGTCTGTAACTGCTTCTCTAACAAACTGATTCTTCTATCAATGTTATTCCATTTTGCAAGCTGGTTCACATTCACTCCCAACTTGTTCAATGCTGTCTTGATACCCTGTAACTCGTTTACAATCAGACCTGTTGCACGCTTCATGTATTCGCCCTGGTCACCGTCAATGTATCTCATGGTTCCAAGGTATTTTTCCAGATGTCCATCAATTGCAAGTCTTACTACCTGAGAGAATGGTACATCAAATTCTTTTGCCATGTCCTTCATCACTTCATCAACTTTCTCATTGATTCGTGCTGAAATTTTTACGAGCTTGATAGCTTCGGCTTCGTCGACGCCATCTTCGCTTTCTTCTGCATTACCATCTGAGATGCTATCCTTTTCACCATCTCCTGTCACGACTGATTCAGTCTGTTTTGGTTCTGGTGTCGGTTCCTGTACCACTTCGGATTCCATCACGGCATCCTCTGGTTCAGGCTCCGGTAAATTATCCATTTCATCTTGCTGCATCGCAGATTGCATTTCTAATTCACGAGCTTCCTGTTCCTTTTGTCGTGCTTCTTCCTCTTTCATTTTTTTGAACTTCGCCTAAAAATCAGCATTATCACTTGCATCAATTACACTCGACATACACAGTCATCTCCTTTCTTCTTTCACATCGGTTTGCAAAGCCGCATCCGGCTTTCCTTCACCAATGTTCACCTACTTGCTCAAATACTTATTCAACTACCCCATAAAGTTTGTCCCCAACACTGCATTTTCGCCACATGCTCACATCCATATAGGGTTTGTCCTCTAGTGCTTGTGTACATGGTTTCCTACCCATTTTCTTTAAAATGGAAGTATATGGTTTGTCGGCGGAGCCGAAAAACCATACCGTTCGCTTACGCTTACTTACTTGCAAGGGAAACTCCGTTTCCTCTTGACCCCTTCACGCTTCGTTCGCATCCTGCTCACTCTTTATTCAGCCCCATTGCAAACAAAACTACAAACAGTTTTCACAACTGTTCACGTGCATTACTGCACCTGTCCTGATTCGTATGGGTCTGGTTCCTCGAACTGGTTCACACCGTACATGCCGTTATCTTCATAATCATCTTTCTCTGCCATCTTTTCCAGTTCTCTATCCAGCTTCGCTGCTTTTCTCTTCTCTGCACGTTCCTTTTTCTTTGCTCTTAACTCATTGATTTCACCCTCTGATTCACTGATGATTGTATCAATGTTCTCAACAATGTGTTTAGTAATCACACGTGCTTCGTCCTTGCTGTACGCTGACATTTTTTTCTGTACAGTCTCACTGTTCAGCAACGCATCATTGACAATTTCAATAACCGGGCGTGCTTCTTCACGCTTCAATTCGGCTTCTTTCGCAGCCATATCTTTCTTCATTTTTTCAAGTTCCTCACGAACTTTTTTTAAATTACTCATATGTTGTAACCTCGATTTTCTATATAAATTTTGTAACTTACTTTCTCTGATAATTGAAATATAACACATTCTCATGTGTTTTCCTATCTATTGGTGTAACTTTATTTTTATAACGTGTTTCACTAAAATTGTGTATAGAAAAACAGGTGACATACAACCTTTGTACACCACCTGTTCACTATTGATTTATTCAATTGTTGTTATACAAACATCTGCTGTAACAGACCTTTTTTCAGTTCTTCCCACGCAGCTAATGTTGTTTTCTGCTTCTCGATGACTTCATCCAATGATGGAAGGCAATCAGCAATTTTCTGCCGTTCTGCAATGCAAGGGATTCTTAACATATAATTTTTTATTTCATCACTTGGAATGCCTTTTATTGATGTATCCTGCACACATTGCAACTTTGATTGCATTAGCCTCAAAATCGCATACGATAAAAAAGTTGCATTTCCATCCAGATTCACAATATTAGTAAAATCCTGACTTGTACATAAATCACACGATGCTTTTGCAACTTTTCCAATACCAACTCTTGAAACAATAAGTATTGAATCCTTTGGAATAATCTTTGTTGCAGAATCATCAATAGCATCCTGTGTAATAAAACGAGTGATATTGATATTATAAATATCATTATCACTAATGTCAGCAGATGAAACCCATGCTGTTTTTCCGCACCAATATTCTTTTTTCTTCGTTGACGGTGTTCCACCACCAACAACGTTTCCTAAAGAGCCAATATTCTTTTCTTCCCACTCAGGAAATTCACTTCCATCATCATTCTTAAACCTCAGCATTTAATTCACCCCTTTCTACAATTCTACACTTTTCATCTTACTCATGTCATATGATATTGAATGAGAATCCCACTGAGCTATATCTTTAATATCAAATACACAAATTTCTGGTAAATCTGTTTTTTCTTTGCCCTGCAGAACCTCGTAATATTTGAATGGTGCATACCAGATAAGATAATCTATCCTCAATTCTTTCAAAACATTCACAAACATATTATACCAAAACCAATAATGAGATTATCCCTTCATTACACCATTATTCATCTTTGATTCCATTTCAAAATAAGCAGATGATTCATCTAACACTAAAAAAATCGTCTTATATCCTGGATGATTTTTTTCATATAAACCAATTTGGTTATTGTGTTTCATAAGGACACGTTCAAAACTAGAATAATAAAATTTATAATTATGGTCTTCAGCTGTCGGTAAATCTGTAATAGCTGTTACCATAACATCTTTCACATTTGGGAAATTATCAATCATACCGCTTTTTCGGATTTCTTTTTGTATCATACTTTCTTGTTGGTTAGTCGGATTTACAATTTTACCATTCTTATTTTCAAAAGCATGGTCATCTATTCTCATTACATCCATCATGACCTTTAATTTATCATTATAAAAATCAGGTGGTGGGTCTGATTTTCCAGAGGAATTACTCCATAATTTCCATTTCTCCGCATCATGAATTGAAGTAAAAACTTCTTTCACGGCAATAATATCATTTGAAAGAAAAACTTTATTCAATTGCACGCCCTGTAAGCACTCAATAATTTTTGATTCATAATCAAAAAAATTCACATACATTCACCTGCCTTTACAGTCCAAGCTGTTTCATAAAACTTTCAGCCTTATCAATCGCAGCTTTTGTTTCAGAATCCAATGTCTTAATCTGAGCTTTTACAGCATCCAAATCCACTGGTTCTTCTTCCTCGAATGTATCAACATATCTCGGAATATTCAGATTGTAGCCATTCTCGATAATCTCACTCATATCTGCTACGTGAGCAAACTTATCTACATTCTCACGCTTTGCATACGTATCTACAATCTTATCAATATGTTCCTGTTCCAAGACATTCTGATTCTTTCCAGCCTTGAACTCTTTCGATGCATCAATGAACAGAATATTACCTGAATTACCATTTCTTTTACTTTTCAACACTAACACACATACTGGAATATTCGTTCCATGAAACAGATTTGCAGGCAATCCGATAACAGCATCCAGCCTATTCAGGTCTTTGACAATATATTTTCTGATTGCTTCTTCTGCACAACCACGGAACAATACGCCGTGTGGCAACAATACAGCTACACGTCCATCTGTATCATCCATGTGATAAATCATATGTTCTACAAAGGCAAGGTCGGCAGCAAACTTCGGTGCCAGCTTTCCGGCTCCGCTGTATCGTGGGTCATCTTCAAACTTCTTATCAGCTGACCATTTCAAGCTATACGGTGGATTGCAGACCTGTACAGTCAGTTTCAAATCATCGCCGTATTTATCATCTTTCAGCGTATCACCCTTGTAGATGTCAAAATTCTGCCAGTCTACACCATGCATAATCATATTCATTCTTGACAGGTTGTATGTTGTAGCGTTCAGCTCCTGTCCATAGAAATGACCAACTTTATGTGTGGTCAAATGCTTCTGAACTTCCAACAGCATTGATACAGAACCGCAGGTACAATCACCAACGGTCTTTGCTTCGTCCAGTCCAAGGGACGCAAGTGTAGCACAAAGTCTACTCGGTCCGGCAGGTGTGAAGAACTCTCCACCTTTCTTCTCGGCATCTGAAGCAAACAGACCAATCAGAATCATATATGCTGTACCCAGTACATCAAACTGAGAATCCTGTAAGTCAAAATCAATGTCCGAAAGCTTGACCATGACACGACCAATCATATCTGTACGGTCTGCCACTGTCTCTCCAAGACGTGCATCCTGTAAACGCATATCATTGAACAATCCATCAAATGCTTTGTTGGATTCATGACCCATTGTAGAACCTACAAGGTCATTGATTGCTTTTTCAAAATCTTCTACGCCGAACTTATCAGCATCATTCTCAAATTTTGTAATCTTACGAATCAGATTGCGGAACAGATTTTCCGGCTTGATAACATATCCCAGTTTGGATAAAGACCAGTCTTCTACAACAGGTCCGTAATCATCATCCACAAATGCTTCCTCGTATGTTACACCGTCATTTTCAGAAGACCCAGCTTGTATGCTGTCAATCTCTTACGAATATCATCATCTGAAATCGTACCGTGGAACACATATTCCGTAAACAATTCTGATACAATCATGTAATCAATCTTGTTATCAAACGCAAATTCTTCCATGTCAGCCTTCATTTGCTCTTTCTCGAACTGCGTAAATGCTTCCATTACATCTGCATCCTCTGGCAAATCATAGAATCTGGTCAGAATGAACTGTCTCATGACCTCTTTCTTCAATCGCAAGGATTCATTATCGGAACGCTCAATCTCACGCAGAATCAAATCAACATCCTGCTGCTTTCCTTCCTCTGTCTTATCGTGAGTATTCGCATTTTTCAGCAGATTCAAGATATACACAACATTGATACGGTCAGTACGGACAAGCTCAATATCGAAATCCACATCTACTGGTACAGGTACTTTCGGATTCGGATTGTGTGTCTGGTCTTTGTAATACAGATACCAGCTCTTGAATCCTTCGTATTCATTCTCATCCATCACAACAGCAAGGTCATCCCAGTCAAACTTAGAAAATGTCTTCAAAGTGGCAAGAGTCTTTGCCATTGAACGGAACGCAATGATAAACATACGAATTTCATCTTCTGACTTGAGCTGACCAGCTTCATCCACATCCGCTGTAATCTTTCTCAGTACAGGTTCCTGATTTACCCACTGATTCAAATAATACTCATAATTTTCAAGCAGATATTCATTCGGGTCTCCGTCCCCGGAAAATAATGTCAGTGCATCATCCTGCCACTGCTTGATATTTCTGTATGATACAATCTGTCCGAACTGCTTTGTCACCTTATCTACACGATTTGTACGGCTATATGCCTGTACAAGTAAGTGCCAGATAAGATTCTTGTCCAGATACAGCGTATTCAATGGCTTTGCATCGAATCCGGTCAGGAACATATTGACTACCAAGAGAATATCAACCTGCGGTAAATCCTTCTGTTTCAATCTCTTTGCAATATCTTTCCTGTACGCATCAAATGTATCAATCGTAAATGCTGTATTGTATAAAGCATTGTAATCCTGCATACAGCGGTCAAGAAGTTCCTGTGAATGTTCGTCTGCACCATCATCCATATCTTCATTTGCCTGATAGGAAAAGATTGCAGCAACTTTCAGCCTTTTATCATCTGGTGCTGCATCATTCAGCTTCTTGAACTCGTCGTAATACTTTCCAAGGGTCTGAATCTTATCCACTGCGAACAGTGCTGTATAAATATCTTTGCCCTATGGATGTACATGCTGTTCATGATGCTCAAAGATATGCTTTGCAATACCAGCAATACGTTCATCGTCATGGTACAGAGGTTCCATGTCGATTTTATGACGCTTGCAGTATTTCGGGTCATCCAGCTGTTCCAGGTCAATACCTTTTACAGCAAGATTCCTTGCAAAGATGGTACGCTGATACTCTACTGAGAATCTAAGCACGTTACTGTCTGCAATCGCATCCTTAATCATGTATTTGTGCAAGCATGAATCCAGTTTATCTCCTGCATGGAAAATATCCGCTGTGGTACGACCATCCGCACTTTTGTTTTTCTCAAAAATCGGTGTTCCAGTGAATCCGATATAATTTGCTCTTTCAAAATGCTTTTCAATCTGACCATGCATCTTTCCGAACTGAGAACGATGGCACTCATCAATAATAAATACAACCTTCTTATCCTTGTATGCATCCATTACAGCTGCATATTTCGAATTCTTGACAGCATTTGCCATCTTCTGAATCGTTGTAACAATCATCTTTTTCTCAGATGATTTCAGCGTATTGATAAGTACAGCGGTGCTGTCTGTATTGTCTACACAGTCTTTTTCAAAACTGTTATGTTCATCAACGGTCTGGTCATCAAGATCTTTTCTGTCAATCAGGAATACGACCAAATCTACCATTGATTCATCGCGCAAAATCTGTGCCAGCTTGAATGACGTCAGTGTCTTTCCTGAACCTGTACAGGCAAATACATAACCATCCTGATTTACTTCCAGTACACGCTTCTTTGCAGCCTTTACAGCGTAAATCTGGTATGGTCTCATGACCATCAATACAGGTTCCGTGGTCTTAATGACCATGTATTTATCCATCATCTCTGTAATAGCTGATTTACGGAAAAATTCACCTGTAAATGTGTTCAGGTCATTGATACATGTATTCTTTTCATCTGTCCAGAAGAATACAAGAGATTTCAGGATTGGATTATACTGACCATCCATCATCTCATTTTCATTACAGAAATACTTTGTCTGTACCGAATTGCTGACTACAAACAGCTGCAAATATCTGAAAATACCTTTAAAAGAAAACTTTCTGTATCTGTTAATCTGGTTGATTGCTTCGTTGATTTCCACGCCAGGGCTTTTCAGTTCAATCTGTACAAGCGGTAAACCGTTGATGAGTACAGTCACATCATAACGATTTTTATACACTACATCGTCTTTATGTGCCTTGTCCATCGTGACCTGATGTATTACCTTATAGATGTTTCTATCTGTATCACCTGAGAAGAAATTAATATAAACTGATTCTCCATTATCCAGCTATAACACATATTTATCACGAAGAATCTTTGCTGATTCATACACAGAATGATTATCTACATGAATCATAATACGGTTAAACTCAGCATCTGAAAATGATGCATCGTGTCCTTTTTCTGCCGGCTTCTTTGCATTGAACTTTGCAAGCTGTTTGCAGAAATTGGCAAGCACATCATCATAGTTATCTAATTTTATGAATTTGTATCCGATACCTTCCAAACGGTCTATGAAAATATCTTCAACTTCGTATTCAGAAGTATGTGCCATACTTTGGTATTCTCCTTCCTTTGTATATATTTAATATCTACACGATATATATTCTGTATTTATTTTAATGGATATATGGATAACTCTCTGAGTTACCCACATACCCACAAAATCGGCTACGGCTACTGCGGATTCCACTCCACTTCGTTATTTACGCATTGTACCAAATGCCATTTTCAACAACGATGGAAAAATCATCATTTTCATCTAATGTGATAGAAACCCAAGGATTTTCGTCACTACCAGTCATCACAACGACATTAATCCCGCCCACAGCATAGCCTTGTGTCCATGTTGAAATAATGTCATGATGCTGTCCATCAATAAGAGAATCAGCAACTAACGGATATGAGGAATCAGATGGAACTTCTGTATCGCCAACGTGAACAGGTTCTCCAATCTCAATCGGACTCTCATCATCATACAAAAGTCCTTCTTTATCCTGAGCTGTTGCAGTTGAGAATGGACGAATACCATTCTCACTCTTTTCTGCAAGCATATTTAAAAATCCAATAAATTTTACAGTCTGTGTATTAATTTCCATGTAAACTTCCTCCTACCAATTGTGTGTATTCATGTATTCATCAGCAGCTAATCTGAAAAATGCAGACAGGCTCAAGCCATGTGCCTTTGCTTTTGTTATCAGACGTTCTTTTTCATCCTTGGTCATTGATACAAGTGCTGTTGCTCTTGTATCTCCACCAGTGGATTTCTTCGGTGTCTTCACCGCTGCCGTCACAGCTGCATCATGTTCTTTTTCTGTATCACTTTCAAAACTGTCTAAAAGACTTGTCATATTCTTTTTTCTAGGCATATTCAATCATCTCCTTACTCTGTATTTCTACACAAAAATAAATATTATATATCTACATTATAGATACAAAATATCTATTTTGCAATCAGTTTCTTGCTTTTTGCCTGTCTCTTTTCGACTGGCAGACCTGCAAGCTGGCTGATTTTATCGCACATCTGATTTACAGCCTGTGCAGCATTGGAATATTTGTTGATTTCATTGACAGATCAAGAATAATTCTCAGCCTGTACCACCTCTGATTGAGGGATGGTCAATACAACATCAAGGTTCTCTTTCTGTCTGTATTTCTGCAACCATTCCATAATGATACAGATGCAGTGAATCTGTTGGTACCATTGACAGCAATGATAATCGAACAATCCGTGTTCTCCTTTACAAGTGTGACTGTACGGGTAAAAGATTCAATGTTACCGCCAGTTGGTCTGACAGGGATTACAATTACATCTGTACCCTGTACGGTCTGTACCGTCTTATCATCCATGATACGTCCCGGCGTATCTACAACCGCTACGGTTGGATTGTCTACCTTCTTGTCATTGTTACGATTTTTTTTACTGTCCATCAAAGTTGTACAAAGACGTTGGAACATTCTGTCTTGTATAGTAAAAATACAATTCATCTGATAAACGTGTCTTTCCAACGCCACCTTTTTCA
>OIYO01001156.1_pt1 | contig 15924 bp, 15 predicted proteins | sample 1588191 | NCBI WGS metagenome assembly OIYO01 (sample SAMN03283275) | human gut metagenome | biome: human-associated habitat; material: feces | host: Homo sapiens | place: Peru | collected 2012 | reverse complement strand
TTGCCTTTTCTTTTCCATTTGTATTTGACAGAATAAATCAGATTAACGACAAGTATCAATCCAAAATATTGTCGACTCTTTTCAGTTCATTCTTATTGTATAAGTTATATTGGTACGTCAGCCTTATTTCGATTGTTTATGTACTTGTGTATGGTGCTTGTACATTGTTCTGTAAAGATATTGTGTTGGGGGACTATGCTGTTATATGGAATGGTATATCTTTATCTGTTGTTATTGTCTATGTTTTGATTGTATGGTTTTTTGCGAGGATTACAGTAAAGTATAATGACCCAGAACAATTATTAGGTATACTTGATACACAATATAAATATGAACGAAAAATATCGGATATTAAAGTATGGAGGTTAAAGGCTAAAGCTTTCTTCAGATATTCGCGTCATAGAAAAGATGTGGAAGGTAATTCTGCCTTTATTTCTGCTAAAAATATGGTGTCAAGATGGCAAGAAAAATTGCCAGAAGAAAACTATATAAACAGGATAAATGAAATCGCCAGGTATGCTATAAAACAAGATGATTTTGGGCTTTTTCAGAATTCCCTTATGCGACTTAACGGTACTATTGAACGTGAAAAGAGGAATGTTTCGAAATGGGATACTAAGATAAGTGAAAATGATGTTATACAAGAGGGGGCTCAACATGATATGACGATGAGATTCTTTTTGGATTTGATGCTTGACTTTAAACCTTTTTCAAGAGGCTATATGTCTAATGAGACAATAGTATTTAAAATGGTCGGAGCTTTTAATATGTCAATGTATTTACATCATAACGATAGTTTGTTTTTGGCCGCTTGTTTGCGTAGAATGATTGACAAGGACAATGAAGCTTTGATATTTAAATACATTGACTATACGAGTTATTACTTTAAATACATTTGTTTTTTGCCTCGTCTTCATTATATAAAAGGTGGAAATATTAATGAACGCAATAAGGTTGAAAGTAAGTCGTTTGAATCATGGATATACTTGGCTGTATTTCATTATGCTGCTTTAGCTTATGGGTTTGGACGTGGAAAGTATGCATTACTGAATATACATCTAAATGATCATTATGATGTCTATAACTTATATCCAAAGTCTGGTGCTGAGGCTTTGATTAGATATGCTCAATGTAAAGACCAATCAGTATTTTTCAAAAATGAGTTGTTGTTTGATAAGAATACCGATGTGCATAAGGTTTTGGCAAGATATACTTCGGCTCTAATTATGCTGTTGTCCAATGAGGGAGAAAAGGGGATTGATATCTCAGATGATGGAATTGTAAAGTACATAAAAATAATAGAAAGTGAAAGGAAGCGTTTGAAGGAAGAGGCCGAGATTGTAAAACACGATAAGAAATTAACAGATATATATCCGTATTTGGAAGATGTTGACTTTGAGAAAATATTGGATGCTCAAATAAAACAATTAAGGTCGATTAATGATTTGCCAACGTTGAAGGAGAAACAGAAGCCTAATAGTTGTTTGATAACTAAGATTTTTAGATTCTTTAATGCCAAACAAGATAAAAAAGAGACTATACAGAACTTGTATAAGATGACACTTGACGATAATATCTTGGTTGATTTAAAACAGCGATTTGACCAATTTGATAACGATATCGCAAGGTATATTCCACAAGGACTGTTTGCTGATAAACCTGAGAATAAGGTGGAAAAAGAATTGGTAAATCCTTGTCAACTTCTTGTGCATAAGTTGCTATTCCTTGATTTTTCTCTGTATTCTTTTGGTCGTAATATCTATTATGATTTTGTTGAGATAATGTCTAACAGGATTATGTACTTGGCTTTATGTGCATTTCGAAAAATGAAGATGCGTGAAAAGACTCTTGTCTATCCTGATTTTGACTTGTTTTTTGAGGAATTCACTCGTGGAAAAGTTGAAGATTATGTGTTAATTGATATAGAAAGTCCATTTCATGCGGTTTTGAATATCAGGTATGTTGGATATAAAGCATTCTATAGACAGATAGTTCCATATATTGAGATAGATGCTGTAGGAGCAAGAAATAAACTTAATGATTTGGACAATTATGAATATTTCAAGAACAGTTTGTTGATTGTTAATAAATCAGACCTTCCTGCGATTGTCTGTAGTTCAAATGAGAATGTATCTATAGACTTTAAAGAAGAGACGGATGAATTAAAAATGAAGATGAATGTAAGGACAACGGTTGATGTTCATAAAGAAATCCGTTTTAATAAGACGGCAGAAATTGCTGTTGTTAGACTCAAACAGTTGTCTCTTGGATAGTTAAACATATTCTGTATATGTGAAAAGACGTATATAAAGATATGCTTGAATATCAGGAGAGCTGGGATAACATAGCTATCAGAATTTATCTCTAGATATTGTTGTTGTCAGATTTATTGTATATCTTTGCAATGTGTATAAAACATTTAACAGGAGGGCATATTATGAATACAGCAATTTTATCAGACGGAACAAGCTATTATATTCCTAATTCAGATTTAAGTTTTTTCAAGGAATTGGCTTTGAGGATGAAATGGCAGGTTGTTGACAAGAAAAAGCCGACAGCATCAACTGCTACTGCAAGCAAGTCGTGGGTTGATGAATTTGCTGGTAAATGGCAGGACCAGCGCACTACTGCCCAAATAGTTGAAGACATACATAAAGCAAGAACTAATAATTCAGAAATAATATTATGAATGGATATAAACACTAAGGCTATGCGATATACAGAAGAACGGTATGAGGACAGTGTCAAGGTCTATCGCGACATGAGGAATACGCTTGACAATGCTAAAAAAGAAGGTCTTGAAGAGGGTCTTATAAAAGGAGAGAGAAACAAAGCAATGGAAATTGCTACAAAAATGAAGGCAAAAGGCTTTTCTGTAGATGATATTGTTCAGATGACTGGTTTGTCTGCTGCTGAGGTTAAAAAAATAAAGCATTAAATAAGATTTAAGGTGGCGTAACTACTTAACCTATATTTATTCTATATCGGTACACTCTTTATTTGTACCATACATTTTTTAAAAAGCACATATAATTTTTTAGATATTACATAAGTGACTTAGTCAGCAGGGGGTTGCCCTGTTGGCTAAGCCACTATCTATTATATTCTTTCGTTTGTAAAAAAATCAATTTATTTATGACAACTTATATTATTATTTTCGTTCTGCTATTGGTGGCGGAACTCGTGTATTTCCGCATTGCGGACAAGTGTAACATCATTGACAAGCCCAACCAAAGGTCGTCGCATACTACTATTGTGTTGCGTGGCGGTGGCATCATCTTTATGATTGGGGCTTGGGTGTGGAGTCTGTTCTTTGGCTTCCATTATCCTTGGTTTCTTGCTGGACTGACATTGGTGGCTGGTGTGAGCTTCGTGGATGACATTCATTCGCTGCCCGATTCAGTGAGACTGGTAGCACAGTTTGCTGCTGCAGCAATGGCGTTCTATCAGTTGGATATCCTGCATTGGAGTATGTGGTGGATTGTGTTGGTGGCACTAATCGTTTATGTGGGGGCTACTAATGTAATTAACTTTATGGACGGTATTAATGGTATCACGGCGGGATATGCACTGGCGGTGTTGGTGCCGTTAGGACTTTTGAACACGAATTACCAGGAATTGGTCATGAATTACTCCACGAATGAATCTTTGGGGGACACGAATTACCATGAATTAGCCACAAATTTGACCACGAATTATTCTTCTATTGTAACTTCGGATGGGGTGTTTGTGGATCAGTCGCTGATTGTAGCTTCAATTATTGCAGCAATAGTGTTTTGTATATTCAATTTCCGACCGAAGGGTAAGGCTAAGTGCTTTGCTGGCGATGTCGGGTCAATAGGTATAGCATTCATTATGTTGTTCCTGTTAGGTAATGTGATTATCAAGACAGAAGATATAACATGGCTGATATTCTTATTAGTCTATGGTGTGGATGGTTGTTTGACAATCATACATCGTATTATGTTGCATGAGAACCTGGGTGAGGCACATAGAAAGCATGCTTACCAGATAATGGCGAACGAGCTGAAGATAGGACATGTGAAGGTGACGATGCTGTATATGGCCATGCAGTTGATTGTTTCGCTCGGATTTATATACCTCTGCCCTAACACTGTGCTTTGCCATTGGATGTATTTGATTGGAGCATTGGCTGTATTGGCTATCGCCTACGTATTGTTCATGAAGAAATACTATCACTTGCATGAGGAATACCTTGCTGAATTAGGAATTTTGAATTAGGAGTTAGGAGTTGGTTGCCAGAGGCAATTGGGAATTTTGAGTTTTGAATTTTGAATTGTTCTCGGCTAAAGCCTGCGATTAGGAATTACTCAATTTTGAATTTGGAATAAGGATTCATGGATAATTCGTGGTAATTACTTCCTTACAGTCAGTGGGTCCAAGGACAAATCTCGTGACAAAAAGATTGCGTGAGTCTTAGTCACAAATTATCGTAAATTAATCATAAATTCTATCGACATATTCGTTTGATTCGAGTGATTCGTGTTCTATAAAAGAATTAGGAATTAGGAGTTACGAGTTAGGGGTAGTCGGCTTTGCCGATTGTGAATTGCTCAATTTTGAATTATATTATGATTTAATATTAATTGGATATGGAAATAAATAAAAAATTGCTTGACAGTTTATTTGAACAAGCAAAAGAAAATCCTCGTTTACGTCAGAATATGGATTTGCGTACTTCTGCTGATGACAATTCGCAGCGTATGCTGAATGCTTTGCTTCCTGGTACAGTTGTACCTATCCACAGACATGAAGATACTACAGAAACAGTTATCTGCTTGTGTGGAAATTTGGATGAAGTGATATATGAGGAGGTAGTGACATACGAGAAGAATACATCTGAAGCCTTGCCTATGGCTATAGATGCGCAAGATGTAACACGGAAAGTAGAGTATCGCGAGGTACAACGCATTCATCTTTGCCCAACGGAGGCAAAGTATGGATGCCAGATACCCAAAGGGGCATGGCACACGGTGGAAGTGATAGAGCCGAGCGTGATATTCGAGGCAAAGGACGGGGCGTATAAAGCGCAATGTTGAGTTTTGAATGTTGAATGTTGAGTTGTGCGCAAGCGCATTTTAAATTATTTAATGTTGAGTTTGGATGGTTGTTGGAGGCAATGTTGAATTGTCGAATGTTGAATTTTTATGGCTTGAATCATATTTATCTCGCAAATAAAGTATACTCTTTGTAGAGGATAGGCTGCACCTCAGCAAAACATTCAAACAAGCTTGATGTTCTACCCTCGGTTTGCACTATAATACGTGTGTCACGCATTGTAAAAACATTAATAGAAGATAATCGAATAGAAGCTTTTGGTGCACCAAGACTTCGAAAATATAAACTGACAAAGGCATGAGAATAATACATTTTTCTGAAGTCTATTTCGATACTGATGAAGTTTTGTTCAATAGTGAATATCGAAAAATATAGTAAAAAATTGGAGAGCCTTTACTCTGACTCTCCAATACACCTAATGAGCAATATTTATTAAGTTACATCCCAATGCGGTTTGAATGCGAGCAATGGTTTGTGTGGTGAAGTTGTGGCGACCAGTGAGCCATTTGGAAATCTCAGAGTCTCGCTTATGGAGCATTCTGGCAAAGTCTTTTTGGCTGAGCCCCTTTTCTTTCAGAATCTCACTCAGTCGCTCTGCTATTCCAAACGACAAGTCAAACTCAGCTTTCTGTTCGGCTGGAATTGCTGCAAGGCAATCACGGAAAAGTTTATTCTGTACCATAATTACTAAATTTCAAAGGTTGCACTTTCTATATCGGTTATCATATTCTTCTCAATTGTAATAACACCATTCTTTTGCGCAAAAATACATAAAGAAATTGAATACTGTTCACTTTTAAGTGAATATTTTGAATGGTTTAACAATGGGAACATTGTATGAACACAAATACAGATTTTGATAAGATAGATAAGGTACTCTCGAAGAATGGTGGAGGCTTGTTTTGCACATGTTGGTGTGTTGGGCAAGCGATTCGGAGAGCCAGACTTGGACTGGAGGAAGATAGAGAAGGACTTGCTGGCTGCTAGGGGAAGTGAGGATTGTGATGGGTCATTCTCATATTGCGGATGAGGTGATCAAGGACGGCATCAAGAAAATGATTGCTGAGTATCTTGACAAATACTATGTGAAAAACTACTGAGGTTGTAACCTCCACTGGTATTAGCTGGTGGAGGGCTAAAACTCATATGCGTATCGGAAATATGAGGGGATACCGAATACTTACGTTGTAGACAAGAAAATACAGAAAGTCGTAGATGAATTGAAGGCATTGCCTCATGACGTACTAATCCGCTATCTGACCTATTGGTCTGAAGCCATTGACAGTCGTAAATATGTAGTGGAGAGTGACCTACCGCATGAGGAATGGTACACGGACTGTTGCGACTATGCAGCCAGTGAGACGGATGAAGAGGGAGTATGATGAATATAGTTCTTGACACAAATTGTTTAAAGTAGCTTTCCCTAAAATTGATGTGATAGGCATAAATGATTTTATGGATTTACTTGGTAAGCACTTGAATTAGGGCATTGTCGGCTTTGCCGTTTTTGAATTGTTCTATTTAGAATTTGGGTGAATACTTGCAGGTGTCGGGGAAATGATGTAAATTTGCGGTAAAGCAATATATTCATAAAAATATAAGGAAATGAAGAAATTGACAATTCATCATATAGGTCCAATTAAACATGTGGAATTGATGCTGAAACGCATTAATGTGGTTATAGGTCCTCAGAGTGCTGGCAAGAGCTGCATTCTAAAGATTGCATGCTTTTGTGCTTGGGCTGAAAAAAGGATCCAGTTGGAGCAGGGAAAGAATGGCTTTGCTGATTTTGAATATGTAAAAGAAAATTTGCTTGTGTTTCATAAGTTGAGTGGTTTTTTACATGAAGACAGTAGAATTGAATATAAGAGTGATTTCTTGAGTTTTGCTATTGATTTTGCACAAGAGTCTTTTAATTTGCGATTGGGCAATGTGCAAAAGAGGTTTAACTATAAACGTCCACGTGTTTCGTATATTCCTGCCGAGAGAAATTTGGTTTCTTCTATTCCTAACTGGTTTGATGTTAAAATGGATTCCACCAACTTGAAGAGCTTTATAGCAGATTGGGCTTATGCTCATAAACTGTGTGGTGATGACGCTACGTTGCCTGTTTTGAATTTGAACGTAAGTTTCTTTTATGACAAGCAGACTGACAATGATTATATATTGTTGGATGACGGCAAGAAGATGAAGTTGACTGATGCTTCGAGTGGTCTACAGTCTGTTATACCGATGTGGGTGTACTTAGATTATCTTTTCCGCAAACAGTATAGCCCTAATGAAATGTTAAGTTCGAAAACTGAAACTGAAAACGAAGAGATAGCCCAACACATTTATGAAAGCAAGTTTAAAAATACCGCTAAACAAGTTGGAGAAAATGGAGAAGTTTTTATAGGCAAGTTTGGTTTAACAAAGCGTATGTTTGCATCGAAAGAGGATTTTGAGGAATTCAAACACCTTGTTTCTGCTTATACACAAACGTCCCACTCTGACATATATTTGGAGGAGCCTGAGCAGAATCTATTCCCGTTGACACAGGTGGAATTGGTGTATGAGTTGCTGAAAAATACAGCTTTGCATAATGACAATTTGTTTATAGCAACACATAGCCCTTATATACTTTATGCTCTTAACAACTGCATGTTAGGGTATAAGGTTAAGGATAAGATTCCTGCTGATGTTTCAGAGTTGAGAGATAATGAAAGCAGTTGGGTGAACCCTAAGGATGTGGCTGTTTGGGAAATACAGGACGGAGAGTTCTCGTCGATGGTTGACAAAAAGAATATGACACTTCAGGATGCTGACGGACTTATTCGTGGCAACTATTTCGACCGTGTGATGAAACTTATAATGACGGACTTCTCAAATTATTCAACGTTCTATGACTAAGATTGAAAGTACATTCAATGACGTGATGGTCTGTAATGGAGATATTTGGGTGGCAGACTATAGAAGTTTAGAAGGAAATATAAACTACATCTATTAGGTATTAACAGTGTACTTGCTGTGAATTCAGGCATTCTTTTAGCTGTAAGACCTAATATTTAATCTTTTGCCTCATCCGAGTGGCGGCGTAGTGCAGAGCGATACTGCAATGGGGTTCTAATCTTTAATTTTTTTACTCATTATATAGGCACTTGCATGGGTAGGTGTCTATAAGGTTGGTGTTCCCTAATTTGAACACTAACTGTTTAAAGTCTTAAGATTTTAAATCATTAAAATCAATTATATGAAGTACTTATTAGTAGTTCATCTTGATCCCACCATTGGTAATTATGGTTGTGTTGTGCCACAAGGTGCATGCTATACCATTACTCCGCTTAATGTGTCGTATATGCTGAATGTACCTGTGGAAGAGGTGGAGAAAGTTATGCGCTGTGCGCAATGTTGAGTTTTGAGTGTTCAATTTTGAATTATTATGGCTTGAATAAAATATGTCTCGCAAATAATGTAGATAAGGCTGCATCTCGGCATAATATTCAAGCAAGCTTGATTCTCGTTATAAACAAAGCAAGTTTGTTTATAACGAGAAAATGGATGAAATAGAAATTCATGTAGGATTCTGCAAATGAGAAAAGGAATACAGTTGTTCGAATACCAACTTGATATGATTAGACGGATTGATGAGGCTTTTAGTGCCCATCAATCTGTTATGGTTCAAATGCCTACTGGTACGGGAAAAACAATGCTCCTGGCGGAGCAAGTGAAAAGTGAAGAACGAAGAGTGAAAAATCCTGATGGAGTGAAAATTCCAGATGGAGTGAAAAGTTAAAAGGGAAAAGGGAAAAGAGAAAAGTGAAAAGGGAAAAGTTAGAAGTGAAAAATCAGGTGAGAAGAGTACGCTTACTTCTGTCTTTATACTTCAGGACAACGACGAGGCAGGATACTTCTATCACGACCTGACACAGATACTCGGTACCGACAATGTGCTCTTCTTTCCGTCGTCCTATCGACGTGCCGTGAAGTACGGACAGCACGATGCTGCCAACGAGATATTGCGCACTGAGGCGCTGAGCAGGCTCGCTGCCGTGGGCGGCGATGCCAAGAAGCGTGGCGACAAAAATGAGGCGGCTCCTTTTCTGTACGTTGTGACGTGTCCGGAGGCGCTCAGCGAACTCGTGGTCTCGAAGCGCCGACTCGACGAGCGCACCATAAACATAGCCGTTGGCGACATTGTAAATCTTGTCGACTTAGGACGTAAGTTGCGTGATTTCGGTTTTGCTGAGGTTGACTATGTCTACGAACCCGGTCAGTTTGCCATGCGTGGCAGTATAGTCGACGTATATAGCTACTCGTCGGAACTGCCATTCCGTATCGACTTCTTTGGCGATGAGGTGGACACAATACGCACGTTTGAAGTGGCAGACCAGTTGTCGAAGGATTCGAAGCAAAGCGTCAGCATCGTGCCCGAACTGGCTAAGACTGCCGAACAGAAACAGCCTTTCACCACGATGCTGCCCGACAACGCCCTGCTCGTGATGAAAGACCGGCTGTATCTGTGCTCGTCGATAGAGCAGATATACAACGACGGATTTTCCAGTCAAGCCCTTACCGAACGCCTTGAGGGTGCCACAGAGGTGGAACAGCAGCAGATAATACGCGACATGCGTAAGGAGAACAACCTCGTTTCGCCCACCGTTTTCCGCGAGGAGATATGCCGTTTCCGCACGGTAGAGTTCGGCGCACAGCCTACAGGCACTCCGCAGACCACCATAACGTTCAACGTTTCGCCCCAACCGTTGTTCCATAAGAATTTCCAACTGCTTGCACAGTCGCTCGAAGACTATCTGCTTCAGGGTTACAAGCTGTATATACTTGCCGATTCGGAAAAACAGACACGCCGTCTGCGCGACATATTCGACAGCGAAGAGATGAAGGCTTTGCGCAATACGCATACCAGCGGCTCAGCCAATTCGGAGGCGCTGAGTGTGGCTGACCAGCTCGACTTCACCCCAGTAGACCATACACTGCACGAGGGTTTTGCCGACAACGACCTGCGACTGTGCTTCTTCACCGACCACCAGATATTCGACCGATTCCACAAATACAACCTCAAGAGCGACGCTGCACGCACAGGCAAGATGGCGCTCACTATGAAAGAGTTGCAGGAAATGGAGCCAGGCGACTTCATTGTGCATGTCGACTTCGGTATCGGTAAGTTCGGCGGACTGGTGCGTGTGCCCGTAGGCGATACTTATCAGGAAGCCATCCGCATATACTATCAGCGTGGCGACATTGTTGACGTGTCGATACACTCGCTCTATAAGATTTCGAAGTATCGCCGTCAGGACACTGGCGAGCCACCACGATTGAGCACACTGGGCACAGGAGCGTGGGACCGACTGAAGGAACGCACCAAGAAGCGCATCAAGGACATAGCCCGCGACCTGATAAAGTTGTACTCAAAGCGTCGGCACGAGAAGGGATTCGCTTTCTCAGCCGACTCCTATTTGCAGCACGAACTGGAGGCTTCGTTCCTCTACGAGGACACGCCCGACCAGTCGAAAGCTACACAGGACGTGAAGGCAGACATGGAACGTGCACGCCCGATGGATCGTCTGGTATGCGGCGACGTGGGCTTCGGAAAGACCGAGGTGGCTATACGTGCCGCCTTCAAGGCAGCTACCGACGGCAAGCAGGTGGCTGTGCTGGTGCCTACAACGGTGCTGGCATTCCAGCACTACAACACATTCTGCGACCGACTGAAGGACATGCCCGTACGTGTAGACTATCTGTCGCGCGCCCGAACAGCCAAGCAGACACGTCAGGTGCTGGCAGACCTGAAGGAGGGCAAGATAGACATACTCATCGGAACCCACAAGCTCATAGGCAAAACCGTGGAGTGGCACGACCTCGGACTACTCATCATCGACGAGGAACAGAAGTTCGGTGTGTCTACCAAGGAGCGCCTGCGCAAACTGAAGACCAATGTCGACACGCTCACCATGTCGGCTACACCTATACCACGCACCCTGCAGTTCTCGCTGATGGGTGCCCGCGACATGAGCATCATACGCACGCCGCCACCAAACCGCTATCCGGTGCAGACGGAGTTGGGCGTGTATGGCCATGAGATTATAGCCGACGCAATAAACTTCGAGATGTCGCGCAACGGACAGGTCTACTTCGTCAACGACCGCATTTCGACCCTGCCCGAGATAGCATCGCTCATACAGAAGTATGTGCCCGACGCTCGTGTGGCTATCGGTCATGGCCAGATGAATCCCGAGGAGTTGGAGAAGATACTCATAGGATTTATGAATTACGACTACGACGTGTTGCTATCCACCTCGATTGTGGAGAACGGCATCGACATAAGCAATGCCAACACCATAATCATTAACGATGCCCACCGCTTCGGACTGAGCGACCTGCACCAGATGCGCGGACGTGTGGGACGCTCCAACCGCAAGGCTTTCTGCTATCTGCTGGCACCGCCCAAGTCGGTGCTTACGCCCGAGGCACGCCGCCGACTGGAGGCTCTTGAGAACTTCTCGGAACTGGGCAGCGGATTCAATCTTGCCATGCAAGACCTTGACATACGTGGTGCGGGCAACCTGCTGGGTGCCGAACAGAGCGGATTCATGGAAGACCTGGGATATGAAACCTATCAGAAGATATTGAACCAGGCGGTTACCGAGCTTAAAAACGACGAATTCCAGGACATGTATGCAGCCGAGATAGCTCAGGGACGACAGATTTCCGGCGATGAGTTTGTAGAGGATTGCGCCATCGAGAGCGACCTTGAGATGTACTTCCCCGAGACCTACGTGCCGGGCAGTTCGGAGCGTATGCTGCTGTATCGCGAACTCGACAACATTGCCGACGACGCTCAGCTGGAGGCTTACCGTCAGCGACTTGCCGACCGTTTCGGTCCTGTTCCGCCGCAAGGCGAGGAGTTGTTGCAGGTGGTTGCGCTGCGCCGGTATGGCAAACGTCTCGGTTGTGAGAAGATAATACTCAAGCAGGGCCGCATGCAGATGCAGTTTGTGAGCAATGCCGAGTCGGCTTATTACAAGAGTCAGGCGTTCGGCAAGATGCTTTCCTACATAGCACAGCACACCCGTCGCTGCAACCTGAAGGAGGTGAAGGGCAAGCGCTCGATGGTGGTGACGGGAGTTCCCACCGTAGGTGAAGCCGTTGCGATATTGAAAGATATAGAAGCAGGGGAATGATAAAAACAGATAGAAACGTAGGTATATACGAAAATAAATAGGTAATTTTGCACTATATGAGAAATTATTCAGGAAGACACACCGCCCTGTCGGTTGTGGTCATAACAGTATTAATGTGGTTCTTTCAGGGTGCTGTGGCTTGTGCCGCTCCGGCTGTAGAACTTGCCGAAGACGAAAGCGCAGGCTTTCATCAGGTGTTGAAGGAGAAATTCATCGAGGGCGATGCCTCGTTCATGTCGCTTGTAGCCCTGGCGCTTGTGCTGGGACTGGCTTTCTGCATTGAGCGCATCATCTATCTGAGTCTGTCGGAGATTAATGCCAAGCGCTTTATGCGTGAGATAGACGCCAAGATAGAGGCAGGCGACATAGAAGGGGCTAAGACCCAGTGTCGCAACACACGCGGACCTGTAGCATCTATATGCTATCAGGGACTGCTGCGCATCAATTCTCCGATAGAGGACATAGAACGTTCGGTGGCAGCATACGGCACCGTTCAGGCTGCCAATCTTGAGAAGGGATGTTCGTGGATAACCCTGTTTATAGCAATGGCGCCGTCGCTCGGATTCTTGGGCACGGTGATAGGTATGGTTATGGCGTTCGAACAGATACAGATGGCTGGCGACATCAACCCGACAATTGTGGCTGCCGGTATGAAGGTGGCGCTCATCACTACAATCTTCGGTATAATCGTAGCCTTGATATTGCAGCTGTTCTATAACTATGTGCTGTCGAAAATCGACCATCTTACAGCGCAGATGGAGGAGAGCGCAATAACGCTGCTCGACACGATACTGAAGTATAAGGGTTGATAAGAAAACGTACGCTATGAAGAAGATAGATTTCAGACACTATGCCACCGAACGCTTGTCGAACATTGTGTTCTACGTGCTGATAGGTATCATAGTGGTGTTGGCGTTGCTGTTCAGGCTTGTTGGATTCGACATGCCATACGAATACAACTTCGACTATAACGCACCGCTGCTGACAGGAGCTGTAGTTACGTTCATGCTGGTGCTCACTGGCGGTACACTGCTGCTCATGGCTTGTACCATGATAAGAGGGATGCGTCTAAACAAAGACGAGAACCGTGTGGTAAACAACATTCCGGCACGCCGCATTTCGGTGTGTGTGGCATTGGGCACGCTGCTCGTTCTTGTGCTGACCTTCGCCTTGTCGTCGGCAGATGCGCTTAAAATCAATGGCGCAGCTTACACCGACAGTTTCTGGTTGCGTGCTTCGGGCATGTTTGTAGGAACATCGCTATTTATGGTTGTAGCTGCTATTGCGGCTGTGGCGTTTGGCGCCACACGATACATACGTAAATCTCACTGACAATGTTAATAAAACGCAGACAACACAGGATGCCGGTGCTCAACACCACTGCCACTGCCGACATATCATTCATGTTGCTCACATTCTTCCTCGTCACAACGTCGATGGATGTGGACCGTGGACTCGTGCGTCAGCTTCCTTCGCTTGATGATGAGCATGAGAAGCATAATGATTTTGTGGAGGTGGAACGCGAGAACACTATGGCGTTTGTCATTGACAGCAAAGGAAAGCTCACGCTCAACGGCAAGCCAATAGATGTGCGTCAGGTGCGCAGTCGTGTGGCTGATTTTGTGGGCAGTCGTGTGGAGCATCATGCTATAAGCATCGACACCGATCCGGCTGCCGACTACAATACCTACTTTGCGCTTGAGGATGCCATTGTGGGGGCTTATACCGACGTGCGCGACCGCATAGCACGCAAGATGTTTCGTTGTGGCTATGCAAAACTGTCGGAGGAAGAACGCGAGGAGGTGCGCGAGGCGTGTCCGCAGCGTATATTGGAAACATATAAGACATCAGATCAGAAAGGAGACGAGCAATGATATTCGATAATCGTAACAGAAGACAGATGCCGCAACTGAACACTGCATCGCTGCCTGACCTTATATTCACCGTGCTGTTCTTCTTTATGGTGGTGACACATATGCGAACCGTTGCGCTGAAGGTGGAATTCCGCGTGCCTCAGGGTACAGAGCTGACACGACTTACGAAGAAGACAGCTGTGTCGTATGTGTATATAGGTCGTCCGGCTACCACTTCTGGACATAACGCCAAGGCATCGGCCAATGCTAATAATGGATTTCAGATGCAGATAAACGACCGCATAGCTACTGCTTCGGATATAGCCGGATTTATGGCATCCGAGCGCAAACGAATGTCGGAAGAAGACCGTTCAAATCAGACTGTTTCGGTAAAAGCCGACCGTAAGACACCAATGGGAATGATAACCGATGTGAAGATGGCACTGCGTAAAGCACGTGTTCAACGCATCAGTTATTCGGCTGAGCAGCGCAAATAAATCTTTTATTTTTCTTGACGGGTTATAAATTGTTAGATTTTTCGGTAAAAATTGTGTATATCGTAATTTTATACTACCTTTGTGCAATATTAAAACAACAATTCATAAATGGCACATCACAATTTAGATTTACTTGACAAGAAGATACTCCGACTCATTGCCGGAGATGCGCGCATCCCGTTCTTGGAGGTAGCACGTTCTTGCAATGTCAGTGGCGCTGCTATTCACCAGCGCATACAGAAGCTAACTAACCTTGGAATATTGAAAGGCTCACAGTTTATCGTTGACCCCGAAAAGGTGGGATATGAAACATGCGCCTACATAGGTTTGTACTTGCAGAATCCTGCTAAGTTTGATGACGTAGTAGAGGAATTGAAGAAGATTCCTGAGGTAGTGGAATGTCACTACACAACAGGCGGCTTCGACATGTTCATCAAGATATATGCACGCAACAACCATCATCTGCTAAATATCATCCACGATCAGTTGCAGCCGCTCGGTCTGTCGCGCTCGGAAACCGTTATTTCGTTCAATGCCGCTATCAACCGCCAGATTCCTATCAGCGAACTGCCCGTCGACGATGAGTATGACGAAGCTGAAGAGGGTGACGACGCAGAAGTGGTGACAGAATAATGATATCAACAAGGTTTTTATTTTAACACAAACTAAAAGAGGTTATGGCAACAATGCCATAACCTCTTTTAGTTTGTAATCTATTCCTTTTCGTAGTCTACGAATGCGTAGGCTTGATGATGTTTCTCGTCGGTTGTATGTTCCTCGCGCATTGTCTCTTTCCATCCTTTATATTCGGGAAAGAAGGCATCGGCATCGGCGGGAGTGTCGTGTACCTCAGTAAGGCAGAGACGATCGGCATGGCTGAGTGCCTGCTCGTAGACGCTCGCTCCACCTATTATATATATATCCTCATCGTTAGAGCAGTGTGCCAATGCTTCGTCGAGTGAGCGATAGGTGTCGCATCCGGGAAACTCGGTCTGTGTGCGGCTCAACACCACGTTGCGACGATTGGGCAACGCTCCCTTAGGCAGCGACTCGAATGTGCGGCGGCCCATAATTATTGTATGACCTGTGGTGAGTGCCTTGAAACGCTTTAGGTCGTTGGGCAACCAATACAGCAATTTGTTGTTAAGACCGATGGCGCGGTTGGCGGCAACGGCAGCGATTATTGTTATCATTATTGAATTTTGAGTTTTGAGTTTTGGGTTTTGAATTGTTGCCTTCGGCAATTTTGAGTTTTGAATTTTGAGTTTTGAATTGTTGCCTTTGGCAATTTTGAATTTTGAGTTTTGAGTTTTGAATTGT
>OIYO01001154.1_pt1 | contig 15925 bp, 9 predicted proteins | sample 1588191 | NCBI WGS metagenome assembly OIYO01 (sample SAMN03283275) | human gut metagenome | biome: human-associated habitat; material: feces | host: Homo sapiens | place: Peru | collected 2012 | reverse complement strand
GACAACCGCTACTTCGGCGAAGTATCACTGCGTCGTGACGGACGTTCAAACTTCGGTTCAAACAACCGCTATGGCAACTTCTTCTCATTCAGCGGTGCATGGAACATCAACAATGAGAGCTGGTTTAAGGCTCAATGGGTAGACATGCTCAAGCTGCGTGCCTCATTTGGTTCGGTAGGTAACGTGCCCACATCGCTCTATCCGTCGTATTCGCTCTACTCTGTAGGTGCAAAATACAACGAACAATCAGGTGCACTCATCTCGCAGATTGGCAACAAAGACCTCACATGGGAGAAGACATTCACAACGGGTGTCGGCGTAGACGCTGCATTCTTCCAGAACCGCCTTACTGCCACTCTCGACTTCTACGTTAAGAATACAAGCAACATTCTCTATCAGGTGCCTGTAACAGGTCTTGTAGGTGTTACTTCTATCTGGAAGAACATCGGCAAGATGCGCAACACCGGTGTTGAGCTTACCATAGGCGGCGACATCATCCGCACAAAGGACCTCACATGGAACGTTACAGCCAACATCTCACACAACAGCAACGAACTGCGCGACCTCTACAAGCAGCGCGATGCCAACGGCAACTATGTTGTTAAGCCAGTGATTGTAAGCGACGGTACAAGCATCGCAGGTACAGCACAGCGTATACTTGAGATTGGCGAGCCTGTAGACACATATTATATGAAGGAATGGGCTGGCGTCAACCCAGAGAACGGTAAACCACAGTGGTATACGAACGATGCCAACGGCAACAAGGTTGTTACCGACAGCTACTCTAAGGCTTCTTACTACAAGTGTGGCAATTCGTCACCTGATGTATACGGCAGCTTCAGCACATCGGTATTATATAAGAACTTCGACCTTCAGGCCAACTTCGGCTACTCACTCGGCGGACAGATTTACAGCTACTTCCGTCAGGAGTACGACTCGGACGGTGCTTACGCAGGCGACCGCAACCAGATGAAACTGCAGAAGGGATGGTCACGCTGGCAGAAGGCTGGCGACAAGGCTACTCATCCGCGCGCTATGTACAACAACCAGGACAAGGGCAACCTCGCCTCTTCACGCTATCTCGAAAGCTCAGACTATCTGAAGCTGCGCTCGCTGACACTGGGCTACAACTTCGACCTCAAGAAGTATGGCATCCAGACACTGCGCCTCTCTGTATCGGGCGAAAACCTGTTCTGCATCACCGACTACTCAGGTGTTGACCCAGAGCTCCCAGCCGACAGCAACGACAAGGGCGTGCTCAGCGTTACAAGCACTGGCGGTGTATCGGTATATCCAGCCGTACGCAAGTTTATGTTCGGTGTTAACTTAACTTTCTAAAAAACAGACTACAATGAAAATGAAAAAAAGTATATTGGCTCTCATGCTCGGTGCGACATTATTCGGCTCGTGCGACATAGAGCGTTTTCCGACATACAACATGGCGGACGAACAGATAAAGAACGACCCTGCAGGCAATCTCGACGCATTGCTCAACGGTATCTACGCACAGCTCAAGTCGTGGTCAGACCCGATGCACCGCTGCGGTGAATACGCTGGCGACAACATGGTGATTCGTGGATCGTCAACCGACGCCTTCTTCGAGTTCATCAGCTACTCGCGCACACCTAACAACTATCGTCTGCAGAGCTTCTGGGACTCTGGCTACAAGGCCATTGCACAGGCTTCAAACATTATACAGATGGTGTCTGAAGGTCAAGGCACTGAAGTGGACAATGCTCTCGGTGAGTGCTACTATGTACGTGGTATGATGTACTTCTACCTCTGCCGTGCCTACGGCCGTCCATACTATCAGGCTCCTACCAAGAACCTTGGTGTACCTCTTGTAAATGGTACGCCTGACAATATTCTTGACTTACAGCTTGACGACCGCGCTACTGTAGAGAAAACCTATGAACAGGCTATCAACGATCTCAAGAAAGCAGAGCAGTTACTCTCTGTAAACCGTGGTCCGGCTTACGCTTCTAAGGCTGCTGCACAGGCTATGCTCTCACGCGTTTACCTCTATATGAGCGGTACATACGAGAATCCAAACCGCGAGTATGCTCAGCTTGCCAAGGAATATGCTGATAAGGTAATAGGCAACTCCGACTACGAATTGCTTCCACGCGAGGATTTCATGCTTTACAACACGCTGCGTCCAGAGGACAACAAGGAGTCGATTTTCGTTGTTAAACGCGTAGCTTCTGAGTTCTCAGGTTGGGACCACTACTATGGCATCGGTGGTATGTACTCTAACATCGGCGGTATGGGCTGGGGCGAGATGTACGCCAGCCAGAAGTATATCGACCTGCTCAACGAGACTGGACGCAACGACTGGCGCCCGGCTTCTAAGAAGATTGTTGACGCTCGAGCCAATTTCATTGAGCCGACTTACACTGACGACAACAAGGAAGTGTTCCGTTTCATCTATGTAGGAAGCGACAACAACAAGCACTATGCTCAGTTTGACACAAAGCACACCGGCGACAAGGTCACTTGTGTTGACAAAGAAGGCAAATCATACGACCTTACAGTGGTTGACGCTACTGCCCAGTACTACACCATCAACTATGGTGGCAAGACCTATCAGGGTATGCTCGACAACTACATCACAGTAAACCGTGAGTATCCGCAGTTCTACATCGTGAAGTGCTCACGCGAGGGCGAAGACTCTCAGCTCCACTCACCGGTAATCAGCCGTCTTGGCGAAATCTACCTCAATCGTGCAGAGGCTCTTGCCAAGCTCGGCAACTACTCTGAAGCCGAGAAGGATCTCAACAAGATTCGCGGACGTGCAATCGTGGGCGGCGAGTATCCTACTGGAACTCTCAACGCCAACAACGCATTCACACTTATCGACAAGGAGCGCCAGCTCGAATTGGCTTATCAGGCAGAGCGCAGCTACGACGTGTTCCGCAACGGTCATGCCTTGACTCGCGACTATCCGGGCCCACACAACCAGCATGAGGTGGTTAAGGCTTCTGACTTCCGTGTGACATACTACATCCCGCAGAATGCTATCAACGCTTATCCAGGCACACTCACTCAGAATCCTACTGACGACAGTGGTGTAATCATGCAGTAATCATTGCACACACAATTGATACATAATAACTTATAGAAGGAGACAACCGACAACTGAGCGGTTGTCTCCTTTTTATTGTTATCATGAAGAATATTATTATATTAACGTATATACAAGAAATTCGTCAATATCCATAAAATTCTGTAACTTTGCACCAAACAAAAACAATTATAGAAATGGCAGCAAACAATGAAAACCGACGCGACGAGGGTTTGCAGGCTCTTGGCGCAAAAACGAAATATCGTGACGATTACGCTCCCGAAGTGCTCGAATCGTTCGTCAACAAACATCAGGGTAACGATTACTGGGTAAGATTCAACTGCCCAGAATTCACATCTTTGTGCCCTATCACCGGACAACCCGACTTCGCCGAGATACGCATCAGCTATGTGCCCGACGTGCGCATGGTGGAGAGCAAGAGCTTGAAGCTTTATCTGTTCAGCTTCCGCAACCACGGTGACTTCCATGAGGACTGTGTCAACATCATCATGAAAGACCTCATTAAGCTGATGGATCCGAAATACATCGAAGTGACAGGCATTTTCACTCCGCGCGGTGGCATCAGCATCTGGCCATATGCCAACTATGGCAAGCCCGGAACGAAATGGGAGAAGCTAGCAGAAGAGCGTTTTGCCAAGCACGACATTTAAGAAAGCAACAACTTAAAAACACACAAATGGAAAACAAGAAGACATACACTTACGACGAAGCCTACAAGGCTGCGCTCGAATATTTCGCCGGCGACGAGCTGGCTGCACGCGTATGGGTGAGCAAGTATGCCATGAAGGACAGCTTCGGCAACATCTACGAGCAGTCGCCCGAAGACATGCACTGGCGACTGGCACGCGAAATAGCACGCATCGAAAACAAATATCCCAACCCGATGAGCGAGCGTGAGGTGTTCGACCTGCTCGACCACTTCCGCTACATCATTCCAGCCGGCAGTCCGATGACGGGTATCGGCAACGACCACCAGATAGCGTCACTCAGCAACTGCTTCGTTATCGGCATCGAAGGCGACGGCGACTCATACGGTGCCATTATGCGTCTGGACGAAGAGCAGGTGCAGCTGATGAAACGCCGTGGCGGAGTAGGCCACGACCTCTCGCAGATTCGCCCGAAGGGTTCGCCCGTAGCCAATTCGGCTCTCACCTCTACCGGACTCGTTCCGTTCATGGAGCGATACAGCAACTCAACACGTGAGGTGGCACAGGACGGCCGTCGTGGCGCACTGATGCTGTCGGTCAGCATCAAGCATCCCGACAGCGAGGCATTCATCGATGCCAAGATGACCGAAGGCAAGGTGACTGGAGCCAACGTGAGCGTAAAGATTGACGACGAATTCATGCAAGCTGCTGTTGAAGACAAACCTTATACACAGCAGTTCCCGATAGATTCTGACAATCCTATCGTGAAGAAGGACATCTCTGCCAAGCAGCTTTGGGAGAAGATTGTACACAATGCTTGGAAGAGTGCAGAGCCGGGCGTACTTTTCTGGGACACCATTCTGCGCGAAAGCATTCCCGACTGCTATGCCGACCTCGGCTTCCAGACCGTCAGCACCAACCCCTGCGGCGAGATACCTCTCTGTCCGTACGACTCGTGCCGACTGCTTGCCATCAACCTCTACGCATACATCAAGAATCCATTTACACCTGAGGCAAGCTTCGACTTCGACCTCTTCAAGGAGCATGTAGCCAAGGCACAGCGCATCATGGACGACATCGTCGACCTTGAACTTGAGAAGATCGACCTCATAATGGATAAGATCAGCCACGACCCACAGAGCGATGACATAAAGCACGCCGAGTATCATTTGTGGGAGAAGATTAAGGACAAGAGTTCGAAGGGACGCCGTACGGGTGTGGGCATTACAGCCGAAGGCGACATGCTTGCAGCCATGGGACTGCGCTACGGCACCGAAGAGGCTACAACATTCAGTGTTGACGTTCATCGCACACTGGCTCTGACAGCCTACGCATCGTCAGTAAAGATGGCACAGGAGCGCGGAGCTTTCGCCATATTCGATGCCGAACGCGAGAAGAACAATCCCTTCCTGCTGCGCATAAAGGAGGCCGACCCTCAGCTCTACAGCGACATAATGACCTACGGACGTCGCAACATTGCGTGTCTCACCATAGCTCCTACCGGCACAACATCGCTCATGACACAGACCACAAGCGGCATCGAACCGGTGTTCATGCCCGTATACAAGCGTCGCCGCAAGGTCAATCCCAACGATGCCGACGTACATGTTGACTTCGTTGACGAAGTTGGCGACTCGTTCGAGGAGTACATCGTCTACCACAAGAAGTTCCTCGAATGGATGCGCGTCAACGGTATCGACACCGAGAAGCGTTACACCCAGGAAGAGATTGACGAGCTCGTGGCACGCTCACCTTATTATAAAGCTACTGCCAACGATGTCGACTGGCTGATGAAGGTGCGCATGCAGGGTGCCATACAGAAATGGGTGGACCACTCTATCAGTGTAACCGTCAACCTGCCCAACAACGTAGACGAGGCACTTGTAAACCGTCTGTACGTAGAGGCATGGCGCTCGGGATGCAAGGGATGCACCATCTACCGCGACGGATCACGCTCGGGCGTGATGATAGCGGTAAGCAAGAAGGACAAGAAGAAGAAGGCTGCCGCACAGCCAGCCAACGACAAGGTTACGGCACTTGCCAACGTGCTCGCCGTAACGGAGACCCGTCCGCGCGAACTGGAATGCGACGTGGTGCGATTCCAGAACAATCGCGAGAAGTGGGTGGCTTTTGTCGGACTGCTCGACGGCTATCCTTACGAGATATTCACGGGTCTGCAGGACGACGAAGAGGGTATTGCCCTGCCCAAGACCATCACAAAGGGACGCATTATCAAGCAGGTAAACCCTGACGGAACAAAGCGTTACGACTTCCAGTTTGAAAACAAGCGTGGCTACAAGACCACCGTCGAGGGACTCTCTGAGAAGTTCAACCCCGAATATTGGAACTATGCCAAGCTCATCTCGGGCGTACTGCGCTATCGCATGCCTATCGACCACGTGATAAAGCTCGTGGGTTCGCTGCAACTCAACGACCAGAGCATCAACACATGGAAGAACGGTGTGGAGCGAGCCTTGAAAAAATACATTGTCGATGGCACTGCTGCCAAAGGTCAGGTATGCCCCGTATGCGGACAAGAGACTCTCGTATACCAGGAGGGATGTCTTATCTGCAAGAACTGTGGAGCTTCACGCTGCGGATAATTAACCAAGTTTAAAGTTGAGAATTGAGAGTTGAGAGTTATGATAACCCTTACTGAATCATACATTCACATTGACGGAATACGCCTGCACGCACGCCACGGAGTGCTGCCTCAGGAACAGCTCACGGGCAACGACTATATAATAAATGTACGCGCGAGCTACGACATTTCGCGCGCAATGCAAACCGACGACGTAGCCGACACGCTCAACTACGCCGAGGTTTACAATATTATAAAGGAGGAGATGAACATTCCCTCAAAACTCATCGAGCACGTGGCAGGTCGCATAGCCGACAGACTTATGGATAGCTATGCCGACATCTCCTCAGTAATGCTGCGCATCACCAAATGCAATCCGCCAATGGGTGCTGACTGCAACGGCGCTGGCGTGGAAATAATCGTGAAGAGAACGGAATAAAAACGGTAAAATAAAAATAGTAGGAGGCTATGGCGGGGATGCCATAGCCTCCTACTATTTTTATTTATTTCTAAACTCACGCAGCACATCACAACGCCGAGTATAATCGTCTATTGCGTTGGGATAAGCCTTGGCAAACATGTCAAGATCGCTCAAAGCCATATATTGTGCCGACTTAGGATGTACAACCAACATTTCCTTATAGCCGTTGCTGGTATCATATTCGACAGTTGCCCAAGGCTCTACGGGCATGAAAGCCAGAGCATACAAAGAACGGTAGCGCAACTGAACATCGTCCGAATGCTTTGCCACATTCAGATACTTCACAGTCTCGGCAGCAAAGTCCTTCTCCCACGAACGTGCCGAATCCATCACGCTGTGATAGTAATGCGTCAGATACCAACAGTCGCCATAGCACGAAGCCTGATAATAGCGCACTGCTAAGTCGTAAGCCATCTGCTGTTTGTCACTGCCTTCGCGAGCAAGACTGTATCGGCTTAGGCGGTCGGTCATGTCCATACAGAAGTCGAGCTTTGCGTTGCGTGTCACCTTTACCGGCTCATAAGCCTCCTCCACCTTCTGCTTGCCAAACCAGCGGGGCGTATCATAGTGGCGCTGCGAGCTGTATATGCTTATCATCTGAGTGGAAAGCAGCGACATACCCACCTTCTTCAGATAAGGAATGGCATCGGCAAAGCGACCCTCGGCTATGAGTTTTGTGCCGATGAGGTCGTTGAAGTAGTCGGCATCATGATAGGTGTTCTGCGTGCAGTAGGTCTCTAAAGCGTTGGCATGTGGCGTAGTCAGATACTGATAATAGTCGGCAAGGCGATCGGCTTTAAGACTGTCCATCTTGCTGAAATACTCGTCCCACGGACCATACGACACATTATTATTATAGTTGCCTTCTGCATTCATCATAGCACACAGCGCAAGAGCCGTGTTGTCCATGCCCGCATTACGGAAGAGCGGTTCCAGTCCCTTGTGCACTACACGATCCTTTACGTCGGTGTAGTGATTTTCGTATTCGCTACTGCTGCCACGCTCTTCCTTTATTTTAGCGTCGAGCCAACGGAATTCGGCAAGCAGATAGTCAGTATATTCAGCGGTCGGCTTGTTTGTACGGGTAGACACGAGCAAACGTATGGCACGTGCATTGTCGCACATGCGCTCCGTTCCGTCAGCCTCAACAGCCTTGTCAGCTTCGGCAATAGCCCGTTGGTTGTTGCCTATGAGATAATCCACCATACTTGCTGCAGCCAGCCACAGGCTGGGCGACTTGACATTGGCATTAGCTGCTGCGTCGACAGCAAACTGCACGAACGCCATCGCCTCCTTGCGATACACCTGCTTGGCATCAATAGTCTTAAACCATTCGGCATCGTCAAATCCAGCCGCCTTCTGGTCGAGCGTTTCCTGTACATTGTTCACAAAGTCCTGTACGAGAAAATGTAGCGTAGGGGCATTGGGATTTTGTGCGAATAAGGTACGTATTCCTGCCAGATTGCGGAAGTTGCGCATCACGGTCTTGATTGACTGCACGTCGCCCTGCTCGGCATATATATTGCAGGCACGTGTACGTTGACTGCTCTTGAGCAAAGCTCGGGCGTAGATGTTACGCATGGCATCACGCCACGGACTTTCGGCAAGTCGCGAAGCTGTAGAATTCCACAATGCTATGTTTGCATTGTTGTAGCCCAACATCATGTTGGCACGCATCTGCAACAGCACATACTGCGGTCGGAGCGCCGTGCCACGATAAGCCTTTGTGGCAACAAGCACCTCCATAAAGCTCTTTTGTCGCTGCGCCATCTCCTGCTTTGTGGGATAGTTCCAGGCATCCTCAGCATACGCCTCGCACGTCTTGAAGTAGCGGTTGAACAGCGTCAGATAGGCTATCATCGCTGTGTCGTTCTTCTTTCGGGCAGTGCTCATTATCTCGTCGCGGTTCCATTTGTAGAACCCCACACCGCTCGGACCGTCGTTGCCGGTGTACGTCTGCCAATAGCGGTCGATGTCGTAGAGAAAGGCGGGGCCGTCAGTAAGTGCGTTGTGGCGATAGACGGAGAACATATAACGGTTGTGCGTAGGTCCTTCGGCCACGCAAGCCGCAGCATCGACAATCGGCAAGGCTGCAATCAAACTACATATTAAGAATCTTTTCATAATCTTTGTGTTTAAGTCGGTTGATGTTATGGTTGTTAAGATCGAAAAGTATTATCTCGTTGTTGGCATCTGGTCGGCGGCTACCTATTACATTAACGGCTTCGATGATGTCGGCAGCCGACGGTTGGCGAAGTGCGATAGAGTCGCTTGGCAGTATAGGATATTCGCCATCGTTATGGATGAAGCCCACAAACCTGCCTCCACGAAACAGTATGCGCCATGTGAATATTGGGTAAGCCGTGCTGAGCTTCAGCTTGTAGTCATTCAGACGGGGCAGGTATGGAGCCGCATCGTGCATGTCGAGTATCGGCTTATGACAACGTATGTCGGTAGCATCGCCTGTATTATACATCATCAGCACGCCTCGGTCGGCAGGCGGAGGAGTCTGGGCAAGCTGATGCAGACGTATGGTCGACGAGAGTTTGAGGTGACGGCTGTGACACTCGCGCATCATGGCACGCATGAATTCGTCATACAGCAGGCGTGTCGAGCGGGTCCAGTCGCAGTCAATCTGTATCTCCCTTACGTTATGCACGTCGTTGGTCTCATTCATCTGCACCACTCGTTTCACAATGAGCGAAGCCAACCGGCTACGGTCTTGCCTTAGACATTCGGGCATAACGAACACCGTAGGCACGATGTCTATGCCCTGTGGCACGTCGGTAGCAAACTTCAGCGTAGCATTTGGCACCGCTCTCCCGCTCTGGTCTGCCACCACGTCAAAGTAGCGTATGTACATCCGGCTGATGTCGTAATTGCGCATGAAGGCGGTCTTAACCGAATCCATATTGAGCGTTGTGCTCCAGTAATATACCGAACGCATCGTTGTAGGCATCGGTTTCGGCTTGCTGCACGACAACGTCAATCCTATTGACAACAGGAAACAGACAACTGCTGTACTTAACTTCATTGTCATTTTTTACGTTTGTCTATTTTACTTTATTATATTGCGAATTTACGCAAAATCAAAGACAATGCAAAATATACCTACATGTTTTTATCGGTTTAACGCAGTTATTAACGATTAATTCGCTAACTTTGCACCTAAAATTGTTGCAGTTCAGACATTTGGACCAACCAACCGTATCTCGTTTATGGCAAAAAAATTATTGCTCTTAACAATTCTCATTATAACGTTTGTATCGGCTGTAGCCGGTGCCAACCGCAAGTTCACGCTTTGCATCGACCCCGGACACGGCGGAAAGGACACCGGAGCGCCCGGAAGCAAATCGGTAGAAAAGAACATCAACCTCAGCGTAGCGCTCGCTTTCGGACGCTATGTGGAGCGCTATTGTCCCGACGTGACGGTGGTATATACCCGCAAAACCGACGTGTTCATACCCTTGTACGAGCGCGCCGAGATAGCCAACCGCAAGAAAGCCGACCTCTTTATATCCGTACACACCAATGCTTTGAAGGGCAACCACAGCATGCGCGGATTCGAGACATACACCTTGGGCGACGGTCGTTCGCACGCAAAGGTGGAGAATCTGGAGGTGGCAAAACGCGAGAACTCCGTAATACTGCTTGAGAAAGACTATAAGCAACACTACGTGGGATTCGATCCCAACTCGCCCGAGAGCAACATCATGTTCGAATTCATCCAGGACAAGAACCTGACACGAAGCATCGAGTTTGCCAAGATGTTACAGACACATGTATGTCGCGCAGCCAATCGACCCAACAAGGGCGTACATCAGCAGAACCTCGCCGTGCTACGACTCACGTCAATGCCAGCTTGTCTGATTGAGTTGGGCTACATATCAACTCCCGACGAGGAACGCATACTCAACGACAAGGCACAGGTGGACAACATGGCACGTGGCATATACAATGCTTTCGTACAGTACAAGAACAAGTACGACACGCGCATGACTGTGCCATACAAGACGATATCCGACCCCATTGCAGAACCCCCCGAACCGGTACAAAACGTTGAAGCAATCAACACGGACACACAAGAGTCTGCCGACAATAACCGCAAGGAGAGCGTCGACAAAAACAGTAAGAACAATGTTGACAAAAACGTTTCGACAGAACGACCATCAACATCAACTCGCACATCAAATACCGAGCGTAAACCTATACAGCGCAACACCACATCTCAGCCTTCGGGAAGAGTGAACGACGCACAGCCGGTATTCAAGGTGCAGATACTTGTATCGCAGCGCAAACTGAAGACTGGCGACCATAACTTCCGCGGACTTGAGGGCTGCGACAGCTTCGAGGAAAACGGAATGATAAAGTATACTTACGGAGCTTCTAACAACTACAATGAGATATACCGCCTGCGCAAGACGATACTCGACAAATTCCCCGGTGCATTTATCATAGCATTCAAGAACGGAGCCAAAATGGACGTAAACCAAGGCATACGCGAATACAAACAAAATAGAAACAAATAAAATTGACAATAAATTATGAAAGGATTTACGAAAGAAGTGAAAATAGCACTCGTAGCTATTGTGGGAGTCATCATCCTTTTCTTCGGAATGAATTTTCTGAAGGGACTTAACGTCTTCTCGTCAACCGACGACTACTACATAGAGTTCAAAGACATAAGCGGACTGTCAACATCAAGCCCCATCTATGCCGACGGATTCAAAGTGGGTACTGTCAAGGATGTCATCTACGACTATGCAGGCGACAAACCTACTCGTGTGCTTGTAGGACTCGACAAGGCTATGCGCATTCCAGCTGGCTCAACAGCCGAAATCGAGAGTGACTTCATGGGCAACATCAAGGTCAACCTGCTGCTCGCCAACAATCCGCGCGAACGTGTCATGCCAGGCAGCACCATCAAGGGCGATGTCAACGGCGGAGCTTTGGGCAAGGCAGCCGACATGATTCCTACAATCGAGAAGATGCTGCCCAAGCTCGACAGCATTCTTGGAAGCCTCAACACTCTGCTTGCCGACCCTGCTCTGGCACAGTCGCTACACAACGTACAGACCATCACCGGCAACCTCACCACTTCTACTGCCGAACTCAACAAGCTCATGGCTTCGCTCAACAAGGGCGTACCAGTGATGATGGCCAAGGCCGACGGAGTACTCGACAACACCAACAAGCTGACATCCAACCTCGCCGCTCTCGACATCCAGACTACAATGCGCCAGGTTGACCAGACCATAAATAATGTACAAGAGCTCACCGCCAAGCTCAACAGCAACAACGGTACACTCGGACTGCTCATGAACGATGCCTCGCTCTACAACAACCTCAACTCTACAATGTGTAGCGCCGACTCGCTCCTCACCAACCTCCGACAGCACCCGAAGCGCTATGTACACTTCTCTCTGTTCGGAAAGAAGGATAAATAAGCCAATTAGATTTTGTATAAATAAGAACGATGAAATGTTTCACGGCTTCAGACTCGCTCTGAAGCCGTTATTTCAATATCTTAGCACAATTGTAAACAATGTTTCACCACTACGTCTAAAATTTGTTTAAATCACGTAACTGTCAGTAAATCAACGCATTTTATATTACAACGCCATTTTACATCCAATAATTCATAAAAAATGCTAACTGTCGGAAAATAAGGCTGTTAACAAACTTTGCTTAAACAATAAAATGCAGACGATTTGCTCACATCAAAAAAAATAAGTAATTTTGCAGACGGAATTTTAAGAATCAACCTGTCGAAAGACATTTTAACATACGTACCACAGCCAATGAATTTAAGTCCTGAGAAGCTTTGGGACAAGTGTCTCGCCCTTATACACGAGAACACTACCGAGCAACAATACAATGCATGGTTCAAGAGCATTGTCTTCGAATCCTTCAATGAGGAGTCGAAGACCGTGTTGATACGCGTACCGAGTCCGTTCGTGTACGAGTATTTGGAGGAGAACTATGTCGACTTGTTGCGCAAGGTGCTTACACGTATGTTTGGAGAGAACGTTCAACTTTCTTATCGTATTGTTACCGACAGCGAGAACAAGAAGACGCAGGTGATTGAAGGCGACGAGCCTACCGACGAGACAATGCGTCCGCAGGCACGTACCAATGCCAACGAGTCGCCTAATCTTATCGATGCATCACCACTGCAGCAGATTGACTCTCAGCTGAACCCACATCTCACCTTCCGCAACTACATCGAGGGCAACAGCAACAAGTTGCCGCGCGCCATTGGACAGACCATAGCCGAGCATCCGCAGAACATGCAGTTCAACCCGTTCTTTGTGTTCGGACCTTCAGGATGTGGCAAGACACACCTTATTAATGCTATAGGTGTCGAGGCTAAGCGAATCTATCCCGAGAAGCGTGTGCTCTATATCAGCGCCCGATTGTTTGAGGTGCAGTACACCAACGCCGTACTGCGCAACACAATCAACGACTTCATCAACTTCTACCAGACCATCGACGTTCTGATTGTCGACGACATTCAGGAGTGGGAAGACAAGAAGGGCACACAGAACACCTTCTTCCACATCTTCAACCACCTCTTCCGCACCGGCAAGCGCATCATCCTTGCCAGCGACCGTCCACCGGTAGAACTGAAGGGAATGAACGAGCGACTCATCACCCGATTCTCATGCGGACTCATCGCCGAGCTCGAGAAGCCTAACGTACAGCTGTGCGTAGACATTCTGCAGAGCAAGATACGCCACGACGGCTTGAACATTCCAGAGGATGTGGTGAAGTTTATCGCTTCGACAGCCAACGGAAGCGTGCGCGACCTGCAAGGCGTAATCAATTCGCTTATGGCTTACAGCGTGGTGTACAACTGCAACGTTGACATGCAGCTCGCCCAGCGCGTAATCAAGCGCTCGGTAAAGGTAGAGGAAAATCCGCTTACGGTAGACGACATCATCGAAAGCGTTTGCCAGCACTACAACGTTACACCTGCCAACATCAACAGCCGCAGCCGAAAGAAAGACTACGTCATGGCTCGTCAGGTGTCGATATATCTGGCACAGAAATACACCAAGATGCCAGCAAGCCGAATAGGACGACTCGTTGGCGGACGCGACCACTCTACTGTGATATACAGTTGTAACCAGGTGGAGCAACGCATCAAGATAGACAAGAAATTCTCAAGTGAGATAACGAGTATCGAAAACTCGTTCAAACTTAAAAACTGACAACACTTGCCACAACATCAATAGATACTGGCGGCAAGTAGTTGTCAGTTTTTTTTGCTTATAGGGTTCTGACTTTATTTTGGCTTTATACGCCACTTACTTCTTTTCGGCAGCAAAGCGCTCTTCCTTGAAGTACTTCGTTATCGGCTTCATGAATGGCGTGAGGTGTACGTCGTGCGGAACATTCTGATAGTCGAGGCGTGTGATGCATTGCGAAACATACAGCCTATGCTTGGCACGCGACAAGGCAACGTAGAATTTGCGGGCATCCTCTGCCAATTGGCGAGGGTTGTTGCGACTGTAATAGTTGGGCATACGTCCGTCGATGGCATCAAATATGATGACATTGTCAAACTCCAGTCCCTTCGCCTTGTGTATGGTAGTGACGAATATTCGCTCCTTCATGTTGCTGCTGCCGCAAAGGTCAGCTTCCTTCAGAGTGCTTATCTCCATTGTATGATTAGAAAGCTGCTCGTATAGCGACGGTTCTCGACTCGGATCTATCATCTCGCCCGACAGATAGTCCATCACAAAACGCAGTCCGTCTATCTCCTGCACCATTCCTTCAGAAAGCAGATAGTCGTAGAAGCGCATCATTTCCATTACCAGTGCTGACTTCGCCTCATTATCCGCATCCCCGGCCGAGACTTCACCCTCACCTACCCTTTCCTCTCTTACATACATTCTCTCATGTGCCGTAGCATACATTTCCTTATAGTTACGACGCAATGTCTCCACACGCTGGCGCACACGACTGTCGTTGAGGAAGTTGCGCTGATGTTCAATCCTGTCCTTCGAACATTCATAGCAATGCACCACTACGCTGCGCGTAGCGTTGACATCATCATCGGCAAGATGCGAGTTTGAACCCTCCAGATGCAGCACTTCAAGCAGATACTTCAGTTTGTGTTCTCTAAGTTCGGGATGCAACAGACGTACAAGTCGCAACGAGTCGAGATACGACGGATGCAATTCATGCAGATTGAGGTCTGGCGTATAGCGACGAAGGTTGAAGTCAAGGATGTTATAGTCATAGTCGGCATTGTGTCCGAGCAGAGTACATCCGTCAGCATAGGCCATAAACTGGCGTAATGCTTCCTCGTGGGTCAGCAAGTCATGGTGCTTGCGCTCCTCAACAATGGGATTGACTATATCGCCAAGCATAGCAGGTATCTCGCGCTCGGTCTCGATATACACCGTAAACTCCGACCCTTTCACCACCTCACCGTTCCTCATCTTCACGGCAGCTATCTGCAGGATGTCATCTTCAAACACATTCAGTCCTGTAGTCTCGGTATCGAACACCACTATCGTATCATTGGTATAGCTATCGACAAATCGCATGAGATAGGTTGAATCGTCGTCGCGCAACAGGTCTGACGGCAATATGGCACGGTCGAACAGATCGCGCACAAACTTACGTGCAGCCGCATTGCTCTCATACACACGCACACCCTTCATCAGTCGCGCCCACGACATAAAGCTGAACTCATTGTTCAGCACGCCCAAATGAGCCAACAGCAACTTCACGTCGGGTTGCGAAAACAGGTCGGTACCCGAAACCTTGAAGTGTCCTATACCACAACGAGTCAGTTCCTGACTTATATCCTCTGCGTCGCGATTGGCGTTAACCACAAAGGCCGTCGTCGATTGCGGGAACGTGCGGTTCAGCGTATCAGCAAACTGCACACAGTCGCGCACCTCCTGAGCATAATCTTCGCTACATAGAATCTTCAGTTCGTTGCCCATAAGCACCTCACCGCTACTCTTGCCGGCATCGGGCAGCAATGTGCTGTCAATTCGAAGCACCTCAGCGGCATAAGTATTGAAAATGTCGAGCAGATAGCGAGGCGAACGATGATTCACCGACAGATGATGCAACTGGCATGCCGGCTTCGACTTAATGGAAGAAAGCGT
>OIYO01001153.1_pt1 | contig 15926 bp, 10 predicted proteins | sample 1588191 | NCBI WGS metagenome assembly OIYO01 (sample SAMN03283275) | human gut metagenome | biome: human-associated habitat; material: feces | host: Homo sapiens | place: Peru | collected 2012 | reverse complement strand
AACGGGCTGCGTAAGGTGGAGATGATTCCGGAGCTATCAGCGTCTATGTGGCCGACGATGCGGGTGTCGCTTACGGGCTGAGACCGCACTAATTCCGCGGAAAGTAGGACGGGCTGCGTAAGGTGGAGATGATTCCGGAGCCGTCGGCGTCTATGTGACCGACGATGCGGCGGGCGCTTACGGGCTGTGACCGCACAAATTCCGCGGAAAGTAGAACGGGCTGCGTAAGGTGGAGATGATTCCGGAGCCATTGGCGTCTATGTGACCGACAATGCGGGTGTCGCTTACAGGCTGTGACCGCACTAATTCCGCGGAAAGTAGAACGGGCTGCGTAAGGTGGAGATGATTCCGGAGCCATCGGCGTCTATGTGGCCGACGATGCGGCGGGCGCGGACAGGCTTGCGGTTGTAGAAATCGGCAGCGCTGGAATCCAATGAGTTGACACGCACGACCTGGGCGGAGTGGATGAACTTGCCGTCACCGATGTACATCCCCACGTGCGTGATCCGCTCCCTGGTGGTGTCGGTCGCGGCCTTGCCCCAGAACAGAAGGTCGCCAGGAAGCAGACCGCTCCAGTCAACATCCCCGTTGTCCTTGAATATTCCCACATCCTCTCCGATCCTTGCCTGTTGGGAGGCGTTGCGCGGAAGGAGCACTCCGTTGGCGAAATATACGCTGCGGGTGAATCCGCTGCAGTCCACGTTCTTGATGGACGTGCCGCCCCACATGTACGGTACGCCGAGGAACCTGTAACCCGTGGTCAGAAGATCCTGCCTGAAATCATTCCCGGCCGTGGTTCTGTCCTTGCGGTCTTTGGCCCATTTGTAGAACACCGCGACATCTTTAGCGGGAACATAACCGGTCTTGCCTGACGGCAGCACGACTCCGACAAACTTCTTCTTCAGAACCGCCTGCCCCTCCTCATAGCCTTTGTAACGTCCTCCGGCATGCGTCCTGACACTGTACATGATTCTCACGATGTCTCCGAGCACGAAATCGGAGACAATCCTGGAATCCATCGAAGGCTCCTCGTAAATGTGTGAGAAAGCCGCTGTGCAGATGTATTTCGGAGCCTCAAGGTAGTCCTGAAGCTCTTCCTCGCTCATCGGCACGAGCCCCATCTCGTTGACCCAGGCCGTGTAAGGCTCCGGACTCTTTATCTTGACCCAGTAGCTTGACTTATCCAGGACCTCGACCACCGTCCCCATCAGCGCCTGGTCTCCAAGCTCGGCGGCGTAGTCCGGTGCCTCGCGCATAAAGTTGGCGGAAAACTCAACCACAGCCCATTTCTTAGGGGCTTCCTGCGCTGAGGCGGCACAATTGAATGACAGAGCGACCGCGGCCGCCGAAGACAAAATTTTCAGGAATATGTTCATATCGACATCTGTTTATAATCAATAAACTGTTCTGCTTGAAATGCCCTTTTGTGGTTCAAACCAATCAAAAACCTTCTCTTTCCGGAACCAATGACGGATCCAACTTGTAAAAATATTCACAATTCATTAGTTTTGCAAGGAATATGTCGTACTTTTCGGTGGCACGTGTCGGGAAAAGGGGATAGGGCAATCACATCCGGACGTGGAACAGGAGTTCTCCTTAATGGATTTCTTTGAAAACCGAATGCCCGGAATAGGACAATCACAATTGAACGTGGAACTGAAGAGGACGCGAAGGAAAGGTGAATCGGAAGAAGGAGTAACGGCTGCATTATGTTTGGTTTTTCAGAAGGGAAAAGATACAATTCGTTCGTGGGTTATTACCGCCGCAGGTACGGTGAGCGGCTCCAGAAACTTGTTCTGGACGCAGGGTTCTCGTGCCCTAACCGGGACGGAACCGTGGGGCGGGGAGGGTGTACCTACTGCGACAACGCCGCTTTCCATCCTGGTTACAGTACTCCGGGGAAGCCGCTTCTGACACAGATTGACGAAGGAATAGAGTTCCAAAAGGTGCGATATCCGAGGGCGAGGCACTACCTGGCATATTTCCAGGCATATTCAAACACATACGGTCCGTTGGATCGGTTGAAGGCTCTTTATGAGGAGGTCCTGAGCCATCCGGAGGTGGTGGGGATCGTGATCGGCACGCGTCCGGATTGTGTCGATGAGAAGAAGCTGGACTATCTGGCTGGCTTGGCGTCGGGGCGTGTCCTTTCAGGGTGGCAAAGATCCCTTCGGCAGGCTCCGGGACCGACTGTCCAGGCCCCGGTTCCGGATACCCTCACCGCCCCCATAGTGGTGGTAGAGTACGGCATCGAGTCCTGCCACGACAGCACCCTGCGCCACATCAACCGCGGCCACAGCTTCGAGTGCGCCCGCAAAGCCGTGGAAATGACCGCCGAAAGAGGCATCGACACCGGAGCCCACTTCATTCTCGGCCTCCCCGGCGAGACCAGAGAGATGCTCCTCGACCAATGCGGCCTCATCTCCTCCCTCCCGCTGCGCTCCGTCAAATTCCATCAGCTCCAGATCGTCAAAGGCACAGCGATGGAAAAGGAATATGCCGCCGACCCCTCAGCCTTCTACCGCCCCGGTCTTGATGAATATCTTGACTTTGTCATCGACATCCTCGAACGCCTGCGCCCTGACCTTTACATCGAACGGGTCGCCGGTGAGGTCCCGCCCCGTTTCGTGAACGACACCCCGTGGGGACTCGTCCGCAACTTCGAGATCCTCCGCCTTCTGGACAAACGTCTTGAGGAACGGGACACGTGGCAAGGCCGTTTATATTCAAAGCCTTGATTAATCGATTGGCACAACTTTCGCTTGCCGGAAGGCCGGCTGTCGGGCCGGAAGCCGAATTTTTTGAGGCCATAGAAGCAGAACAACCCTCCGGCCAAGCCAACTATTGCGTGAAAATTCTTATATTTGTCAAATTTATTTGATTACAATGGCGAAGTTTGTAAACCGAGAGATTCCTGAAGGCCTCACCTTCGATGACGTTTTGCTGGTTCCGGCACATTCCGATGTACTTCCTCGTGACGTGGATGTCACAACAAATTTCACGACTGACATCAAGCTCCACACCCCGATCGTGTCGGCCGCGATGGACACAGTCACAGAAGCCGATCTTGCCATAGCGATGGCGAGGGCCGGTGGTATCGGTGTGATTCACAAGAATATGGCCATCGAGCAGCAGTGCGAGCAGGTGCGTCACGTGAAGAGGGCTGAGAACGGAATGATCTACGATCCTGTGACGATCAGCCCCGACGCGAATGTCGGCAACGCCCTCGCGATGATGAAGAAGCATCACATCGGCGGCATTCCTGTCGTGGACGCCAACGGCTTCCTCATCGGAATCGTCACTAACCGTGACTTGAGGTTCCAGGAGGATATGCAGCTGCCGATTTCCGAGGTTATGACAAAGGAGAACCTCGTGACCGCGCCTAAGGGCATCACCCTGGCCGACGCCACGAAGATCCTCCAGCACAGCAAGGTCGAGAAGCTTCCTGTTGTTGATAATGACGGCAAGCTCGTCGGCCTGATCACCTACAAGGACCTTATGAAGATCAAGGACAACCCTATCGCCTCCAAGGACAGCAAGGGCCGCCTCCTCGTCGCCGCCGCCGCCGGAATCAAGTCCGACACGCTCGACAGGATCGGTCTTCTGATCGACGCCGGAGCCGACGCTGTTGTCCTCGACACCGCCCACGGACACTCCGAAGGTGTGCTCAGGATGATCAAGAAGGCCTGCGACGCCTATAAGGATTTCCAGATCATAGCCGGAAACGTCGCCACCGCCGCCGGTGCCAAGGCTCTCGCCGATGCCGGAGTCAAGGCCGTGAAGGTCGGAATCGGCCCGGGCTCGATCTGCACCACGAGAATCATCGCCGGAATCGGCGTGCCGCAGCTGACGGCCGTAATGGAGGCCGCATATGCCCTCAAGGGAACGGGCGTGCCTGTGATCGCTGATGGCGGTATAAGATATTCAGGAGACATCGTCAAGGCGCTTGCCGCCGGTGCCAGCACCATCATGGCAGGCTCCCTGCTCGCCGGAACGGAGGAATCCCCAGGCGAGACAATCATCATGAACGGCCGCCGCTTCAAGTCCTACCGCGGAATGGGATCCCTCGAAGCGATGGAGCAAGGCTCGAAGGACAGGTATTTCCAGGACATGGAGTCCGACATCAAGAAGCTCGTACCAGAAGGAATCGTGGCCCAGGTGCCTTACAAGGGGACCGTCTCAGAGGTTGTCTATCAGCTTGTCGGCGGACTCAGGGCCGGAATGGGCTACTGCGGAGCGCATACTGTCGAGGAACTCAGGAACGCCCAGTTCGTGCGCATCACCAACGCCGGCTTCCTTGAGAGCCACCCACACGATGTGACCATCACCAAGGAAGCCCCTAACTATTCCCGCTAATCAATGATGCTCAGGAGGTTCCGCATATTCATGATGGCCGTCGCCGTTGCCGCCCTTCCGTCCTGCAAGGCAATATCCTCGCTGATTCACGACGGGGAGGTTGTCGCCAGGCTGGGAGACCATAAACTCTATCGCTCGGAACTGGACGATGTGATCCCCAAGGGCACGTCTCCGGAGGACAGCGTGAACCTTGCGAACCTCTACATCAACTCGTGGGTGAAGGACAAGGCTTTCCTCGACATAGCCCAGCAGCGTCTCTCCAAGGAGGAAAAGGATGTCTCGAAGGAGCTTGAGGCCTACCGCCAGTCGCTCCTGCGGTACCGCTACGAGCAGCGCTACATCAACGAGCGCCTCGACACCACCGTCTCAAAAAAGCAGATTGATGAATATTATGGCTCCCACAAAGAGTCCTTCAAGCTGGAGCGGCCGATCCTCAAAGCCCGTTTTATGAATATTCCGAAAGATTCTCCGAATCTTCAGAAGATCAAGAAGCTGATGTCTTCGGACAAGGTTGAGGACGTGGTGGCCGCTGACAGCATCGCCTTCAATTCGACCCGGCGTTACCATGACTATTCCAATGGCTGGATAGACGCAGTGAAACTGGCCGCCGAGTTCGGTGTGGACTATGTTCAGATGCTCTCACAGCGTAGCGGCAACTTCATAGAGATGCCGGACGGGGATGCCAACCTCTCTGTCGCGTTCATAGTGGATTACCGGAGGGCCGGGGAGATCGCTCCGGTGGAATACTGTGAGGACAGGATAAAGGACATCATCATCAGCGGAAGAAAGCACGAGCTCCTGGCCGGTTTGGAACGGGACTTGATAGAAGACGCCAAGGTTAAGGAGAATTTTGAAATATATTCGAAATGATAAAGAAAACAGCAATCACCATCTTCGCCCTCGCAGCGACCTGCGCGATGGCTTCTGCCCAGAAATACAAGTACGTTGACAAGACCGTCGCCGTTGTCGGCAACGAGGCGATCATGATCTCCGACATCGAAGGGGCGGTCAAGGACCGCAGCGCCCAGGGCTTTTCATCAGACAGGAATGTCCGCTGCGAGGTGCTGGAATCGATTCTCGAATCGAAGATATTCCTGATGCAGGCCAGGATCGACTCTCTCACGGTCAATCAGGACATGGTTGAGGGAAGCCTTTCCCAGCAGGCGGACAGGATGCTGACCTACCTCGGCGGCGAGGACAAGGTTGAGGAATATTTCGGCAAGCCTCTCTACCGCCTCCGTCAGGAATGGCGCAAGCAGTACGAGGACATGAGCCTCACACAGCAGGCCCAGCAGGAGATCATGAAGAAGATCCCGGAGATGACACCTTATGATGTAAAGGAATATCTTGACACGGTTGACACCAAGAACCTTCCGATAGTTCCTATCAAGTACCAGCTCAGTCAGATCTGCCGTTATCCGGACCGCGAGGCCGCGAACATGGCCGTGCGCGAGAAGTTGCTGGACCTCCGCGAGAGGATCATCAACGGAGAGAAGTTCTCCACTCTTGCTCGAATATATTCGGAGGATCCGGGTAGCGCCCGTAAGGGTGGCGAGCTTGGAATGGCCTCGAAGTCAATCTTCTGGCCTGTGTTTTCAGACGCCGCCATGGCTTTGAAGCCGGGTGTTATCTCGCAGATTGTCGAAACTCCTGACGGATTCCACATCATCGAGGTCATCGAGAAGAAAGGCGACATGTTCAACGCCCGCCACATTCTGATGAAGCCTAAATACACTGATGACGACAGGGATAAGGCGTTCAAGACTCTGGACAGCCTCCGTACCGAGATCAACAATAACGCCGTGACGTTCCAGATGGCGGCGAACTTCTACTCACAGGATCCGGCCACCAGGACCAACGGCGGTCAGATGTCCGATCCGAACACCGGCTCGGCATATTTCGAGATTGACCAGCTCAAGCCGGAGGACTATCTGGCCATCAAGGACTTGAAGGAGGGCGAGATCTCCGAGCCTGTGGAGTCCACTGACAATGATGGCCGTCAGGATCAGGTCAAAGACTATGTCGTTGGAAAGACCATCTACAAGATCATCCGTGTTGACAAGATCATTCCGGCCCACACTGCGTCGTTTGAGGAGGATTTCAGCCAGCTTCAGGAGCAAGTCCGTCAAGACAAGCAGATGAAGGCCATCGATGACTTCCTCGCCGGCAAGATCAAGGAGACCCACATTGTCATCGACCCGATGTTCAAGGACTGCGAGTTCCGTCGTCCGGGTTGGGCTTCAAAGTTCTCTGAAGACTGATGCTTGCGAGACGTCTGGCATATTCATTAATCCTTCTGCTGGTTTCGTTCGGCCTTTTCGCCCAGAACACCGAGCAGAAGGACAGTCTTGTGCGCCTGCTGGGATGTGATGAGCTTCAGCAGGTCGAGGAATATGGCCAGAGCTACAGGAAGGCTTTGGGACATGCCAGATTCGAGCACAATTCAACTCTTCTGATCTGCGACACCGCCTTGTGGAATGTCAACCAGAATGTTATAAACGCTTTCGGCAACGTCCAGATCATTCAGAACAACACAGTGCTCAGCAGCGAGAGCCTCGACTATCTCATCGACCAGAACCTCGCTCAGTTCAGAGGCGCGCTGGTCCAGCTTAGGGACAAGGACGGGAACACCCTGCGTACCACTGACCTGGACTATAACACCAAGGACAGTGTGGCCGTGTTCAGGAACGGCGGTGCCTTGCGCGACAAGGACGGCCAGATCATCGAGAGCGATGACGGCCATTACTATTCCAAGCTCAAGACGTTCAGTTTCACGAACAACGTCAACATGTACACTGACTCGATATTCGTGAAGACTGATGATCTGGACTACAACACAGGCACGAACGTAGCCACTTTCGGAACCGGCACCAACGCATGGAGGGACAACAACATGCTTTCTTCCCAGGCCGGTTTTTACGAGCGGACTTTGGAAAAGTTCACGTTCTTCAGGAACGTGCATATTCTTACCGAGAACCAGGAGGCATGGGCTGACACCTTGGTATATTACCGGGTTCCGAACAATGTGGAGATGTTTGGCCATGTGGAACTGCTTGACACGACTCGCAATGTGGCCGCGGTGGCCGGTTATGTGCAGTATATAGATTCCTTGTCATTCATAAAGTTGACCCGTGAGCCGGCTGTGATAGCGATCAGCGAGCAAGGGGAAAAGAGAGATACAGCTTACATCGGTGCGGACACATTGATTCTGCGCTCCATACCGAAATGTGATGTGGATTCATCGGAGATTTCCAATTCGGCAAGCCGTCTGAAAGAGATAAACGTGGATCCTGTCACGGAGTACCGTCGCAAGGCCTACGAGGCAGCCAAGGCCGCGGCCGAAGAGGCCCGCAAGAAGCGGGAAGAGGAAGACCCTAACGCCGCCGGAGCCTCCGACAGAGGCGCCTCCGCTGTCAAGCCAGGTGGAAAACCGACCGGGAAACCGGCTGGCAAGGCAACTGGAACGGCTACAGGAAAGACGGCGGGAACAACGGCTGGAAAGACAGGTGATAATTCAGGAGGAAAGGCGATCTCGAAATCCGGAAAACTGTCAGGTGACGCGATGATCGGCGATCCTGTGACGAAAGGCCATCAAGGTCTTCCCGCCCCATGGGATGATGTCATTGAATATGCTCCTCCACGGTTCCAATTGCCGGACACCCTGAAAACGTCGCCCGACACTGTACGTGTTCCAATCGACAGTCTGGCGGCGAAGACCCTTTCCGCGGTCACTGAACCTGTTTCGGTCACTGAGCCTGCCGAAGTGACCAATCCGCAATCACCGGATTCCCTTACCGTCCCTACGGATTCCCTTACCGTGCCTACGGATTCCCTGACCGTGCCGGGTGATTCCCTGCATGTTCCCACTGACTCTTTGTCTTTGGCCCCCAAGGATTCCACGAAGATCAGTTTCATCTATGGCATACGTAACGTCAAGGTGTTCCGTAACGACATGCAGGTCGCATGCGACTCTCTTGCCTACACGGATCTTGACTCTTTGATAAGGTTGTATGAAAACCCGATTGTCTGGAATGAGATCAAGCGGCAGTACAGTGCCGACAGTATAACCGTCATTGTCAAGAACCAGTCCATTGACCGCGCCAGCTTGATGTCCAATGCCTTTATAATAGTGCAGGAGGACACCTTGTCCTATGACCAGATCCGTGGAACAGAGATGATGGCATACTTTGACAGTACCGGTGCGTTGAGGCGGTTCGACTCGATGGGTGGCGCGTCCGGAGTCTTCTACATCGAGGAGAACGGAAGTCTGGCCACCGTCAACAAGTTCGAGTCAAAGATGTTGACCGCGACATTGAAGGACGGTAATATTCAGGATTTGAACTACTTCGATGCCGTGAAGACAGATGCCTACCCGGTCGTCCAGATGAAAAAGGACGAGAAGATTCTGAAGGGATTCGACTGGCAGCCGGACAAACGTCCCAAGGGGCCGGAGGACATCACGCCATATAAGCCGCGAGAGTCCCAGAGGAAAGTCTATGAGAATGTGCCGAGAGCCGAATTCGCGCAGACGGACATCTACTTCCCGGGCCACATGAACAGCGTCTATAAGATGCTGGCCAGACAGGATTCCTTGAAACGGGTCCGTAACGCTGAGCGCAGAAGGCTTGAGGCCGAGCGCAAGGCTGAGGCTGCCAGGATTGCCGACAGCCTTAGGATCGTTGCCGCCGCTGACAGCCTTGCTTTGGCGGACAGCCTTGCCCGTGCCGACAGTCTGGCTCTGAGAGACAGCCTTGCCAGCCGTGATTCTTTGGCGCGGCGGGACAGTCTTGCCGTGAAGGACAGCCTTGTGGTTTCAGATTCGTTGTCGGTCAGCAAGGCCGATTCATTGGCCAATGATCCTTCGGCCATAAAGAAGGCCGAGCAAGAACGCAAAAAGGCTGAGAGAGAGAAGGCACGAAAAGATCGTCAGGCGGCCAAGGAGGCCAGATGGGCTGAACTTGACGCCCGTGATGCCGCCAAGGCTAAGGCCAAGGAGGAGAAAGCGTTGAAGAAGAAGCGTCAGAAGACCCTCAAGACATTGAAGGCGATGGAGAAACGTCGTGCCAAGGAAGAGAGGATGCTTGAGCGCTACAAGGCTCGTTACGAAAAACAGAAAGCCAGAAAAGCCGGACGGAAAGCCGGTAAAAAATAAGGACTGACCTGAAGGCCAGTCCTTGATCCTTTATAATAGAATCCTTTTTTAGAGAAGTTTCTTCTTGAGGGCGTCGATCATGTCCACGGTCATGGTCTCCAGATCATAGGACGGTGTCCATCCCCACTCCTCGCGGGCGCAGGAATCATCCATCTTGTCCGGCCAAGAGTCAGCGATCGCCTGACGTACCGGATCCACCTCATAGCGCATCTTGAATCCAGGAATATGTTCCTGAATCTTGTGGTAGATAATCTCCGGATCAAAGCTCATGGAGGCGATGTTGAACGAGTTGCGGTGTTTCAGCTTGGAAGGATCCGCGTTCATGATGTCCACGGCGGCCTTCAGCGCGTCAGGCATGTACATCATGTCCATGAATGTCCCGGCCGCGATAGGGCAGACAAACTCTTCGCCTTTTACTGCCGCATAGTAGATCTCAACGGCATAGTCTGTCGTGCCGCCTCCAGGAAGTGTCACATTGGAGATAAGTCCAGGGAACCTTACCGAACGGGTGTCCACACCGTATTTGGTGTGATAATAGTCACTCAGCAACTCGGTGGCCACCTTGGTCACGCCGTACATCGAACGAGGCCTCTGGAGCGTGTCCTGAGGAGTGTTCTGATGCGGAGTCTCAGGGCCGAACGAACCGATCGAGGATGGTGTGAACACAGCGACATTGTTCTCCCTCGCGATCTCAAGAATATTCATGAGTCCGTCTATCTGGATGTGCCATGCCAGCTGCGGCTTCCTTTCCGCGACAGCCGAGAGCAGGGCGGCGAGATTGTAGATTGTGTCGATGTTGTACTTCTTCACGATGCCCAGAAGTTGCTCACCGTTGCAGACATCAGCCTCCTCGGCGGGACCGCTCTCAAGCAGAACACCCTTTGGCTCAGCGCCTTTGATGTAGCCGGCGACAACGTTGCCATCCGGGTACATATTCCTGATTTTCATTGTCAGCTCCGAACCGATCTGTCCGGTCGAACCTATCACTAGTACATTTTTCATTGCGGATCGCTTGTTTATTGCTAAATTAGCAAGTGCAAATTTACATTATTTTCTGACAAGAGCCCTTATTTATAATAAAATATTATCGATTTTGTCAAAAATTAATATATTTGTCAGTGCGAAATCGAAACGTTTTAAAATTTTATCAATATGTACGGAAAATTCCAGGAACATCTACAGGCAGAGCTTGCCTCCATCAAGGAAGCCGGACTCTACAAGAACGAGAGAAACATCGCCTCCGCACAATCCGCCGAGATCACTCTCCAGGACGGCAGCAAGGCTCTTAACTTCTGCGCCAACAACTATTTAGGTTTGGCTGATTCCCCGAGGCTCATCGAGGCCGCCAAGAAGGCTATGGACGAGAGGGGATTCGGAATGTCCTCTGTCCGTTTCATCTGCGGAACCCAGGACCTTCACAAGGAACTTGAGGCTGCCGTCTCTGACTTCTTCCACACTGAGGACACTATCCTCTACGCATCCTGCTTCGATGCCAACGGTGGAGTGTTCGAGCCACTGCTCACGGCTGACGACGCCATCATCTCAGATTCCCTGAACCACGCCTCCATCATCGACGGAGTGCGTCTTTGCAAGGCTGTCCGTTACCGTTACGCCAACGCTGATATGGCCGACCTTGAGCGTTGTCTCCAGGAGGCTCAGGCCCAGAGGTTCCGCATCATCTGCACCGATGGAGTCTTCTCAATGGATGGCAACGTCGCTCCGATGGACAAGATTTGCGAGCTGGCCGAGAAGTATGACGCCCTCGTGATGGTTGATGAGAGCCATTCCGCCGGCGTTGTCGGCAAGACCGGCCACGGAGTCGCGGAGCAATATGACTGCTATGGCCGCATTGACATATTCACAGGCACCCTCGGCAAGGCGTTCGGTGGCACCGTCGGCGGATTCACCACAGGTCGCAAGGAGATCATCGATATGCTCCGCCAGCGCTCCCGTCCGTATCTCTTCTCCAACTCTCTGCCGCCTATGATCGTGGCCGCCGGCATCGAGATGTTCAAGATGCTCAAGGAAAGCAACGAGCTTCACGACCGCCAGCAGGAGAACGTGAACTACTTCCGTGATAAGATGCTTGCCGCCGGCTTCGACATCAAGCCGACCCAGAGCGCCATCTGCGCCGTGATGCTCTACGATGCTCCTCTGTCCCAGAAGTTCGCCGCCAAGATGGCCGAGGAAGGAATATTCGTGACCGGCTTCTACTATCCGGTTGTCCCTAAGGGCCAGGCCCGCATCCGCGTCCAACTCTCAGCCGCCCACAAGCGCGAGCACCTCGACAAAGCCATCGCCGCCTTCATCAAAGTCGGCAAGGAACTCGGTGTCATCAAATAACCTTTCTTTGAATATCCCGACGGTCTCCCTGAGCCTCCCTCGTCGCTTCGACAGGCTCAGCGACCAACTGGAACCAAAACCCCGGACGCTGAGCCAGTCGAAGCGCCCGGGGCTTTTGGCTTACCTTTAGCTGTACTATAAGGACTAATGACGCCACGACTGCAACCGCGATCGAAGCGCCCGGGGCTTTTGGCTTACCTTTAGCTGAAGATCAAGGCAGTCCCTGAGCCAACGGTGCGCTGAGCTTGCCGAAGTCTCAAAGGGGGAGACTGTCTTAAAAGTAAAAGTACCCACGGCGAGGATTGAAAATTCGTTGTCGCCCCTGTATAGGGGTACAGACTTTTCTACTCTCGCCGAGACTTTTCAGACAGTCTGGGGGGGGCCGAGGGAGTGCGCCTGCGTGGCGTTTAATTGCTTAGTAACCAATAAAATAAACATTCTCGTGGTTCGGTTTTGTCCACCACGAGAATGCTTTTATTGTTGATAACCAGTTGGTTATCTGCCACGGAAATTTACTCCGCGTAGAGCGAGATGATGTTTAGGATGACCTGAGAGGCCTTCTCGATGCTCTGGAGAGGAACGAACTCCATCTTGCCGTGGAAGTTCAGGCCGCCGGCGAAGATGTTCGGGCAAGGCAAGCCCTTGAAACTGAGGTTAGCCCCGTCGGTACCGCCACGGATCGGCTGGATCTTAGGCTTGATTCCGGCCATCTCCATAGCCTTCACGGCTTTCTCGACAACGTGATAGTGCGGCTCAACCTGCTCGCGCATATTGTAGTACTGATCCTTGATCACAGTCGTCGCCGTGCCCTCACCGTACTTTACATTGATGAAGTCCACGCACTTCTGCATAATAGCCTTCTTGCTCTCGAACTCCTTGCGGTCGTGGTCACGGATGATGTAGGTGATGTCAGCCTCCTCGACCGTTCCGTTGAACCCGACGATATGGAAGAACCCTTCGTACCCTTCGGTATATTCAGGTCTCTGCTGGACCGGCAGCAGTCCGTTCAGTTCAGTCGCGATCAGAATGGCGTTCTTCATCTTGCCCTTGGCGTAGCCAGGATGCACATTCCTTCCTTGAATATGTATCTTCGCCGAAGCCGCGTTGAAATTCTCGAACTCCAGCTCTCCGATCTCGCCGCCATCCATCGTGTAGGCATATTCAGCCCCGAACTTCTTGACATCGAACTTAACGACTCCGCGTCCGATCTCCTCGTCTGGCGTGAACCCGATCTTGATCTCACCGTGCTTGAACTCAGGATGCTCCACGATGTACTGCACCGCGTCCATAATCTCCGCCACACCGGCCTTGTCGTCCGCGCCAAGCAGCGTGGTTCCGTCGGTGGTGATGAGCGTCTGACCCACGTAGTGAAGCATCTCCGGGAACTCCGAAGGCTTCAGCGCCAGGCCCGGCACACCTTTTAAAGGAATATCCCCGCCGTCATATTCATTGATTATCTGAGGTTTGATGTCCGCGCCTGATGCGTCCGGAGCGGTGTCCACGTGGGCGATGAAGCCGATCGCCGGCACTTTCGCCTCGATGTTCGAAGGGATCGACCCCATCACGTAACCATATTCATCCAGAGTGGCTTCCACTCCGAGAGCCTGAAGCTCGTCGCGCAGCATCCGCAGCAGATTGAGCTCTTTTTCCGCCGAAGGCTGGCTCTCTGATTCCTCGTTCGACTGAGTGTCAACGCTGACGTACCTCAGGAACCTGTCCAAAACTTTTTCCATCATTCTTGTTATTTTCTGGTCGCCGAGCCTGTCGAAGCGACTTCCATAACGGCACTTCGGCAGGCTCGGTGGCCGTTTGTTTATTCCTTAGCCCTCAAAGAAGCGATCACCGTGTAGGCGATGATTCCGATGAACGGAATGATCGCTATGGCCTCGCCATACTGCGCGTTCCAATCCGCCATGAACCAGTCCACGTTGAAGAACTTCAGCAGCGCGCTCACGACACCCATCAACGCGCCGCCGGCGATGAATCCCGAAGCGATCAGCGTACCCTTGTTCAGACGCGCCTCGTTCAGAGCTTTGTCCTTCGAGCGTGTGCTCACGTACCAGGAGATCGCGCCGCCGACCAGCAACGGCAGGTTAAGATCGATAGGAATGAACATTCCAAGCGCAAACGCCAATGCCGGTATCTTGAAGAAAGTCAGCACGATGGCCAGCACCGCACCGATTCCGTAAAGCAGCCACGGAGCGCCTCCGCCGTTCATCATCGGCTGGATCACCGCCGCCATGGCGTTGGCCTGAGGAGCCACGAGAGCCTGGTCGCCGACGAATCCGTAGGTCTTGTTCAGCACGAGCATCACACCGCAGACTGTCGCCGCCGCGACAGCCACACCCATGAACTTCCAGCCTTCCTGTTTCTTTGGCGTGCTTCCGATCCAGTAACCGATTTTGAGGTCGGTGATGAATGAACCTGCGACCGAAAGCGCCGTGCAGACAACTCCACCGATGATCAAGGCCGCGGCCATACCGGCGTTGCCCTTAAGTCCCACAGCCACAAGGATAAGCGCGGCGATGATCAGCGTCATAAGCGTCATTCCGCTCACCGGGTTTGTACCCACGATGGCGATGGCGTTTGCCGCCACGGTCGTGAACAGGAACGAGATGATAGCCACGATCAGCAGCCCGACAACCGCCTGCCAGATGTTGTTCACAACTCCTCCGAATGCGAAGAAAGCGAACACTGCCAACAGCGTCAGCACTATGCCGAACACAATGGTTTTCATAGGAATATCCTCCTGTGTCCTCTCGGTGTTCTCGACTTTTCCACCTTTCTTGCCGAACTCGCCGACAGCCAGCCCCACAGCGGACTTGATCACACCGAACGACTTGATGATGCCGATGATTCCGGCTGTCGCGATGCCACCAATGCCGATGTGCCTTGCATAATCCTTGAATATCTGGTCAGGGCTCATCTCCCCGATTGTCATTGTCACTCCTGTGTTCATCAGATCAATCACCTGTCCGCCCCAGATGAGGTTCATCAGCGGGATGATCACCAGCCACACCAGGAAACTGCCGCAGCAGATGATGAAGGCATATTTCAGGCCCACGATGTAGCCGAGGCCCAGCACAGCCGCTCCTGTGTTCAGTTTCAGAACGACCTTCGCCTTGTCAGCGATTGTCTGTCCGAATCCCATCACGGTGGTGCTGACCGTATCCGCCCACGCACCGAAAGTGCTGACGATGAAGTCATAAAGACCTCCGATGAGACCGCTCACCAGAAGCGTTCCAGCTCCCTTGCCGCCGCCTTCGCCGCTAACGAGGATCTGTGTCGTGGCCGTGGCCTCAGGGAAAGGATATTTCCCGTGCATCTCTTTCACGAAATATTTCCGGAAAGGGATGAGGAACAATATTCCTAAAACACCGCCGAGCAGCGACGAGAGGAACATCTGCATAAAGTTGACATCAACTCCAAGAATGTAGATGGCAGGAAGTGTGAATATAGCGCCCGCCACCACAGCTCCGGAGCAGCCTCCAATCGACTGGATGATGACGTTCTGTCCCAGACCTTCCTTCTTGCCGAGTGCGCTTGTCAGACCCACCGCGATGATCGCGATCGGGATCGCCGCCTCGAACACCTGTCCCACGCGCAGCCCCAGATAGGCCGCCGCCGCGGAGAAGATGACCACCATCAGCAATCCAAGGGTCACTGAATATGGCGTGACTTCCGCCCATTTCCTCTCCGCCCCCAAGAGCGGCTTGTACTCCTCGCCCGGTGCCAGCTCCCTTTGAGCGTTCTCCGGTAAAGCATTTCTTTTTTCTTCCATTGATCGTTATTTTGTTTTCATTTCTTTCTTGTCATTCCGTCCGGCCCCCCCTCGATAGGCTCAGGGGCCGGTGTCGGTCGCTGAGCCTGTCGAAGCGCACCGACAAAAAACAAATATACTATATTAAGGTGAAAATCCCCACTCATCGAAAATTTTTATAAAAAATGTCAAAAAAAATTTGGAGGTAAAGAAAAAGTGCGTATCTTTGCAGCCCGTTTCGGAAGAAGCGGTACAAAAATAAGTTCATTGACAATACTGAGAGATTACAACGAGGTAAGTGAAAAGAAAAAATGA
>OIYO01001149.1_pt1 | contig 15962 bp, 13 predicted proteins | sample 1588191 | NCBI WGS metagenome assembly OIYO01 (sample SAMN03283275) | human gut metagenome | biome: human-associated habitat; material: feces | host: Homo sapiens | place: Peru | collected 2012 | reverse complement strand
CTCCGTCAAATTCGGATTCGTGGCTGAATCCATGCAGGAACGCACCGCCGTGAATCCAGAACGCAACCGGCAGTTTTTCGTCTGCCGCATCTGCCGGTGTCCAGATATTTAAGTACAGACAGTCCTCACTCTGGTGCATACCGAATTCTGGATCGAGATAAAATTCTTTTCCATAGAAGGAATCCGGCTCATGCTCGGTCTGCGGGCAGACGCATCCGAAATGATCCGCCTCATAAACACCCTCCCAGCACTCCGGCTCTTCCGGCGGGCAGAATCGTTTTTCGCCTACCGGCGGCTTTGCGTACGGAACGCCGCGGAATACGGTGTAGCCGTCTTTTGGTACACCATGAATCTGTCCATATTTTGTTTTTGTCTCTGTGATTGCCATAAGTAAAAATCCCCTTTCCATTTCTTGTAAATCGTAATAAAAACCCTCATACAGATTTAGTATAGCAAATCTTTTTCTTCACTTCTATATGCACAATTCCAAATAATGGCACCCCGTTTTGTAACTATTGCAAAACCAAATTTTATTTTTCTGTATTCCTATTGACTCACTATGTTTTGAATAGTATGATAAATTTAATTTCGACATCAATCTCCAAATTATTTTCACATGAGGATACTTTATGACAAAACGATTTTCTTCTACTACTTTAAAAACGGCTTTCGTAAAATCCATCCCGATTTTCTGCAGCTACGTTTTCGTCAGCATGGCCTACGGCATGATGATGGCATCTGCCGGTTTTCCCTGGTATGATTCACTGCTGGTTAGCCTGACGGTCTACACAGGCGCGTTCCAGTTCGTCCTGATTACATTTCTTTCCAGCGGCGCATCCCTGATCACAATTGCCCTCACGGCGCTTCTGATGAACAGCCGCCAGAGCTTTTACAGTCTTACCTTCCTGAAAGAATTTAAACAGATGGGACGGCGAAAACTGTACATGATTCACACAATGACCGACGAAACATACGCCGTAAACTGTACCTTAGATCTCCCCAAAAAAGAAAAGGAGGACACCATGTTCCTCGTCGCACTGTTCAGCCGCTGTTATTGGATGGTTGGTTCGGTTCTTGGCGGCATCCTCGGTCAGATCATTCCGTTCGACCTGACGGGCATTGATTTCTGTATGACAGCACTTTTTCTCATCATCTTCATTGACCAGTGGGAAAAAGCAAAGAAGCACACACCAGCACTCACCGGTCTTGGCATCGGTATCATCTGTCTGCTGATCTTCGGTGAAAACCGCTTTATGCTCCCAGCGCTGCTGATGGTATCCGCCCTTTTACTTCTGTTCCAGAGAAAGGAGAATCTCGCATGACAACCTCTTATTTTCTGACTGCCGTCGCCGTTTCCGCAGTCATCACATTCGGGCTCCGCGCGCTCCCGTTTCTCGCATTTTCCGGCAGCCGCAAAATGCCCGCCTCCCTCGAGCAACTCGGCCAGGCACTGCCGTCCGCCATCATGGCGGTACTGATCGTTTACTGTATGAAAGATATTCCTTCCGGCGGTTTCTCTGCCGCAGTACCAAAATTGCTCGCAGCAGCGGTCGTTTTTATCACCTACAAATGGAAACACCAGACACTCATCTCTATTCTGCTCGGGACAATTTCTTATATGGTGCTTCTGCATCTCTTTTAACCATACTTCTGTTCACAAAAAAAGGAATGCAGTCACGAACTCCTATTGAAATTCGCGGCTGCATTTTTCTTTTCCTGCTATGTTCCTATCAGCACATTCTTCCCCGCAAATGCAAACCCATAATGCCGAATCTGTTCTTTCGGCACGCCGAGGGCCACCAGTTCTGCGTCGTATTTTTTATCCACGATCTGTTTTAAAGCCTCCTGCACCGCATCTTCCAGTGTTTCCTTTTTTACCCGGCTGCAGACTTTAAATTCAATAATAATCGCAGGATATTTTTCCCTGTTTTTCGGAATCATCATCACATCATACCGTCCAAATCCGCTTTCCCGGTTGGACCGGAGCTGATAGCATTCTGCACGTTCTGCCATCAATCCAAGAACGAAGCCATGATAGAACCGTTCCGGCTCCAGGCTCTCGCCGTTCTCCCCGCCGACATCAAAATGACTGAAGGTCGCAAGGGACACTTTATTCATATAATAATTCATCGCTTCCAGATCGCCCTGCAGCAGTGCTTTCACAAAGCTGCTGTAACCTGCTTCCGATGCTTCAAACCATCCGCGGAACATGTCATCAAACATACTCACCGTTTCCAAATTGGTGATGCGGAGCTGATACCACGGCTTTAAAGTAATTCCCCGGTATTCCACCTCTTCTGCTTTCAGATAACCGCTTGCGAGCAGCAGACCCCAGATCGCATTCTCATTGTAATCCAGCTGTTCAAACACCATCTGCTCATCAAAGTTCACCGTGATTGTCTGGCCGTTCAGCAGGTCTTCCATGTGTTCTTTGATTTCCGGCGAAGCGGTGCGGATCAGCTTTCCTGCCAGCCCATTCGAGCTCGTATCAGCCCAGTACGGACGCAGTTTCTTTTCTTTTAAATAATTGGTAATCGACCATGGATTGTAGATATCGCGGTGTCCGCCGAAGATAAATCCATCATACCACTGCTTCACAACGTCCTTTTTGTCTCCCATTCCGAACGCATCCAGCGAAGCGAAAACTTCCTCCTCGGTAAATCCGAAACAGTCCGCATACAGATCCGACGTCGTCGTCACCACACGCAGATTATTTAAGTCAGAAAAAATACTTTCTTTCGAAACCCTTGTAATTCCGGTCATGACCGCACGCTCCAGATAGGGATTCGTTTTAAACGTTGCATTAAACAGACTCCGCACAAACGTTGTAAATTCTGCCCAGTAGCCGTGAACATACGCTTCCTGCATCGGCGTGTCGTACTCATCCAGCAGAATAATCACTCTTCTGCCGTAATACCGCGCCAGATACATACTCATATTGTTGAGCGCCGCTGCGGCCTCCGCATCACCCATATGCAGATTGACCTCGTTGTATGCTTTCTTCTCATTTCCGCTCAGCAGATCTCCAGCCAGAAGATAACGGTTTTCTTCATACACTCTCGCAATCTGCTGTTTGATCTGAATTTTTGCTTCCGAAAGCTGATCTGCTTTCACGGCTGCAAAACTCAGAAAGATCACCGGATACGTTCCCTGCAGTTCCCGATATTTTTCTTCTTTCCAAACGCCAAGTCCTTCAAACAGATCGCCCCGGGCGGCATATTTATTAGAGAAAAAGCAGTCCAGCATGCTCATATTCAGTGTCTTGCCAAAGCGGCGGGGGCGGGTGATCAAGGTGATTTCATCCCCGTTTTCCCACCAGTCCTTGATGAAGTGAGACTTATCCACAAAGAAATAATGGTTTTCCCTTAAGGATGCAAAATTCTGTTTTCCTATACTGATTACTTTTTCCATCCATCACACCTGCTTTCGGAATTTGTCCTTTTCTCGATTATACACTATCCTTTCCTGAATTCCAATCTTAAAACATCCCATTCGCTGCAAACATAAAAAACAACAACGCCAGAAACAGCACTTCCAGCACCGCTCCCAGAATGGTAATGATCTTTCCCGTCTTCTCTTTCCAGATTTTTTTCATCCCCAGATACAATAGAATTCCGATCACCGCGCCAAGCGTATTATCGATCACATCCGTAATATCACTCGCGCCGATCGCAAAAATATACTGCGTCACCTCAAAAAACAGGCTCAGCCCGGATGCGAGCAGAATGCGGTTCTGGATTTCGCTGTCCGGATAGAAAATTGAGATACACAGTCCAAACGGCAGGAACAGCAACATATTTTCCACGATTTCACTGATCTGCAGTTTCCCATTCACAATCACCGACTCCGCATACGGAATCAGATTGATCCCCCGCAGATGCGGAATTTCTTCCGGGCGCAGGGCGAATTTGAGCAGAATGCTCCAGACCAGCAGCGCCAGGTAAATGCCGAATACCACAAGTAATGCTTTTGATTTTTTTTCGTTTTTCCAGGTCATGTTCTTTCCCCTCTCATTTTCCCTTGATAAGAGGATTCTATCAGAACATTCTTAGAATTCCGCTCCCCTTTTCCAAAGAAATCCCAATAGATTTCCTAAGATTTTCTGAAGTTCTGTTTCGCGCATCAAAAAAACAGCCCGCACAATGCAGACTGTTTTTCTGTTCTCATATCACGTACAGTACCGAAATGCCTTATCTGTCAGAATTCTCGCAAAGATCAACCCGAGTGGCAACGATACAATAATCAGCAGTGCCGACGCAAACCACGACGCGGAGGCGGATAGTGACATGACGCCCAGATTATAAAAACCGCGGTAAAGGTACAGTCCCGGAACCATAATGACAATGGACGGAACCGTCACGGAGATTCTCGGGTATCCTACTTTATTTTTCAGCAGGGATGCCAGAAGACCGGATACAAGTGCACCGGCAAACGCTGCCACTGCCGGCGGCCAGCCTGCCATGTCAACTAATTCCAGGCGAAACGTATTTGCAACTGCGCCGAGTACGGCCGCAGAACAGGCCAGTCCGACAGGGCTGTTAAACATAATGGAGAATCCAAACACCCCAAAAAAGCTTGCCAGAAGCCGCAGCGAAACCAGCACGAAGGCCGACATATGTAGTTTGACAAAATCCACCGGCTGCAGATGCAACAGCATTGCCATAATCCACGCCGACATCGCAGCGACCAGAACAATGATAATCGCGTACATCATCCGCTCCGTTCCTGAACGCATATCCAGCTTGGCAAGGTCAATGCCACTGGTAATAAACGGAAATCCCGGAATTATAAACAGCATAGCACAGATGTAACCAGCCTCATGCTGAACCGAAATCCCAAACAGAATTTCTCCCAGTTTCAGCATTCCCGCATAGACAAAGCATGCCAGTGAAACAGAGGAGACAATTCCGAGAAACAGCGTAAAATGATGTTTTGTCAGTTTACACCGCAGAAAATTTCCGATTCCCGCACCAACAAACGCACACAGCATCTCAATCGGTCCACCGCCGAGCAGGAACGTAAAGGCGCTGCACGCAATCGCTGCAGCAAGGCCGAGCGCTTTGGGTGAATAAAGACCGTGAATCCGTTCAATATCGTCCAGATACGAATGGAGCTCCTCGCCCGACATGTGCTTTCCTTCTGTTTCGAAATCGCGGATAAAATGCTCCAGCCGATTCAGCTTTGACGTATTAACTCCCGTATTGGTCAGGCAAAGTGACTGCGTAAATCCATTTTCTCCGTCAAAACACGTATATTCAATCGACATCAGCCCGATGTCCGCCGTGCAGGTAATACCCATCGCCTCCGCCAGCGTATTCATCGAACTTCGAACCCGCCAGGCTCCCGTTCCGCAGGACAGAAACATAATTCCCACACGTCCGATGATCGACGCCTTCTCCGTGATGCTCGCGTTGATTACAGGTACGTTTTCTCCATTTACATCCGTATACTCATGCCACTCCACATCCATGTGGTTTTTCCGGATCACCTTTATTTCTGACTGCATACTTTCACTTCTTTCCATATTCCGGCCTGCCAGGCCATCGCAGCCATTGTGTTCTCTGCCACTGCCATCCGAATCATTTTACAGATCCAGGCTGTCGTTTCCTGCCTTTTCCATCATTTTCTCCCGGCAGGAAAGAACAATTCCATCGACCTCTTCCAAATGCTGCAACATCTTCTTTTCAAATTCATGCATGGGAAGAAGAACGCCGATTTCATCGTATGGCTTGTCCGGGCTCTCCTGTTTTACACCGGTTTCCTGTCCGTAAAATACCACGGCACGCGGCGCCGCCTGCTGAATTTTCCGGAACGTGTCCCACACAACGCTGTAAGCCTGCGCTTCGGTCAAACCGTATTTTCGTGTATCCGGAAGTGCATACAACACCAGAATGCCTCGTTTTTTCTCTTCTTTTTCTTCTTTGATATTCAATCCCTCTGTATAGGTGCGGATCAGATCATATCCGTCTGCAAGATACAACGCAGATCGCGGTACGCAGACGTGGTTTTTCCATGTTTCCTGGAATTTGGCATAGACATGGGATGAAATATTTTCTGCTCCCGGAAGAAGTTCTCCTTTCACATCCGTCAAAAAAACCGGATTCTCCCCTGCTTTTCCATGAAACTTCTGCGGAATCAGATAGGCTTCCCGCAGAAGGTCAAACATGCTTTTTCCCATCAACTCCAACAGCAGCGCACTTACATCGCCGTTTTCATATGCATGGAACAATACCTTCAGGAAATGATCCCGGTCTTCATCAATCCGGAGATGATCGTCGTCCAGATGGCGGTAAAACACCTCACTCAATCGCTCTGATGCCTCCGGAGAGGCCAGAATTTTTGAAAAAATTGCCTCTACAGCCTGTTCTCTTGGTAATACTGTCTTCATATCAATCAACACCTCTCTTTATTGGAAAAGCTGTTTCTTGTTCTGTTCGGCTCGAATTATAACATCGTTAAATTCATAGTTCAATAGAATCTGCTGCTTCTCTTTCATATCAATTTACTATATGATTCATATAAATGATATCTTTTACATATATCCGAAAAATGTGTATACTACTTATGAGCAGAGAAATGAATCAAAATGAAAATCCCATGTTCCCCGGGGCAGCAGTATTCTCCCCACTGCTGTCTCTCCTTTCAGGGAAACTGTTACTGGCAGTTTTCTGTGGTGTAGGCGAAAAGAGGAGGCTGTGCAACGAACACAGCCTCCTCTTTTCTATCTTTTTCGTTTTTGTTTATCTCTTAATCTCATATCCGCAATACTGCATTACCAGCTCGCAGAACATCGCATTCGCCCATGAGAACCACTCTCTGGTGTAAACGGTCGGATCATCTACAAAGACACCCTCGTGCATCAGTCCTGTACCGCCGTCGGTTGCCATCAGTTCGTGGATCATCTGATGCTTCTCCTCTTTTGTCGGTGCGGTCAGTCCCTCGATGGCTTTGGAGATGTGCCATACGTAGCGGACCGGTGTGTGCGGGCTTCCGATTCCGGAAAGCTTTGTTCCGGAATAGTAGAACGGGTTTGCCTCGCTTAAGATCAGCTTTCTTGTGTTGTCAGCCACTTCCTGGCTTTCCGGCTCGTAGCCGAGATAGCTCATAGCCAGAAGACTCGGTACATTGGCATCGTCCATCAGATTATACTGGCCAAAGCCGTCTACCTCGTAAGCATAAACATCGCCAAGTCCCCAGATATGGGTAGTACCGTAAGTCTCGATGGCCTGTTTTACGGTCTTTGCCATCTCTTCTGCTTTCTTTGCAATTTCCTCTTTCCCGCCGACGAAATCCGCGATCTCTTTCAGATAATTCAGAACAACAACCGCAAACATGTTAGACGGGATCAGGTAACCGTAACGGCAGGAATCATCGCTTGGACGGAAGCCGGACCAGATCAGGCCGATGCCGGATTTTACCTGCGCACCTTTTCCGTCGCGGGAAAGCGTATCCGTGTAGGAGCAGTTTTTACGGATGAAGCTGTACGGGGATTTCTCCTCGTGATTCATTTCAGTCTCAAATACAGTCAGGATTTTGTCAACACCTTCCCAGAAAACCTCGTCAAACTGATCCGTTCTTCCGGTGTTCTTCCAGAACAGATAGGAGAACTGCAGCGGATAGCAGAGAGAATCGATTTCATACTTTCTCTCCCAGATCCACGGTCCCATATCGGTCTCGTCCTTCTCCCAGCAGTTGCCGTTCGGTCCTTCGTTGAATGCGTTTGCGTATGGATCGATGTTGATGCACATAAACTGGCGGCGAATGAGACCTGCGATCAGGTCAGCCAGCTCCGGGTCGTTCTGTGCCGGAACAAGGTACGGGCGCAGCTGTGCTACGGAGTCACGCAGCCACATTGCCGGGATATCTCCGGTGATGACGTAGGTGCTGCCGTCCTCCATTTTCTTCACGGTCGTATCGAGGGTGTTGGAGTAGCATCTCTCAAACATATCAACGATTTCCGGCTCGTCTTTCAGTTTTTCTCTCAGGCTTAAAATCAGCTCCTGAATGGACTTTGGTAATGTCTCTTTCATTCTTTTTTCATCCTTTCGCTCAATTTTTCTCATTTCCCGTTATCCTGCAACAGGGCATCTCCGCAATCGAAAATGCCCTGTTGTAGTTCTTATAAAGTTAATGTATCAGACTTATTTCTGTGCGTCAATCTGTTTCTGAGCTTCCTCGCGGATGGTCTCCCAGCCTGCGGTCTCAAGCTCTGCATCGATTGTTTTTACAAGTTCTCTCGGATCCTGTGCGCCGGTGAATAACTCAGAATAGTATTTCTCGTATACGGCACGGCAGTTCGCAAGCTCAGTCTCGATGTTGGAAGTATCCAGGTTGAATCCGATCATCTCAGATGGAGTTGCGTTCTCGTTCAGCTCTTTTACTTCATCCCACTGGTTGAAGTCAACATCGTCTGTCTGAGTTACATTGAAGAAAGTACCCTGGGTATATCCAGCCATAATCCAGTCAGTTCCAAGACGATGTACTTTATTGTCATCGGTGTACTCGAAGTCAGTTCCTTCTACGCCATAGTAGAACCAGTCACGTACCTTGGAATCTGTGTTGATAAGGTTCAGCAGTGCAAGTGCTTTCTCCGGGTTCTTGCATCCAGAGTAGATACCGTTGATAGAACCACGTACGGTTGTGTTGGAAACTACAGTTTTGCCGTACTGTACTGCTGTACAATTGGTGATACCAGAGTTCGGTCCCCATGTTGTTTTTGCAGCGCCGCTCCATCCCTGTGCAGCGAAGAACATAGCGTATTTATTGGAGTCATCCGCTGTCGGAGCATCTCCGTTGATGATGCCTTCCTGATACATTTTACGAACGATGTCCAGGTTGGAAAGGATTTCTTCGTCATCCAGCGGATTGACAACGGTCTTGGTGTCATCGCCGTATTTAACACCGATTGCCGGAAGTCCGGAACTTAAATCATCGTAGTTCAGGTTCAGCAGATAATTTGCACCGTTTTTGGACATGAAGTACGGAGATCCGCCCTCGCCCTCTTTGATGGTTTTCAGTGCGTCATACAAAGAATTGAAATCTGTTACGGAATTTACGTCAATGTTGTATTTGTCTGCGATGTCCTGATCCCATACAAAGTACTCGGAAAGGGAGCTGTCTTTGTAAGTTGGCACGCCGTAAATCTTTCCGCCTACTTCTACTGCTTTCCAGTAGTCTTCCGGAATCATGTCATACAGTTCTTTTGCATCACTCTGAACGAGATCTGTGATATCAAGAAGAGCACCTGTGCTTACCTCAGAAGAGTAACGGTTCTGGTCTGTAAACAGGATATCGAAGTACTCGCCGGAGTTTGTGATAACACTTCTTCTGTTATCCCAGTCGCCCCACGGAACAACTTCCATGTCGATGTTTACGCCGATTTTCTCTTCCAGATACGGGTTGATCTGCTCGAGCCACTCATCGTAATCCTTCGGCATTCCTCCGCCGACGGTGATCCATTTCAGTGTAACAACTTCGTCTTTTGCATCACTCTTGGAAGAGCTGTTGCTGCTTCCGCAGCCTGCCAGCATACCGCCGGCCATAACAGCGGAAAGTGCAAGTGCTAAAAACTGTTTCTTTTTCATTGTAGCATCCTCCTAAATAAAATGTGGAATGTTGTGTTTATCCTTAACTGAAACCTTTTTGCTTCAGTATGAGATCAATAAAGTAAGTGTCGATCAGCCTTTTACTGCGCCGACGGTCAGACCGGAAATAAAGTATTTCTGGAAGAACGGATAGCAGCATGCGATCGGGATGATGATGATGATTGCCATCGCCATACGTGCGCCCTCTTTCGGCATAGAGTTTACGTACTGTGCCGTGGAAACGCCGAGCGACGGGTTGTTTGCCATTACCTCGATGTTTCTCTGTACGTGATCCAGCAGGGCCTGCAGAGAATACAGGTTCGTGTCGCTGATGTACAGGGAAGACTGGAACCAGTCGTTCCAGTAACCGAAGGTCAGGAACAGGGCGATCGTTGCCATCAGCGGTTTGGACAGCGGCAGTGCGATCTTTCCGAAAATCTGGAACTGGGTTGCACCGTCGATCTGTGCCGACTCGATGATGGATTCCGGAATGTTGGTCTTGAAGAACGTTTTACAGATGACAACGTTGAAGGACGAAACACAAAGCGGAAGGATCAGCGCCCAGATACTGTTTTTCAGGTTCAGGAACTGTGTGTTGACTACGTAAGAAGAAATCATACCACCGTTGAAGATCATCGGAATGAAGACGATCATGGTGAAGAATCCGTTCAGTTTGTAGTTGCTTCTGGAAAGGACGTATCCCATCAACATGGTGAGGGCAACACCGATGACGGTACCGACTACGGTTACAACAACGGAAACGCCGAGTGCTGTCAGAATCATCTGTCCTTCGCGGAACAGGAATTTGTAGGAATCCAGCGAGTATGCGCTCGGGATAAACTGGTAGCCGTTCATCTTGATCGAATGCTCGGAAGAAATCGAGATCATGAAAATGAATACCACCGGGATAATGCAGGCCAGGGCAAGGATTACAAAAATAACATTGAAAATTGCATTTGTAGATCCCTGGATCTGATTTAAATGTGAAGAGGAAGCCAGATCAAGATCTTTTTTCTTTTTTGCCATTTTTGTACCTCCTTAAATAATCGCGCTGTCTTCATCAATCTTCTTCACAATGGCATTGGCAAGAAGGATGGTGATGCAGCATGCAACAGACTGGAAGAATGTTGCCGCAGAAGTCATTCCGATCGGAGTAGAAGACTGCAGTGCGTTGTATACATATGTGTCAATAGTTGCTGTCGTTTTGAAGATGGAACCGCTCGCTCCCTGGGAAAGCTGGAAGAACAGTCCGAAGTCGGAGTAAAAGACCTTTCCGACATTCAGGATGAACATCATGATAATGACGCTCTTTAAGCACGGCAGGGTGATGTGCCATACCTGCTGTCTCTTGTTGGCACCGTCCATAACGGCTGCCTCATACAGTGTTGTATCGATACCGGAAATACTGGACAGGTAGATGACCATGTTGTATCCGGTGGATTTCCACAGATACATGAAGATCAGGATAAATGGCCATACACCGGCACTCATGTACCACTGAATCGGCTCCTTTCCTGCGTTTCTCAGAATGCTGTTAATCAGACCGTTGTCCTGGTTCAGGAATGCATCCAGGAAGTAGGAAGCTACAACCCATGACATGAAGTATGGGAAGAACATCATGGTCTGATATACCTTCGATGCTCTTTTGTTATGCAGCAGACTGATCATGATAGCCAGTCCTACGGAGAAGATCATACCCAGGACAATAAACGCCAGGTTATACAGAATCGTATTTCGCAGGATGACGAACAGATCGTTGGATCTGATCAGGAACGAAAAGTTTTTAAATCCGGCCCAGTCACTGTGGAACAGGTTGTAAATGAAACTCTTTCCACCGGTAATTTTGTAGTTCTTGAATGCAATAACCAGACCGAACATCGGCAGGAAGCAGAACAGAACGTACCAGACGGTGGTCGGCAGCGCCATGACGGTCAGCTCCGTGTCATTCTTGGTCCAGCGTCCTTTTTTCTTTTTGCTTGGTTTACTCAAGATTTTTTCCTCCTTCTCCCGATTGCTCGGGCTTATCACTTTACCCGTTTATCTTACAAACGGAATCCCGGTAAATAATCTTTCCGGGGATGCGGTATACCTCACCGCCCTTTTTCTGCGGTTCATTCATATGTTTGATCATACGCTTTGCCGCAAGACGTGCAATCGCATCGGTGTCAACCGCAACCGTGGTGAGCGGCGGACTGCACAGCTGTGCATAAATGGAATCATCAAAACCGGTCACGGAAACATCCTCCGGTACGCGGATTCCACGCTCTTTTAATGTCTGTACTAATTTAAATGCGGTAGCATCGCAGTTACAGACAAATGCGGTGGGAAGCTTCTCCGGCAGCAAAAGCGGAATGGCAATGCCTTCCTCGCTCCGGTCCGGGATTCTCCACTCATTTTTCGGGGAAATTCCCTCCTCCAGCATTCTCCTCAGATACCCGAGATACCGGTCGGAAATACTGGTTGTACTTCCTACGGTTCCGACAAATCCGATGTCTGTGTGACCCTGCTGAATCAGGTAATTGGTCAGCTCATAGGAGCTGTAAATATTCTCGGTGATGACGGAATCGGATTTGTGGGTCTGATCGTAGATATCTACGTAAACCTTCGGTAGATCAATCTGTGCAATCTGCTCCCGGACACCCTTATCGAGAATACCAAGAAAGATCAGGCCGTCGAACAGCCCTCTGGTCTGTATCGTGTTCATGTCCGACGGGAGTGTTGCTGTTGTCGGAGAAATCATGATACTCGAGCAGGATGCTCTCTGCAGCTCGTAGATGATCCGCTCGTACATTGCCATATAAAATTTTCCTTCGTCTCCGGAGCTGAACCGCGGACTCATGATGATACCGACTTTTTTGCTCTTCCGTTTTCCGTAGTCCGGAAGGACATAACCAGATTCTCTCGCAAGTGCAAAAATTTTTTCTTTCAGTTCTTCTCCCACGCCGTCTTTTCCGTTCAGCGCTTTGGAAACTGTTACTTTACTGATGCCCAGCTTATCTGCCAGGTCCTGCATGGATACTGATTTTCTCTCTGCCATGTTACCAACAGCCTCTCTATTTGTTTCTTAACTTGTACCTAAATGTTACCATTCTTCATTTCAAATGTCAATATCTTTTTCGTTATTTTGCATATGAAAATTCTGATTTTCTGTGTTTCATTTGTATAGATCGAGCGTTTGGTCTTCGTTCCTTTTATCTTATCCGACGGTAAGCTGCTATTTTCTTATTAAGTCACCTAACATTTGTCGAAGTGGATTGCAAATATCCGCTTTGAATAAAAGCCGCAAGTCTGACTTTTAACTGTTGGTCAGACTTACGGCGACAACTTCTTCTCTGCTGTTATTCTACAATCATAACATACGGATCAAATGTCTTTTCTTTCAATTCGTCCATCGCCTTCTCCGGATCTGTTTCGTTACTTAACCAGAGGCTGTACAGATACTCCCCGAAGCCGGACAGATCCATCTTAAAATTCGTCTCCCATTTGTTGTTCATGATCCAGGAATAAACCGGACGCTGATTATTTTCCTCTTTCCTGTCACACAAAGCAATCAGATGATGCTTCATCTCCCCCATGTAAACAAGCGGTGTATCCCGTGTGGCAATCAGTGCGCCTCCCTCCGGGGATGTATAAGCGATTCCGTCATCCGACATGTAATATTCCATACACGTTCCCGGAAGCTGATCGACGCCCGGGCGGAACGCTTCTTTTCCTTTTCGCAGATAGAGACTGCAGTCCTCAAAGTTCAGGCTGAGCGGCAGGAAGACATTCTCTTCGTTCATCGAGATCGTCTTTCCAAGATGCATCGTAAAGTCAATTCTCGGTATTTCCTCATAGAACTTCAGAATAACCTCTGTGTGGATGCTGCCCGGCATGGTGTACTGCAGTCGCAGAATGGTAAATACCGGTCCGCGCTCTTCTACAACAATGTCCTCCAGCTTTGCACAGTACAGCTTCGCATGTGCTCCGCGGATGTTTCGTCCCATTAAACTGCGCTCTGCATACTCCTGGCAAAGATAGCCGTGATTTTTCAGTTCTGTCACCTGATACATCGGGGTAAAGAATGGCGCCTCTCCTTTGCCAAGGAGTTCTTTTCCGGTTCTCTTGTCGATCAGCGACTGGATGCCCTCCTGTGCGCGGTAGGACAGCATGAAGTATTTATTTTCATAATAATACGGCAGATGATACGTCTCTGCATCGTAGCTGTTTACGATATCGCGTACACGCTCAGCTCCCATATAGCACTGACGTGTGTTCATTTTTTCCGGAACGGCTTCTTTTCTGGCATACGTGTATTCCTTCGGCTCTCCCGGTTTAAAGGTGTCTACAAACGAGATTCTGCGTCCGCGCGGATGCTCCGAGACCTGACAGGTCAGCACATTTCCTTCGCTGTCCCGAACTTCGGCTGCCGGCATATTTAAGGTTTCAATATAGAATTCCACTGCCTGCGGCCCCTCCGTCTTTGCGGTCGGGTAAACGCAGATTTTTCCGCTCGTATTGTAATAACGGAGGAGATCACCTTTTTCTTTCATGATACGGTTCATGATTTTTGCAGATGCTTCATGAGCCTTTGATGCATAGCTGTTCTTACGGATGTCGAGATTGAGCACCATCGTATCGTACGGGTTGGTGATTGTGGAGGAATGGCCCCAGGTGTGCTCCGCATACAGCATCAGATTATCCTGCGCCGTCCTCCAGAGTTCCGGGTACTTTTCACCGGCTTTTCTGTCGAGGCGTTCACACAGGTGATACTTGTGCTGTGCTTCTTTATAATGTTTTACGGCATACGGGGTACTTCCCACACCGTCTGCCCACCAGTCGGTCAGATCTCCATGGTAAACCGGGGCATCGGTAAGCTCATCTTTTATAGCCGCATACAGCTCCTGCAGGGAAACCATGCGAATCTCTGTTTCCGTTCCGTATTTTTTATTGTAAGCCTGAATATTTTCCAGAATATCACCAGCCGGCGGCGCGTTGTCACTGAATACACCCGATACGGATGTAATAATGAAATTATAGTGGTATCCCTGCTCCTCACACTCATTCAGATAATTGACAAGGTTTGTGTGCAGCTTTTCGACCGGCTCTTCCAGAACGGACTCTTTTCCGGTATACATTTTCTGCATATAGGAATTATTTGCCTCCGGCTTCAGCCCCAGTACATTTCCGAGACCACTCCGATGCCCTTTTCTTAACCATTCTGTAACTTTGTGAAATCACGATAATACCTTTTATGCACTTCTCGCAGAACGCAGAAAAACCCCCTGTTTCCGGAACCTTTTCTTCCGAAACCAGGGGATTTTTCCTGCTTTTTCTTCTCTTTTCCTGTGTTCTTTAATACCTTTCCCGCAGTGCCTTCATTTCCTGCACAACGCTCTTCAGCCGTTTCTCACCGACATAATTTCCAATCGCAAACAGCGCCTTATAAATAGAGTTTACCGCTGTCCTGTCGTCTGATTTCTGTTTTTCGTCCTCTTCCGTCCGAGATCCCTGCCTCTTCTGCAGTTTCTCCGCCATCGGGAACAGCCCGGCCAGCAGTTCTTCTTTCAGCGCACGGTCCGCCGGATCGTCCGTCTCCAGTTCTTCCAGATCATAATTGTCGGTTCTGCCGCATTTTCCTTTGCAGACGGCGCAGTCAGGATTCAGACGGTTTTTCTCCGCCTCAACGCGTGCAATCCATTCTTTTCCATTTTCTTCTGTCAGTTCTTTTTCCGGATCTGCCGCGCAGAGCCCTGCAAGCAGAATCTGATGTGTCGCGCCATCCGGTCTGTAACCATTGCTGTCACCGCTCGAAAATTCCTGCGATTCGCCATCGACGGCCTCTCCTCTTCCATCCACTGACCGCGCAAGCCCGATCAAAGCACCGATGAGTTCCTCCTGTATTTTTGTCATTTCAATTCTCCCATCCTGCCTGCTCCGTATTTTCTTTGGAACAGATGTTTTTCTCTTTTGTTTTTCACGCTGTTTCCATGGAGAACGCAGGATCCTTTCAGCCCCTGCCCTTTCGATCTTTTTTGCAGGTTCACTGCAGAATCTCACCTTCCGTAGAAATCACAACCGTTTTCACCGGAATCTTCTTCCCGCTCTCTTTCAGCGCCATTTTCACCGCACGCTCCATTCCCGCACAGCACGGAACTTCCATACGTGCAACCGTGATGCTCTTAATCTCATTCCGCAGAAAAATCCGCGCAAGCTTCTCGGAATAGTCGATGTCGTCGAGTTTTGTACAACCCACCAGCACAACATGATTGCGGATGAAATCCTGATGGAAGTTTCCGTACGCATACGCCGTACAGTCCGCCGCAACGAGAAGGTCCGCTCCTGCAAACATGGAAGCCCGCTCCTGCACCAGCTTAATCTGCACCGGCCACTGGCGGA
>OIYO01001145.1_pt1 | contig 16011 bp, 17 predicted proteins | sample 1588191 | NCBI WGS metagenome assembly OIYO01 (sample SAMN03283275) | human gut metagenome | biome: human-associated habitat; material: feces | host: Homo sapiens | place: Peru | collected 2012 | reverse complement strand
TAAATCAAGGAATGTCAAACATTTACGGTCAAATTAATGCTAATCAAGGCATCAGCCAATTGATTATTTCAAACCCAAACGGTGTACTATTTGATGGCGCTCAATTTACAACTGCCGGCGATGCTATGATTACTACTCAACCAATGACAGCAACTTTTGTTGACGGTGTTATGAAAGTTTCAAATGTAGCAACTAATGACGCAGTTGGTGTTATAAAAATCCAAGATTCTAATATCAATGTTGGTGGTGAATTCAATATTTTGGCTCCAGCAATCGGAATCACCAGAGGTACTGTAAAAACTGCTAACGGTATGAAATTGGTTACTGCTAACGGTCAAGATTATCTTGCAGCCGGCAACCTTGATACTTCAAAAGGTGTTAGATTAGAAACTGTAAACATTGATGGTGATGTTTATGTTATCGCTGATAAAGGTGTTGTAAAAACAGTAGGCGGTGGCGAAATCAAAGGTAACTTAAATGTTAAATCAGATGATAGTGTTTCTTTAAACTATGTTGCAAACGGCAAAGCTCTACACGTAACCGGTGACGTTGATGTTGAAGGTAACGGGGTTTTAATGTATGCAAGAAACACTAAGGTTGATGGCAATTTGAATATGACAAATGGTGGTGGCTTCCTCGAAGTTGGTAATGTTCAAGTTGGCAAAGATATGAACCTTAAAACTGTTGCTAAATCAGAAAATCCACAAGGTTATAAACACTTTGTTCACGTAGTCGGTAATAACAAAATCGGCGGCAATGCTACGATTGAAGCAAAAGATAATATCCACATCGGTAACTATAACTTTGAAGAAAAGAAAATTTTAGATGGTAGCTTAACAATTGGCGGTGACTTGGTAGCACATTCAATTGATGGTCACGTTATGACAACAGTTGATACTTCTGCAAATAAAATTTCTTTAAAATCTGATAATTTGAACGTATTAACTGATGGCAAAGCAACTTTAACCGCAAACGAATATGAATTTTCCTCAAATGGTTATATCGGTGGTCTTGGTACTACTGAAAACAACACTGTAGATGAAGTTGTTATTGCAATTATGGAAAATTACAAATACATACCAAACACAGTAAAAAATGCCGGTAACATAAATATTGCAGGTGGTAACATTACAAGAATTGATACTCCATCAGTAGCAAATATCTTATCAAAAGGTGATGTAAAACTTACAGGCGCTAACGCTAAACAAGTTAACATAACAGCTCCTGATAAATATATTGAAATTACTGGTGACGGTGTTCACGCTGATACAATCACAGTTGGCAAAGAAACTAACAAATTGAAAGTAGATTTCCCTGGAAGAGATTACACTCTTAAATATACAAACATTAGAGATGAAAAAGAAGTTACAGTTAATAAGACAGATGTAATTACATACGAATTAACAAATGCTAAAAATGGTTATAACGATGGAACTCAAGTAAGCGGTAAGTCAACATACTTAGTAGGTCCTGATGCACCAAAACCGGAACCTACTCCAGACCCAGACCCAGTACCTCCTACTCCAGATCCTGATGAACCAACTATCAATCCGGACAACAACGATAACGCAAAGGTTCTAAGAAGTTTTGAAAATAAATCAATTGATATGAGTCAAGTTTATACTCCGGTAGCATACGCAGCAGACTTAGATGATGATCAAAATGATACAGGAGTTAGAAAGAACGTTGATGGTTCTGTAACAGTAGTAAGAGCATTCCCTATGGACTAGAGGAAATAGATGTAAGATAGGTTTAGAGGAACCGGTTATTTAACCGGTTCCTCTTTTTTGTTTTTTTTGGTATAAAATAAAATTTGTAAATAAGTGTAGTTGGAATATTTTCGCATATATAAAAAAGAGGATGTAGCGATGTTAATTTTAGAAAAACCTTATGTTTCAGAATTTTTGCTAGATACAATTGTGCAAAATGATTGGCCGGTATTGGATAATGATGCGGTTAGAGAAACTGATATAGAAGAAGGTGCCTTTGATATGATACCTTCTGAAATTGCTAAAAATTATTATATAGCTCAAGAATTTCCTCTTATATATTCAAATTCTGAACTTGCTCAAAGTTGGGTATTGAAAAATCTGCCGGATTCTAATCTGAGTAATTATATAAGGATATTTAAAGATAAAATCGCATTTCGTGATTTGCTAAAAGAACTGTATCCTGATTTCTACTATCGTGGAGCCGAACTTGAAGAATTGAAGGAAATGAAGCCTGAAGAAATTCGTTTTCCTGTTGTTGTTAAGCCGGCATCCGGTTTTTACAATATCGGTGTATATTGTATAAAAGAAGCTAAGGAATGGAAAGATTCTATTTCAAAATTAGAAAAAGAAATTCGTCAAGCAGCAATAACATACGCTGGACAGGCTTTAAGTACTTCTAAATTTATTATAGAAGAATTTATCGCAGGAGAAGAATACTCTGTTGATGCATATTTTGACAGAGATGGCGAGCCTGTTATTTTAAATATTTTCCAACATCCAACATACTCTGATTCTGATGTTACTGATAGAATTCATCTGGCATCAGCAGGAATTATGATTAAATACATGGCAAAATTTGGTTTGCTTTTACGTGAAATCGGTCAGTTGAGAAACATAAGAAATTTACCTATCCATATGGAATTAAGAGTGACGGAAGATGGGAAAATTATTCCTATAGAGATTAATCCTATGCGCTTTTCTACTTGGTGTGCGGCAGATGTTGCAAAGTACATTTGGGGAATAAATGTATATGAATGTTTCTTTGAGCAAGATATGCCGGATTGGAATACAATTCTTTCTAATGCAAGTAAAGATGTCTTTTATTATTCAATTGCTGAAGTTCCTAATGGCGCCAGAATTAACGGATTTGAGTATGATAGATGGCTACAAAATTACTCTAATATCTTGGAAGTTAGAAGGATTGATTATACAAAAAATCCTATATTTGCGCTGATATTTGGCTCAACAAAGAGTAAAGAAGAAGTTGTGCAAATATTATCTTTAAATACAAAAGATTATATTTTGTAATCTTTTTGTTGATGTCATATCAGCCCTGTGCTAGAATGTTTTTATGGAAAATCTAAAGAGATTTTATGAGAGAATTAAGAATTTAGATAAGAAAAAAAGAACTTATCTGATAGTTGCCTTAGCGGTTGTATTAGTGATGGGCTGGGCATTTTTGAGTGCTGTTTTTATAACAAGCAATTATACTCGTGCGCAGTTGAAAGGTACTCCTGATGAGCAAAAAGTTGATGCTAAGGGAATTATTATTACTGAAACAAAGCAGGGTAATAAATATTTTGAAATTTATGGTGAAACAGGTCATTACAGCAATGATAATAGTATTGCAACATTAAATAATGTAATCGGTAATTTTTATAAAGATAATAAAGTAGCAATGAGTTTTCAGTCTTCTAAAGGAACGTACGATGAAAAGACCGGAACTATTACGCTTTATGAAAACACTTATATTGTTTTAGAAGATTCAACCTCTCTTAATACGGACAAATTGACTTGGTCCGGTTCTGATAAGGACACTATTGCAGAGGGACATGTTGTAATTAAGAAAGACAATGAGATGATAGCAACAGCGCAAAAAGGAATTATTTTTGCCGGTTATGAGAAGTTTAAAATTGTAGGTAAAACAACTACTAAGTTGTATAGCAAAGATGGTAAAGATGCGGGTGGTTCTGCATTTTCTGCTATGAGTGGAAAAAAATAAATTTAGTATAAAAGGAAAAGGGGACTAAATGAAAAAGGTTCTGGTTTTATTATTGTTAATATTTTCGAGTTTGGCAGTTTTTTCATCTGATTTAATTATTGATTCAAAAACTCAAACTTTTTCTGATAAAGAAAAGAAAATCAAACTTGACGGTGGTGTTAAGGTTAGGTTAGATAACTTAACGGTAGAAAGTGACAGAGCCGATGTGTCAATTAGACGTAATAATAAGCTTGATACTGCAACTTTTTACGACAGACCTTATGCTTATGAAATAAATGAAAATAAAAAAAGAGAAGTTAAGGCTAATATCTTGAAAGTTTCTCTTATTAACAAAGTTGTAAGAGCCGAAGGTGAAGCGCAATCTATCATCACAGAGGGTAATACACCGATTGTTGTAATAAACGCAGACGCACAGGAATATGATATTAAGAGCAGCGTAATGGTTTGTACCGGCGGTGTTACAATGAAATACAAAGATATTGATTCTTATTCTGATAAAGCGGTAATTATTGCGGATGAAAAAGGCGGTTTAAGAAAAATTGACTTGATAGGTAATGCTAAAGTTAAGCAAGCTCAAAACGAATCAGAAGGTCATCACTTTGTTTACAATCCGATAACAGAAGAAATGAGCGTTAGCGGTAATACAAAAACTGTTGCGATTTCCGATGACGGTAAAAAACTTACAATTCACTCTGATTATCAGCAATATAGCAAAAGACAGAATTCTTATATTGGAAGTGGTCACGTAAAAATTTGGTATGATGATTACTTTGCTCAAGGACCAAAGGTTTCAGTTTTTCCTAATGCAGAAACAGGAAAACCAAATGAAGTGTATTTTGTAGGACGTTCTAAAATCGTTCAACAAGATAAGGATATTATTGCAGACAAAATCAAGATGACAATGGAGCCTAAAGATTTCGTTGCAGAAGGTAACGTTAGAACAATTATTCATAACATTGATACAAAAGACGAGGATGAATTATAATGTCTGAAAAAATTGATAAGGCAATGAGCCTTTTTAAAGAACGAAAATATAAAGAAGCTATTGATGCGTTTAGTTCTGTATTAGAAACCGAGCCTGATAATGCTGATATTTATAATAACATGGGTGTAGCTTATTCTTGCCTTGGAAATTTTGATCAAGCAGAAAAGTTTTATGTAAAAGCGATTGAATTAGACCCTGAACTTGCTCAAGCTTATATTAATTTATCAGATTTATACTATAAGGCTGGAGATTTGTCATCAGCTTTAGGAACTTTACAACGTGGCAGCTACGAATTACAAGATAATTTGGCCATTGCTCATTTGCTTGCAAGAGTTTATATAGAAGACCAAAGATGGGAAGATGCGATTGTCGAGCTTGAACGAGTTCTTGATGGAGAACCTGAAAATTATGACGCTTATTATGATTTAGGTCATGTATATTTTGAACTTGGAGATTATGAAGGCGCAATTTCTAACTTTGAAACTGTTATTGAATATCAAGAAAATAATGAGCTTCTTTATTATGCTTTAGCGCAAGCTTATGAAGCTAATAATGAGATTGATAAAGCAATTTCAAATTATTTGAAAGCGATTGCTGTTAATGATAAATTTACGCTGGCATACAAAAAAGTTGGTGTTTTATTTTTAGCAAGAAATGATTATGAAGATGCAATAGAGTACTTTGAAGACTATTTGAATTTTGATATCCCGCAAGAAGAAAAAGATAGTGTTTCAAAGTTGATTGATAGGATTAAAGCTAAGATATAAACCTATGTAACAATATGGATTGCCACGAAAATTCTCAGAAATTTTTGCCAAACAATGAGCCGGAAACCTCAATTTTCTCGCAATGACGGCAAACCGGTATGTAGAACTACGGACTGTTTTAATACAACTTTCCACTTTTCATTTTAAAAATACACACCCGCAGCTGTATAGCTCAGCACGGCTTTGCCAACAGCTGCGACCTCCCTAATCAGGGAGGTCGTAAGGTTTTTATTTGAACGGAATTGTAATTATGTATTTATTTCCAATTCTCTCTTTGTTAATTTTGTCCGGCAAAAGTTTTTCATCTAAATAATAAGATTGAGAAAAGTTCATAATGTCTTCTCTGTGGTGTTCTTTTTTATCAATTGCGCCAGATATAGTTACTGTGTTATCGTCTAATTTTACATTAACATTTTTTTCGTTTTCACCAATTGGCTTTAAGTCAACAATTATTTTATATTCATTTGCTTCTTTAACTAAGTTGACTAGCATTGGCGCCATCTTAGGTTCAAATGGATTTTCCATAAATTGAGCATCCATTTTTTCTAAGTTTTTCTGCTGTTTTTGCATCATTTTTTCCATTCTGCGAAAATTATAAGTTGGCTCCATAAATCTATGTAAGGTGATATCTACGGCTGCATAAAATGCTAAAAAAGCACCAATAAATGTCGCAAGAATTATACCGATAATTTTGAACCAGTGTTCTTTTTTGCTTTCTTCGTACATAATAAACTCCTTTCTTATATTTCATCAATTTATTTACATCTTTATGATGAAAAAATCAATAGCCTAACAGGAGTAATGCAGTAAGGTGTTCTAATAAAGGGAATTTTAAAAAGTCTGATGAAAACAGTTTATCCTAGCTGTTTTACGGTTGCCACTATTTTTCCAATCAAAGTTAAATCTTGAACAGCTTTTCCGCTGATTGTTCGGAGTCTATATTCCGGATTATCTGATTTTATTATGATTTCATCCAGATTTTTAGACAAACGTTTCACAAAAAATTCGCCATTGTAGCAAAATACATAGATTTTATTATCCTGAATCTGATTTCCATTCCAATGTTCAACAATTAGCTTGTCGCCATTATCTATCGTTGGCGACATACTGTTTCCGGACGCATTAATCATAGAGTATAATTTATTCTTAGAGTATCCGCAAATCATTGATGTTGGTATAGGCAATTTTGTTTTTTCGCTGGAAAAAACTATGCTGCCATTCCCACAGCTTGCAAAAACATCTTCGTAATAATCAATATATGCAATATCTGTAAAATTATTTGTCAAATCTATTTTAAAATATTCTTCTATGCGATTGAGTTCACTTACCGTTACTTCGCTTTCGTTTTTAATTCTATTGCTAACGGTTTGTCTTGTTATACCAAGGCTTTCAGCTAAGGCGGATTGATTTATGATATTGCCGGTTTTGTCGGATATTTGCTTTATTAGTTCATCTAACTTCATCGTTTCACCAAAAAATAAAATAACACTTGACATATGTATCACATTATCTTACAATTAAATACATAATGTAAACTATCAATGGATATTTAATCATATATTATTGAAAAAGTCAACGTTTAATATGCTGGGTAGAGGTTTGGATATGGGTTACAGATACAATGTATCATGTAGTGAAACAATGTCAAAGAGTTGGACTCCAACTGCGGTTGATTGCTACAAATTAGGATGTGTTTGTTCAAAGTGTAATTTGTTTAAAATTTATTTCAAGGATATGGATTGCAAATGCAAAATGAAAGATACAGTAATAGAATTGGTACGAAGATTAGGAGCGCCACAAATTTAAAATCTTAATAAAAATTTTACTGGAAAAGGTAATTTCACTGTGATATTATTTCTTTAATAATTGGAGAGGAAAGAGAATGAACACAGCCGAATATCTTGTAAAGAAACTGGAAGAACTGGGGGTTAATGACTTTTTTGGACTTCCGGGGGATTATAATTTTAATATATTATATGCAGTAGAGAACAACCCTAATACAAATTGGATTGGATGTACAAATGAGCTTAATGCAGGTTATGCAGCTGATGGCTATGCAAGATTAAAAGGGTTTGGTGCGATTATAACAACTTATGGGGTTGGTGAATTGAGTGCAATGAACGCAATAGCCGGTTCTAATGCGGAGAATGTTCCGGTTATCAGTATCGTTGGAGTACCGGCTACAAAAACAATTGAAAACAAAACTTGCGTACACCATAATTTTCAAGATGTAGATTATCATGCTTGTTTTGAAGCTCACAAGCCTTTGACAGCAGCATCTGCATACCTTACACGTGACAATGCAAAAATGGAAATAGACAGAATCTTAAAAGTTTTTGTAAAAGAAAGACGTCCGGTTTATGTTGCAATACCGATGGATATTGCTAAAATGGAAATTTCTGGTAATGATGTGAATTATGATTGGACTAGTAACGAAGAAAATTTAAGAGTTGCTGCCGGTAAAATAGCAGCAAAGATTAATAAATCTGAAAAACCTGTTATTCTTGGCGATTTGTTAGTAAAAAGATTTGATGCACGAATTGAATACAAGGAATTTGTAGAAAAAACACGAATTCCTGTTACCAATTTTTTAATGGGTACAAATCTTATTGATATGGATTATGATTTATATTTAGGCGGATATTATGCAAAATTTGAGAATCCAATTGCGCAAGAATATGTGGAAACTACGGACTGCTTAATTGCTGTTGGACCGGTTTATACTGATTTGAATGCATTTGGGTTTAATTTACCATACAAAATTAATAATCATGTTGCAATTTATGGAACCTATACATATGTAGATGGTGTTAAGTATGATAATGTTAAAATGGCTGACATGTTAGAAGCAATTACTGAATTAGTTGATGCGAAAAATATGCGTATTCAAAAGCCTGTTATCGGATATGAACACAAAGAGGTGTCTAATGACATATTAACATCTTCTTATATCTATCCGAGATTACAAGAATTTATAAAAGAAAATGATATTCTAATAGCAGAAACCGGAATTGTTCCGCACGGTGTAGCGCCGATGAAAATGCCAAACAGCGTAGAACTTCAAACGCAAACACTATGGGGTTCTATTGGTTGGGCAACTCCTGCAACTTTAGGTATGTGTGTTGCAAAACCTAAATCTCGTGTTGTAATGATTACGGGTGAAGGATCTCATCAGCTTACGGCAATGGAAATCGGGAATATCTTAAGACGTGGTTTAAAGCCTGTGATTATTGTTCTTAATAACAGCGGTTATACAATTGAACGTGTACTTTCCGATAGTCCTGATGATAAGTTTAACGAAATTATGCAAATGAATTATTCAAAATTTGCACGTGTATTTGATGGCGATGTTTGGTCGACAAAAGTTACAACGGCAGATGATTTTGACAAAGCTTTAAAGGTTACGCAGATTATGAATAAGATGTGCTACATCGAAATTTGCACGGACAAGATGGACATGCCAAAACTTACGGAAGAATTGGCTGCTTGTTTAAAAGCTGCTAAGGCTGCTCAAGAAATCAAAGTGGAAAAGAAAGACGAACTGCAAGAAAAGAAAGAAAATTCTGCAATGACTTTCGAAACAGTGGTTCACAAAGGAATTATTGAAGATGAAGAATAGATTATTTGTAATATCAGGTTCCTCAGGTGTCGGAAAAGGAACTGTGATAAAAGAATTTTTAGCAAAACATCCTGAATTTAAACTCTCAATTTCTTGTACAACTAGAGGAAAAAGAGATGGAGAAGTTCATGGCGAAAATTATTTCTTTTTAACCAAAGATGAGTTTAAAAAATGTGTTGAAAATGAAGATTTTTTAGAGTGGGCAGAATTTTCCGGTAACCATTATGGTACGAGAAAAAGCTTCGTAGAAGATTGTTTGAAAAATGGCGATAATTTGATATTAGAAATTGATACAAAAGGTGCTTTGAACGTTAAAAAGATTATGCCGGAAGCTGTTTTGATATTTATCGCTCCACCTTCTCTTGAAGAACTGGAATCAAGATTACGTGGGCGACATACAGAAACAGAAGAAGCTATTCAAAAAAGACTTGCATCTATTAAATTAGAAATGGAAAATTCTAAACATTTTGATTATAGAATTGTCAATGATGAGATTGCTAATGCGGTTAAAGGTTTAGAAAAAATCATGATTGGATGAAATTTCAATTAATAAGGTGGGAACCGCTTCGTTATTCCCACCCTACGACTTCGATTATTTCATCAAATAGAACAGTTTGACGAAATCTTGGATTTCACCTATAATCAATATGTATTATAAAATTTTAATGGGAGTGGGAGTATGACAAAAAATGTTATCTGCATAAAATGGGGAACAAAATTTGGACCGGAATATGTCAACAGACTTTATAAAATGGTTCAAAAGAATTTGAGTTTGCCACATAGATTTGTATGTTTTACAGACAGTGCTGAAGGCTTGGCAGACGGTATTGAGGTTAGAGAACTTCCACCTTATGAAGATAATCCGAATATTGGAGATAAAGGCTGGAGAAAATTGTCTTTGTTCAATGAACAATTGGCGGATTTAGAAGGAACAGCTCTTTTCTTGGACTTGGATATTGTTATTAGAAGTGATTTGACTCCATTTTTTGAAGCAGAAGGTGAGTTTTTGATTGTTAAGGATTGGGATTTTCCTAATGATATTATCGGAAACTCTTCTGTGTTCCGTTTTGAAGTTGGTAAACATCCGGAAGTTTTGCAGAATTTCTACAAACTTGGTAACGAAATTCGCCACGATTATAAAAACGAACAAGCATTCCTTTCTTACGAAATGGAGAAAAAAGGGATTCTTAAATACTGGGACAGCTCTTGGTGCGTAAGCTTTAAACGTAATTGTTTGCAGCCATTTCCGCTTAATTTCTTCAAGATGCCTAGAGATCCGCAAGAAGCAAAAATTATTGTATTCCATGGTCGTCCAACTCCGGAACAAGCTTATGCAGGCTTTATGGGTAAAGGCGGTTTGAGATACGTTAAACCGACAAAATGGCTTGATAAATATTGGGCTTAGTTGAGTTTTTATAAAATTGTAGGTCGTGTTCAACATTTTTCATTGAACACGACATTTTTTATTGTATAACTTTTTGTCATCTGATTTTAATTTGCACTTTTAGCTTCCAAAACTTATTTGATTTAATAAATAATGGAAACACACTTCTAAAACTTGACTTTTTGACTAAAAAATTGTACTATTATAATAGGAGTTAACAATGATTAAACGTGATGAATACTTACGAAAATTAATAAAATTTAAAGACAAGAAACTTATTAAAGTTGTTACTGGTATTCGACGATGTGGAAAATCAACATTATTAAAGCTTTTTCGAGATTATTTGTTGGAAAACAAAGTTGATTCTACTCAAATTATTACAGTAAATTTTGAAAATCCTGATTTTGATAATTTAAGAAATTATAAAAGTCTTTATGATTACTTGAAATCAATGCTTGCTCCAAATAAAAAAAATTATATATTATTGGATGAAATACAAAATGTGCAAGATTATCAGAAAGCAATTGATGGCTTGTATATTTTGGATAATGTTGATTTATATATAACTGGTTCTAATGCTTATTTTATGTCCGGAGAACTTGCAACACTATTATCTGGACGTTATATTGAAGTTCAAATGCTACCATTATCATTCAAAGAATACACATCAGTTTTTAATGATAATAGAGATTTACCAACCCTATACAAACAATACCTTGAAAACGGCTCTTTCCCATATATTACAGAATTAGAAGGAGATAACGAACAAATTCAAGCCTATTTAAGCGGTCTTTATAACACAGTCATTTTAAAAGATGTTGTAAGTAGAAAAAAAATTTCAGATGTTTCAGTTTTAGAAAGTATTATCAAATTTATGTTTGATAATATTGGAAATATTACAACTCCAAAAAAAATTAGTGATACTATGACTTCAAAAGGGCGAAAGGTATCTAATCATACAGTTGAAAACTATTTGTCAGCCTTAGTAGATAGTCTCATTTTGTATAAAGCAAACAGATATGACATAAAGGGGAAGCAATATCTGGAAACGCAAGAGAAGTATTATGTTGTAGATATTGGCTTAAGATACTTTTTATTAGGCTCAAAATATGTTGATATGGGACATATTTTAGAAAACGTAGTTTATTTGGAACTAATAAGACGAGGTTTTAAAGTTTATATTGGAAAAGTTGATAACTTGGAAGTTGATTTTGTTGCAGAAAAAAATGGCGAAATTGAATATTATCAAGTTGCACAAACTGTTATGAATGTTGAAACTTTGACCAGAGAGCTTACTCCTTTAAATAATATAAAAGATCATAATCCTAAATATTTGATAACGATGGATAATATCCCAAAGGTTTCTTATAACGGAATTAAACAAATATATGCACTAGATTGGTTTTTATCTTAAAAATGTTTAGTAAATAAAAACAAGTAAATTGTAGGTCGTGTTCAATAAAGAATGTTGAACACGATAATACTATATTTAATTATTTTGTGCCTTCCATTTTTCCATAAGTTGCTCTTGAGTTCCGAAGGTCATTTTGTGCTTATCATCAAATCTTAAAAATTACTGAAATTCCAAGTTCGCTTCTAATACTTGTTGCAAGATTTGTATTTACAACAAATCGTCCATCAATTCTGCCATCACTCATAATCTTGTTATCCTAAATTATTTCTTGTTCCAAAAACACTTGTATTCATAGTGGTATCGTGATCCATACGGTCAATTTCTGCTTGAATAATATCAATTTCCTTACGAAGAGTTACTTTCGTATCGCTTGGGCATTGAGGATGGTTCATAATTCTTTTTTTGACTTCAATTGCGTGTTTTTTTCTTCTACTGTTGAAGTTGTATCAGGTACAGTTTTGTTAAGTCTGTCTGCAAAAGCTCCAATATCCTCATAACTCTGTTGGGTTTTCATTTGTTTGTTGTTTACACCATCAATTGCCATATTAGCTTCTTTCTATTCAGCTTTTTGTTCTTTTTCTGTTTCAATTGCTTTTAATAAAGCATTGATATCAATGATTTTTATATTTGTTGTTTGTTCACTTCTGCCATTATCAACCCAATCGTAGTCATTATCAGGGTCTCCAACGCATTTTGAAATAGGTATTGTTGAGGTTTTTATTTGTGCGGTTTCTTCTGCTAAACGCATAAATTTTTCTTTTGTCATACTTGGGTCAGCTTGACATGCAAGAGTGTAATATCCAGCTAAAACAGGAATTGACCATGATTGACTTGCTCTTGAATCGTGACGATATGCATTAGGTGAAGATGGGTCTGGAACAGTTCTATCACCGGAATTCACATATAACATATTTTCTCTTATTATTGTATCAACTGTACCATCAGACATTATATCTATTCTTGAACCGTTTTCTATTTGATAATTATCAAAATCGTTTGGATTTCCCATGGGGTCTTTTTTACCCAAATAGCCTGTTTGGCTATCTTCTTTACAACCGCTATAAAACACCCAAACTCCTTGTGCTTCCAATTCTGCAACAACTTTCTTTGCTTCTTCTCCGCCATATAAAGGCATTGACATTGAAACAAATTTGATTTTTTTATCATCAGGCAGTGATTTATTTTTTTCTAGGATTTGTTTTAAGTTATCTAAAACAGGGGCATCCATTTCTCCGCAATTATTTGTTGCATAATAATATAAATCTGCTTGCGGTGCTATTTCTTGTGCAATATAGCTAACTGCTCTACCATGAAAATGATTTACCCATTCACTAGCATACTTGGAAACATTGTATTCTTTAAATTTTACATCATTATGTTGTTGTCCTTGGTTGTCTAAAGTTCCGCTATCAATGATTGCATAGCTTACACCTTCTCCTGTATAGCCGTTTGCGTGTGCTTCATCAATACCTAAACCACTTGTTTTACCATTATCAAAAACTTGTTTTGGGTCATAGCCTTCCGGCAAATGTTCTTTTGGAGTATTTGAAAAATTTTTATCATCAAAACTTAAAAATCTAAATACTTCTCTCGAATTTGACCAATCTATATCTTCTGATAACGCAACACCAGCTTGTAGCTGAACATCATAACGACGGGTATCTTTGATATAATCAACACTTACAGGTTGCTTCATTTCCAGTTTTTCAAATTTTTCATATACATTTTCAATACCACCTTCTCTTACGGCTTCTTTTAATAATTTTGCAAAAATTCTATTGAAAGCGGTTTTATCTTCGGCTTTATACCCATAAATGCCATAACATTCCTCTTTTATCTCATTAATAACTTCAAATGAACATTTTTCATATTCTTTTTTATCGACTTTGGATTTGAATTTGATATCTGGAGAGTTCCCAGTATCGGCTTTTGCTTTATCTGCAATTTGAAACATTTGTTCACTAAACTCTGAAATGTTAATATCGCTACCAATTGAAGCAAAATATTCATTAAAAACACTAGGAGATTTCTGTTTCTCTACAATGTTTTTGATTTCGTCCTTTTGAATGTATTGGTCGTTATTTGTATTAATCATTTTTATCAATGCTGATAGATTAAACATATCTAACTCCGTCCTTTAAATTAATTCCGCAACATGTATAACGGCATATTTTTGAAAAACTTTAGTGTTTTAGAACATTTTGTTACAAAAATTAATATATACTTTTAAAATCGGCTATATACAATAGTTTTGCCCTGATATTTATGTGATTTATATAGAGCTAATACATCTATATTTATACTAATAAATAAACATAAAAGCTCATTATTTTATCTCGCATAACATCTTAAAATAAAAGAGGAGATAATATGTTAGATATTGCAAAGAGCTTCGGCAAAAAGTTACAAAAGATTAGAAAAGCGAAACGAATTACGCAAGAACAACTTGCGGAAAAAGTTGCGCTGGATACTATGACAATCTCAAGGATTGAAAATGGAAAAGAGTATCCAAAACCTGAAAATTTTGCAAAAATATGTGATGTCTTGCATACTTCACCAAGAGATTTTTACGACTTCAACCAACACGAAACGAAACAGGATATTATCAAAGAACTTACGCATATCATTCATAATGCAAGTTACAAGGATTTGCAGTTTTATAAAAAGGTTATTAACGCTCATATTGAAAATAAATAGTTGTAGGTTGTGTTCAACATTTTTCATTGAACACGACATTAAAATTTATGTATTTGTCGTGTTGGATGACAATTGTCCAACACGAACTACGAACGATCTATTTCTTCTAGCTACTACTTATTGCGGTTTTTTCCACAGATATTATCAACAATTCTTTTTTCATTTAAACTTATAGCGTTCCCATCTTCACTGGAAGGAGAAGTTACTGATTTTATTAAAGAGTTTAATTTTTGAAAATTTCTATTTGTTTTAACTGAATCTCCTAATATTTCTGAGTATAATGGTAAATATGACTCTGCAAATACAATAGCATTATTCATATTGTCTTTATCTTCTTTTGAATTTTGAAAATTTGTTTTTATTGTATTATTTAAAATTTCTTTGTTTTGTTCAGCTTTCATTTTTGCATCATTTTTCTGTATATGAGCTGTATAAAGCAGACCTGATAATGTAGCCACGAATCCTACCGCAAAAATGCTTGCGCAACCAAATTCTTGCTTACTACAACCAAAATTCGGATGAGAATTTTGGTTATCAGCTCTTTGAATATTATTACATTGAGGCGAATTAAATGATTTCGCATTATAACCATAAGCAATTGGATTAATTTTCATAAAATGCTCCTTATTAATATCTACAAGAGTAATAAAACCTCAAAACATAGTTTTTGCTAGTTATATAAATAACTTGTTACAAAAGTTAATAGTCGTAATTCAAGGCTTCCCTGACAATAATTGTTTGACGAAGTTGTTAATTTTACCTATAATCAATATGTATTATGAAATTTTAACCGAAGTGGGAGTACGGCAGAATTTGTATAGAATTTGATACTATTTTTGTCAGGATTACGTGAGGTTTAGCAAGGAGAAAAAATGCTTTTTATAGAAGTTGTTACAACGATTTTGTTCTATCTTTTTTTACCGTTCTATTTTGTGGAAAGAGTTTTGCACAAAAAATCTTATGGTTGGAAAGAAAAATTTGGTAACGTAAAAAAGTTTGATAAAGATGATAAAGTTATACTTGTCCATGGTTGTTCAGTTGGCGAGTCTTTGGCTGTAGAAAACCTATTAAAAGTTATCAAAGAAAAGTTTCCGGAACACAAACTTGTGATGACAACTTTTACTTATGCAGGTCAACAGATTGCGCAGAAAAAATTTGCAAATATTGCTGATTACGTTACGTATTTCCCTTTCGATATTGCGCCGTTTGTTAATAAGTTTTTATCAAGAATTAATCCGGAAATGGTAATTATTGTGGAAACAGAAATTTGGCCGTATTTCGCTTATAGCTGTAAAAAAAGACAAATACCTTTGTACATTATTAATGCAAGAATTTCGGATACTTCTTATAATTCTTATAAAAAAATGAAATTCTTCTTCAAAAATGTGTTCAAAAATTATTCCGGAGTTCTCGCTCAAAGCAACGAAGACA
>OIYO01001141.1_pt1 | contig 16112 bp, 15 predicted proteins | sample 1588191 | NCBI WGS metagenome assembly OIYO01 (sample SAMN03283275) | human gut metagenome | biome: human-associated habitat; material: feces | host: Homo sapiens | place: Peru | collected 2012 | reverse complement strand
TCTTCTAAAACTTAATTCTCGCCCGCAACATCCATTGAGCGGGAGAGATGTCACGCTAGTGACAGAGAGGGAACAATTTCAAGTTGAGCTGTGCGAAACTTAGAAATTCAGGTGGGGGCTGAGCTTATTTATTAATATTTTATCTACAAGTCCGATATATCAGAATATATAAAACAAAATAAGGAGAACATTATGTTAGAAGAAGACATTCAGAATATCAGAAACAATCCGGAGAAAGCAGAATGCTATTTCGGTAAAAAATTGGCATTTACACTAGGACCTATAGAATTAAAAAATGTTTGTGAAGAAAAACACGTTAAACTTATTGATGTAAGAATGCGTGCCGATTATGAGATTGCACATATTCCGGAAGCATTATCCATTCCTTACGAGGAATTGGCTGACAAAATAAAAGAGTTAAATAAGGACGAACTTCATATTGTATATTGCTACAATCATTATTGTCATCTTGGTGCAAGAGCAGCGTACCTTCTTGCAAAAAACGGATTTGAAGTTATGGAATTATCCGGTGGTTTCAAAACTTGGACTGAAGATTTTAGGTTTGCTACTACATAATAAAAAAAAGAACAGTAAGTGAAATTGCTACTTACCGTTCTTTTTTATGCTTTATAGCTAAGCTTCTTCTTTTTTGTTGATTTCTTTAAATTTACCGGTTTCTTTGTCATATTCAAAGTATTTACCGTCTTTTTCTGCAACAAGCGGATAAGAATCACCACCAACAGCATTTAAGCCTTGTTCTTGCATAGCAATTAAAGCGTCACCTTTAACAGCTTCTTCATTTTCTTTATCATTAAGCTTGCAGTCAGTCGTGAAGTCAGCATCAGGATCATCTGCTTCACCTGCTGTAAATTCTTTGAATTCTTCAGTCGCAGGATCCCAAACGTATAAGAATGTTCCGAATGGAGTATCTTTTGTGAATGCGCCTTCTCGGTTACTAGGAGTAAGACCTTCTTTTTCAGCTTCGCCATCTCGAACTTCAGCACGAATTTCTATTATCTGAGTGTCAACTTCACTCGTATCAGGTTCTTTTGCAGCTGCTCTTTCTGCTTCTGCAGCATCCATTTCTGCATCCATTTTGTCGAATTCTTTATTAAGATCTCCAAGAAGTGTATCTTGATCTTGATATTCAACCAATTTCTGCTTTAATTTAGATGTATCACCTGTGAAATCGGTACCGTCAACATTTGTGAATACTTCATTGCCATCATCGTCAGTATTTTTATAAACTTTGTTACCATTTGCGTCAGTATAAACTTCACCGTTATCTTCGACAACCGGTGCGCCCATTACTTTGCCTAAGTCATCGACATTGCCTTCATAAGCACTGCCATCTTCGTATGTGTAAACAGTCTTTCCGTCCTCGTCTTGTGATTGATATATTTTCTTACCGTCAGCATCTCGGAACATTAATCTTCCGTTATCATCGGTCATTTGTTTAAGTGTATTCTTATCGACGCCTGCTGTTGTTGAGAATTTATCAGCCGCTTGACTAATCATCTGGTTTACTTTTTCAGTTAGTTCAAAAGCCGCCATTTGAAGTTTTTCGAGGTTAGTAAGTGTATCACCTTTGCGCAATTTCTTTTGAAGTGCTGCGTATTCGTCCTGATTAATTTCATAATTAGAGCTTCCATCGTAATTATACATTGTTTTTAATCTGTTCAAAATTGCTGTAGCACGTTTCAATGCAACTTCCTGTACTTTTAATTCGAATTTACTTGTTGCAGCTTGAGCAAGAGCTTCTTGCATTGCTTTTTTTGCAGCTTTTGCAGCTTCTTTAGCGGCAATGGCTTCTTGATTAGCTTTATCAATTGCTTCTTGTGCATCTTCATCCAACTCTTCACCTTTAAGGCTATTCAATTCTTCCCAAGCCGCATCTAATTCTTCTTGCATTGCATCAATGGAAGGTTGCATAGCTTCGGCCATTTGAGAATAGGCTTCAGCTTGCTCTTCAACCATGGCCATATTATTGTTTAGCGCTCCAAGATTTTCTGATAGCGCAGCCTTTTGCTGTTGTTTTTCAGCAATTTCTTCATTTACTTTAACTAATTCTTCATTTATCTTATTAAGTTCTGCTTCTGCGTTTTCCAATTCCGCTTGAGCTGTTTCAAGATCAGCTTCCGCCTGCTCTTTTTCTGCTTTTGCTGTTTCTAGTTCTGCTTTTGCTGTTTCTAAATCACTTTTTGCTTCTTCTAGGGCTGCTTGTGCATCTTCCAATGCTTTTTGTGCATCTTCTAACTCAGCCTTGGCATCTTCTACAGCTTGCTTTGCATTAGCAACTTCCTCTTTTTGAGTATTAACAGCATCTAAAGCTTCTTGCTCAGCTTGTTGGCATTGTTCTAATTCTTCCTGAGCTTGTTGCAATTCTGTTTGTCTTGCTTGAAGTTCTTGTTGTGCTTGTTGCACCGCTTGTTGTGCTGCTGCATAAGCGGGATTTGACACTTGTACGGTATAAGTTTTGCCGTCTGCTGTTGTTCTTGTTTCTGAAATTGTAGCTGGTGTGCTACTCAAAGTAGCTTGAGCAGAACTCAATGCTGCCTGAGCATTAGATACAGCTTCTTGCGCACTACTAACTTTTTCTTGAGCGGCACGTGTAGCTTCCATTGCCTGTTTGTAATTTTCATCAAGTTCGGCTAGTTTGTCTTGAGCTTCTTGATAAGCAGCTTCTTTTTCTTCTACAGCTGTTTGTGCATTAGTTACCGCATCTTCCTTTTCTGTAACGGCTTCTTCTGCAGCAGTTACAGCTTCTTCCTTTTCTGTAACTTTAGTTTCCGCATTTTCTACAGCTTTTTGTTTAGCGGATACATTTTCTTTGGCTGTATTTACTCTTTCTTCTGCTTGAGCTTTATTAGCCTCGATTTCACTCTTTTTATTATTCAGTTCTTCAATCTGACTATCTAGCTGTGCTACAAGAGCTTGAACATTTTGTTGTGCGGCACTAACTGATGCAACACTGGCTTTTATACTTTCAGCTTTGTTCTTATAGCTTTCTGCCTGAGTTTTCATGTTAGTAATAGATTCTGTAAGCGTTTTAATTTTTTCAGTTAAACGTTTTACTTTTTCTTCTTTTGTTTCTCCTGTAGAATTTACTCCATTTGTGGCACTAGTTCTACTTGAATAGATTGAGTAATTATTATACCCTCCGTTTACGCCTCCGATTGACATTCTGCAACTCCTTTCGTGTTTTGTGTTGTATCTTCAGTTTGTACTATTACGTATTATGTAAAATCAGCATCTGGCTTTTTACAATATTCTTCCAAATACTAAATTTTTGCGATATTAATATGACATTTATGAAACATTCGTTATTATATATAACGGCATTTTTTTTGAAAACTTTAAGGTTTTCGAAAAATTGTTACAAAAATTTACATTATCAATATGAAATTAAATAAAAATAAGAATTTTGCTTTTGACTTTTTGAAAAAAACAATTAATCATCTAAATGGATGTGTTCCAAATAAAAAAACTTTGACATAATACTTATGTGAGAATATATTATGCCCTTTGTATATAGACTACAAAAAGTATTGGATTTTAGAATCCGAAAAAAAGAAGAACAGTTGCTGAATGTGCAAAAGGCACAGCAGCAGGTTTATATAGCAGAGGAAAATATTCGCAAAAATGAAGCGGAAATCCGACAAACAATCCAAAATAAAAGAACAGCTGATTTTAGAATGATGGAATATTATGATAATTATCTTCATCACCTCTGGGATAAGGCTGATGCTTTAGAGCAAGAACGAAAGCGAGTTCAGGCGATTTTGGATCAAGAAAAACAAAAGTTGGTAAAGCTGGAACAAGCAGTAAAGGTTGTTGAAAAACACAAAGAAAAGCAAAAAGAGGCTTATCAAGAAGAACAAAAAGCTATAGAACTCAAACAGTTTTCTGAAATCGGGGTACAAAGGTTTTTTATTCGTTCAAGAGAAGAAGCTGAAGAACAAGAAATGCTGGAACAATTAAACAAGTTGGAGAATGAATAATATGAATATTGATACAAGTTCAAAAGTAAGTGCAACCACAAGGACTACTTCATCAACTCAATCAAAATCCTCTTCATCTACAGGATTCGCAGATGAACTTTCCAGCATGTCTGCACAAAAGAGTGATGAAGCTAAAGACTCTAAAAAAACTTCCGAAACCGATAAAAAAAATGACAATAAGCCTGAGGGTATAAAAGAAGGAACGGATAAAGAAGAGAATCAAGCGATAAATCAAGTGGCAAATAGTGAGGAAATTGAGTCCCCTGACGATATGAACGAAGTGATTGACGGTCTGGAAGGTGTTGTTGTAGCAATCAATAATAAGCTCAACCAAACAGATGAAAAATGGGCGGAGGAATTTCAGAATGACAAAGAATTTGCCGATACAATAAATAATCCGAATTTTTCAGTGGGGTTGAATTCTCAAGACCCGAATGCAGCTTTAGCATTCCAGATGAATTCCGGTTTGAACTTTAACAATGAAAATCAGCAAAAACAACAGAATTCAGAAAAGAAAGTTACTGCATTGGTGCAAGATTTTACAGAGTTAAATGATAGTCAAGCAGGTGATGAAGTAGAGGAAGATGTAAGAGTAAAAACAGTTACAAACTCTACCAGTATTAAAAAAGTTGACACAAAATCGAATATAACAGTGGAAACTGTAGCAAGTTTTGATGATATTGCGATGAGCAAAAATGACGTTGACTTTTTCGCCAAATTGGTGGAAAACGGACAAAACAGTATTAGTACAAAAGAAACAGCAGAAGCTTCTCAAGTATCAAAAACTTTGGCAGATATGCTTGCGAAATCAATGAATGATAACAAGCCTATCAGAATAAATTTTGACAATGATATTTCTGTCATTATAAAAGTAGGTAAGGACGGAAAAATCTCCGCAGATTTTCTTCCAAGTTCTCAAATTGCAGAAGCGTATCTTAAAGAAAATCTTCCGCTTTTAAGACAAAAGTTTGAAGATAATAATATAGATTACGAAGAACTGAACCACAGAGAACAAAAACAAAACGAAAAAGACGAAAACCAAAAGAAGGGACGCAAAGATGAATGATTTGTATACCACAGCGATTAACACCCAGAAAGCAACCGTTCAATGGATGGATGTTCTGGCTGATAACCTGACAAATGTTTACACCCCAGGGTTTAGAGAAAATAAGGTTACATTCAAGACTTTTCTTGGTGGTGCTGTTATAGATAATAATGTTAAGAATCTTGGTCAAGGTAAATCAACTCCGGGAACTTCAAACGAAAACTTGTTTTTTGAAGGCAGCGGTTATTTTATGCTTCGCAGTCCTGATGGAAATGTTCAGTATACAAGACTCGGTGAATTTACTTTTGATTCAGAAGGTGTTTATCGTGCAAAAAACGGTGCAACAGTGCAAGGTTATATCCTTAATGATAAAGGTGAAATCATGTCAGGTACTAAATCACTTAGTGCAGATTTATATGAAGAAACTGCACTTAAAGGTGGTGCATTGAGTGTTCCTACGACCAATATTAAATTGTGGATAGACCCAAATAACGGTAAATTCCTTGGAAAATATGACGAGTACGAGATTAAGAACGATGGTACACTTTATGGCAAAGCTGATGGTGGAAACCGTTCAGTACCTTTGTATAAGATAGCAACTGCAAATTTCCACAATCCAAATGGCTTGTATGAAGTTAAAGACGGCTTATTTGTAGAAACTCCGGAATCCGGCAAACCGGTAGTCGGCAGGGGTGAAATTCGTTCCGGCTTGTTAGAACAAGCAAATACAGATTTTAAAGCCAATATGTCAGATTATCAGCAGGCAAAAGTTCAAATGGAACTTGTTAATGCGTTGATTAAGTCTAACAAAGACCTGCTACAATCAGCAATGGAAATGGCAACTCAATAGTAGTTAGTTTTAATTAACAGTACATACTATAGATTTTGTCAAAAAACACATGTTATTATATCTATAGTAGTGCGTCATTACTGTAAATGGCAAATAAGGAAATAATATGTAAATTTGCGATTATAGCTATTCTATAATTCTGCTTCAAAAACATATTCGGCAGGTCCGGTTAAGAATACATCTTTAGCCGTAAAGACTTTGTCGCCGTTCCAATCAATACGAACTTTTCCGCCAAGAAGCTCAACTTCTACAGAATGTTCAAGACATCCTTTTAAAATTCCCGCAACAACACTTGCACAAGCTCCGGTTCCGCAAGCCAAAGTGATTCCGCAGCCACGTTCCCATACGCATAATCTGATTTTGCTTGGTGACAAGATTTTTATAAATTCTACGTTTGTTTTTTCAGGAAATTCAGCAGCTATTTCAATTAGCGGGCCATATTCTTTTGCGAGTTTAAGTAAATCATTTTCCGGTGAAGCGAAAATTACAAAATGCGGATTTCCCATAGAAACGGCACAACCTTCAAAAATGAGGTTTTTTACTGCCATCTTGTAATTCATATTACTATTTGGAAGAAATGGGATTTTTTCAGATACAAGAATCGGTTTTGACATATTTACTTTAACTAAACCATCCTCCATTATTTTTGGAGAAATAATTCCGGCAAGAGTTTTAACTGAAAATTCGTTTTTGTCTACAAGTTTTTTGTCATAAGCATATTTTGCAAAACATCTCATTCCATTTCCACACATTTGAGCTGTAGAACCATCTGAATTAAAGAAATACCAACCAATATCAGCATCTTCAATATTTGTATTTGGAATAATTAATCCATCAGCACCAACCCCAAAATGCCTGTCACAAAGTTTTTTTGCAGCGTCTGACATAGAAATTCCCATTTTTAAAAATTCTTCATAATCTAACACTACAAAATCATTACCGCAACCTTGCATTTTTGTGATTTTTATTCCCATTTTGTCCGCCTTTCAAATATTGTTTACTTAATGTATTCATATAGTACAATAGTAAGTAATTATTAGTATATAAGGGAATTAAAATTATGGCAATAATAAAAGTACAAAAAGGAACAAAAGATATATTACCTCCGGAAATGCCACTTTGGCACTTTATGGAAACTAAAGCTAACGAAGTTTTTACAAAATTTGGCGCAAAAGAAATCCGCACTCCAATTTTTGAAGCAACCGAACTTTTCGCAAGAGGTGTTGGCGATACTACTGATATCGTTAACAAAGAAATGTACACTTTTGAAAAAAGTGAGCGCTCTTTAACACTTCGTCCGGAAAACACAGCCGGTGTTGTTCGGTCATTTATAGAAAATGGAATGCACAGACTTGCAGCGCCGGTTAAACTTTGGTACAAAGGACCAATGTTCCGCTACGAACGTCCGCAAGCAGGCAGACAAAGACAATTTCATCAAGTTGGTGTAGAAGTTTTTGGAATTAAACAAGCTACTGCTGACGCTGAAGTAATTTTGATGGCAGTAAATTATCTTAAGGCGCTCGGTTTAAATGATTTATCTGTTGAGTTAAACTCCCTAGGTTGCCCTGAATGCAGAGAAGAGTTCAAAAAGAAATTAAAATCAGTAATTAAACCATATTTGAGCGAACTTTGTCCTGATTGTCAAGCAAGATACGAAAAAAATCCGCTAAGACTTTTGGACTGCAAAGTGGAAGAATGCAAAGAAATTTATGCTAAACCGGAAATTCAAGAAGTAATTCAATCCGATTTTATTTGTGAAGATTGTGCAAACCACTTCAATGAATTGAAAGGTTATTTAGATGCTCTAAATATCAATTATTCGATAAATAAACTTCTTGTAAGGGGTTTGGATTACTATAACAGAACAGTTTTTGAAATCAAATCAAACAACTTGGGCTCTCAAAACGCAGTCTGCGGCGGCGGAAGATATGATAGCTTAGTTAGAAACTTGGGCGGAGAAGACACTCCAGCAATTGGTTTTGCAATGGGTATGGAAAGATTGGCATCTTTAATCGGACAAAAAGAAGACGAAAAATTGAATGCATATATTGTTTGTAACAACCCACTTGAAGCTATCAAACTAACAGAAGAAATGCGTGAATCTGGTGTTACTTGCGAATTTGACCTAACTAACAAAAAGTTTGTTAAACAATTGGAAAAAGCATCTAAACTTGCAAAATTTGCATTAATTTTGGGCGAAGATGAAATTGCATCAGGCAAAGTGACAATCAAAAATCTTGATACATCTGAACAACAAACTGTTGATAGAAAAAATGTTCTTGAAGTTATTGAAGAGTAATACATAAATTAAAGGTGCATAAAATGCACACTACAAATATATTTGAAGTAAGGTGAGGAAAACGTAAGTGTCCTCACCTTATTAAATTACTAACAAAAAACTTTTTTACCGGTTTTAAAATAGTATGCAAATTACAAATTTAACATCGCTAAATTTTACTGCAAATATCAATTCGCCTAAACTTAAATTTAAGCAGGTTGATTTTTTTGTACCAATTCGAGGTTATGGCAAAAATTCTTTATGGGCACAAAAAACCAAAACTACTGCTGATAAAGCTGTCAATATGATACGCAATAATACTTCCGGAGAAAATGTTTTAAAATTTATTGCTTCCGGCATTCGTTGTGCAAATAGACTTACGCTTGATATCAACAAAGTTAAGCATAGTGGCATTTTACGTTATAAAAAAGAGGGTTGGCTAAACAAATCAAGTTGGTTTGGGTGTAATTTATGTACAAATTATTCTAATATAAATAGATACAAGTCATATCAAGAACGTTTAGATAAGGTTGTTCTTCATCCCTTAAAAAATCCTTATAGTGATATTGAACTAACAAGAGCCAAAATCTGCAAAGACGCACATTACCTTCAACACGGAAGTTGGAAATGTGTAGACTATGCATTAAATAAAGTGTTTGATTTATATGATGTTTTTAAAGCTGCTTTTGACAGCAAGAATATTAAAGAGTGTCAAATGGAAGATTTGAACGAAACAATCGCAGAAATCCGTTGGATTATGGCACATGCGACTCCATGGGAGCGTGGAAGTGATGCCATCTCTAATGTATTTATGAGAGCTATGTACAAATCTCTCGGAGTGAAGACATTTCCGTTAAAAGCCGGAATTTCTTTAGATATGGAAGCTTATTGTACTGAATTATCAGATTACAAGAAGAACTTTCCATCATATTTTCAACGAGAACCGCAAATCATTGAATAACTAAAAAGTAGGTCAGCTTTACTAAGCTGACAAAACTTAATTATTTTGCAAAAAACAAGCTCTTGCTTTTATCAACAAGAGCTCGTTTTAATTTTGATTTATTGTTTTAACTATTCGTAAATATAACCGTTAGTTAAATCAATTTTCAATGGTCCAAGAAGTCTAATGTTAACAATTTGTCCAGGCATTGTTAAAACTTTAGCACCCTTGAATATTCTTCTCCAAAAACCGATTTTTGATGGATCAAGAGTTGCAACACCATATAACATAACCGCTTGATCGTTAGGAGTTACTAGAAGTTCGTTCTTAACGATAATTTGACCGTTTTGTTTAAATGTTTTACCTCTTTGTACAAATTTTACTTGACCTTTCAAGTCACTGCCTTCTGAAATCAAAAGGTATTTATCTTTTGTTACGATATTTTTAGGAGCTTTTGCTGTATAAATATCAGCTACATTTGAAATTTGAGAACCAACTACAGTTTCCATTTTGATAGGAATAATAGCGCCTGCAGGAATAATACCGATAGAACCTTGTACTCTTACGTTATCTACGATATAACCTTCTGCTGTTCTCTTTTGCATATTTTCTGCTAACTTAGCGTTTGGATTAAGTTTAGCCTCTTGCATCATCTTGTATAAAATAGCTGCAACTTCTGCTCTGTTTGCAGGTCTGTCTGATTCCAATTTACCTTCATTACCCGGCATTACAATGATTAAGTCAAGCAATTGTGCCTTAGCTGCTGAAATCAAAAACCAAGCTGGCATTTGAGTATAGTCTTCATAGCTCTTAGAAATAATATCTTTTGCTCTTTGTTCGCTAATTTGAGATGTTGTTAGAGCATTAACCGCAATTGAAATTGCCTCTGCTCTTGTAACAGATTCATAAGGTCTGAATCTTTGACCGTCAGCATCCGGAATTAAATCAAAATAAACAGCTTTTTTGATAATATTGTAAGCCCAGAAGCTAGGTTCTATATCTGAGAAATGGATGTCTTGAGTAACAGTAGCATCTTCCTGACCAAGTGCCTTAATTGCCATAGATGCAAATTCCGCTCTTGTTACAGGGATGTCCGGTTTATACGTTCCATCAGGATAACCAACAACAACACCAATTTCTGTTAAGAATTTGATTGACTGATATGCCCAGTGGCTTTCGTTCATATCTGTATAGAAAGCTTGTGCAGGATTGTTTAGCATTAATAGCACACCTAATGCGACCATTCCTTTTAATAATTTTTTGAACATTAAGAGTCCTCCTTATTCACACTCATATCTCAAATGTTACCGTAAATAAAGAGTTATTGCAATTTTTAGTATGTATATTTAACAAATCTACATAAAACGGCAAATTTGTTATTCTTCGGGTTTTAATATAGATAGGTGTGTAGTTATGAGAATTTGCGCAAAAAATAACATAACCTTTCAAAGAAGACTAAAAAACGATGAAATCTCGGATTATCAAAATACGCTTATTCAAGCAAAAAGCAAAGTCGGTAATCGTGGGAAATCACTGTTAATAGTTCCTTCGACATCACTTCCCAACAAAACCGGAGTCGGTTGTTTGGGAACAGAAGAAAGTGCTAAATTTTTTAATTTTGCAAAAACGTATTGGGGAATAAATGAAATCCAGCTTCTTCCCGTTGGGCAATATCATTGTCATAATGGCGAGTATCCAATTTATTCCGGCACTTCTATGGATTTAGGTGAGCAAAATATTGATATTAAAAAATATGCCAAGCCGGAAGATTATTCAAAATTAATTGACAATAACAAAAATTCAAATGTTCGTTTCGAAAATGTTGTCGGCAAGGATTCTCCTCAAGAAAAAATTTTGCATAAAATTTATGAAAATGGAAAATTTAAAGAAGCGTTTGAAGTGTTCAAAAAAGAAAATCAAAGTCGATTAGAAGCAAAGGCTTTATATCGTGCATTAAGAGATATCAATAACACAAATGATTATACGCAGTGGAATAATATTGACAAAAATTTGTTTAATTCTGATTTGGTAACAGAAGCCGAGCGAAAAAATAGAATAAATGAAATTAAACAAATAAAAAGTAAAGATATTGATTTTTATTACTTCAAACAATTTTTAGCAGAAGATAGCTTAAAAAATGCCAAAAATGAATTGAATAAAAATGGATTAAAGCTCAATGCTGATATGCTTTGCGGATTTTCTTACGACGAAGTTTGGGCAAATCCGAAGGCTTTTCATGAAAACACAACTATAGGCTGGGGCTTACCCGCACTAAACTTAGATATGCCGGAGGGGGAAAAGCTTCTGAGAGAAAAAGTCAATTTTTACGCAAAAAGATTTGATGGAATAAGAGTTGATGCAGCGTGGACATATGTTATGCAGCCGCAAATTCAAAACAATGACACAAAGAGAAAATTTTATGATGGAAAATTTCTGGATATTATTGAAGAAGAAGCGCAAAAAGTTAAGGGCAAAGATTTTAAAAACATAATGTATGAATTTGCAACTTCCGGCGAAAATTTTAGTGTCTATGATTCTTATACACTTAAACCTTGTGTAAAAGATAGAATTAAAATTTACACATCTGATTATTTATCACAAGATTGGGGAAGTAATGATGCGTTCTTGAAACGCAACTGGGCTCCTGATAGTTTTATTATTGGCGCAACAAATCACGATTCAGGAAAAATAAAATACAATAATTCTCAGGCAAAAGTTCTTGCCGATATCTTAAAAATTCCACAAAAAGAATTGCAAAACCCGAAAGAATTTATTCAGGCAAAATTTGCAGAACCGACAGGAGCTTACCACAACATGATATTTTTCTCTGATGCTCTCGGTTTAAATGAACAATTTTTAAACAACGAAGATAAAACTAAAAATTACAGAGTCGGAATCTCAAAAGATTTTGAAAATACATATTTTAAAGCGTTAGAAAACAAAGAAGGGTATAATCCGATGGACGCTCTAGCCAAGAATTTTAAAGCACAAGGGCTGGATAAAACAGATGCTAAATTATATAAAAAAATTCTTAAGTACAAAAAAATATTGGAGCAAAAAGAAAATTACTCCAATAATAATTTGTTCTTAAAAATAGGTATAGGAATAGTTTGTGCTGCGTTATCAATCTATGGCGGCTATGTGGTATATAACAAAGACAAACACTAATTATTCATCATCTTCCAGATAAGTTCTAAGTTTTGTAATCTTTTCTGTTCTTCGCAATTTTTGCAGTGCAATATTTTCCAATTGGCGAATTCTTTCTTTTGAAAATCCAAGGTCATTACCAATTTGTTCGAGAGTCTTTGGTTCTTTTGAGTCAATACCGAATCTTTTGATTAAAATTTCACGTTCTCTTTTGTCCAAGGTATTAAGTAACTTTTTAACATCTCTGGCTTGTAAAATTTTCTGGATATTATTTTCTGGCGAAGCGTAAGATGTATCTTCAACATAGTCTTGAATACACAAATCGTCTGTTACGTACGTATCAAGACTTACAGGCTCTTTTTTAAGTGCGCTTTTAACTTCGTCAATCTTTTTAACATCCAAGCCGGAAATCTTTGCAATAGTTTCGTTATCCACGTCCATTGTTTCGTCACAAGCTGCAATATGACAAGCTTTTTTATATCTTCGAATTTTTTCTAACATATGCACAGGAATACGAATTGTCCTAGAATGGTTTGAAATAGCACGAATTATCGTTTGCTTAATCCACCAAGTTGCATAAGTCGAAAATTTGAAATTCTTTTTGTAATCAAATTTTTCAGCAGCCTTAATTAAACCAAGTGACCCCTCTTGCACCAAATCCATAAACAATACGCCTTGCCCTATGTATTTTTTTGCAATACTTACAACAAGTCTTAAATTTGCTTGAATCAATTTACGCTTAGCTTGTTCTTTTTCTTTCCAATTCCCTTCCTGAATTCTTTGTCCAAGTTCCAGTTCTTCGCTTCTGGAAAGCATTTTTTTGCGCCCAATTTCCTTTAAGTACATTTGCAAAATATCATCGTTATTAACAATCGTACTGAAAGTTTTTGGTGAATTCACTTCCATATCTGTGCTGCCAATATATTCAGCACTACTATAAGCTCTGCTCATAAAATCTCCTCCATCTTCTCTATAGATTAAGACGATAAAAAAGCAAAAAAGTTCCATATTAAAAATTTAAGAAGGCATGAACATTTTTGTCAGCTATTCCAATCAAACGTTCTAAAAACATAAGATATACACACCTCAAGTTTAATTATAAATAACCAAGCTTCTTCACTTCTGTACATCTAATCCTCTTTTACTCCATTTTTATTTTTGAGATATAATAAAATTAATAAATACGGGAGTAAAATAAATGGCAAAGGGTAAAAAAATCAAAGTAGCATTTCCTCACATGGGAACAATTTCTATAGCTTGGGCTGCAGGACTTAGAAAAATTGGAGTAGAACCTTATGTTCCGCCTTATACTAGTAAGAAAACTTTATCATACGGAACAAAGAACTCACCCGAAGCTATTTGCTTACCATACAAGTTAATACTCGGCAACTTTATTGAAGCGATAGAAGGCGGAGCTGACTATGTTGCAATGATTACATCTCCGGGGATTTGTCGTTTAGGTGAATACGGAACAAACATTCACACAACTCTTAAGGAACTCGGTTACAACGCTAACTATATTGAATTATCACTATATGATGGTATAAAAGGGCTTTATAATTTCTTGAGAGATGTTTCAGGCAAAAATGACCCGATTTTAATTTTGAGAGCGATTAATATAACAATGCGCAAAATCTTTGCCATTGATGATTTAGATACGGCTCTTTCTTATTATAGAGCTCGTGAAATTAAGTTTGGTGATGCAGAAAGAAATTACAAAAAAGCTTTAAAAATGATTGATAAAGCAAATTCTACACACGATTTAAAAATCGCTTACGAAAGAGCTCTTAAAGAGATTGAAAAAACAGAAATTGATACAAATAGAGAAGTTTTGAATGTTGATATTACAGGAGAAATTTTCCTTGTAAATGATGAATTCTCTAACCAAAATATAGAACGTGAGTTGGGCAAAATGGGAGTTCAAACAAGAAGAAGCCTAACTGTTGGCAGTTTCTTAAAGGATGCGATTATTCCTAAAGCTTTCAGACCGCCTGAAACTCATTTGCAGAGAGCAGAAAGAATGGCTCGTCCATATTTGATGAGAGATATTGGCGGTGATGCATTGGAATGTGTTTCAGACGTAGTTTTTGCGGACGAAAAAGGTAAAGATGGTATTATCCACATTTCTCCATTTACTTGTATGCCGGAAATTATGTCACAAAATATTTTCCCTACAATGAGAGAAAATCACGAAATTCCAATTTTAACGCTTATTATGGATGAACAAACAGGTAAGGCAGGCTACATCACAAGATTAGAAGCTTTCGTTGATTTAATGCGTCGTAAAAAACGTGCAAAACTTGGTAAACTAAAAACACGTATCTAGTGTATTCCACTGCACTTGTGAGCCGGTAGGTTCGCTTTTCGTCATTGCGAGCTTTTTTGCTATGCATACAAGATAGTAGATTGGGGCTGACAAGATTGAAAGCGAAGCAATCCAGTCCTTTTGCTTGTAAGTTTGCTGAGAGTTTTTCTGAAAGAAAAGTGATATTAATAATAGACAGTAATGGAAAAATAAGAGAGGCGTATATTTTATTTAACCTTTTAATATTAATTCTCATGGGTGTTGCGATACAGAAAAACAACGTTATAATGTAATGTATGTAAAAGTATCAACTATAAGGAGCACATATGTCCAGTGTTTCAAACCAACTAATGATGAACCAATTTATGTTGAATCAACAATTGTTGAATCAAACATATGAATCCAGTGCAAAAATAAAAGAAATTAAAACCGATAATGATTTATCCTATGCTAAAGATGGTGACGCAAAGTATGATAAAGCAATGGACAGTGATGGTGATGGCATAATTTCTTATGATGAGTATATGGAATATTGCAAACAAAACGCATCATCTACTCCGGTAGAAAAGAATGCAACCACTGTTGATGAAAATTCTGAAACTTTCCAAACAAAAAATGTTGTGAAAGATATAGAAAAATACATGAAAATTGCTTACCCTGAAAACAACTCCAAAATCGCAGCAGAGGCATAGCGTTGTTTAAGGATTAAATTTTCAATTTATAATATACCTATGGACGAAACGTTATATTTGCAAGAAAAATTAGATAACTTAAATCGTGATATCCAATTGGGGATTGATAATGCAGATGCAGGAAATTTATCGAATGCGTTTGAATTTCTAAAGGAAATTGGTGCTAATAATTATAACAAAATACATTCCAAAGTTGACATCTCTTATACCTAACATTAAAATAATTGTATGCTAAGAAAATGTTTACTCATTTGTATATTTTGCTTATGTTTATTAACCCCAAGTTTTGCGATACCTGCTGATAATGGAGGGCACGCCGGTACTCCTGCGGGATTTTATGATGACATAAATCCTGATGATTTGGATAAAGAAGACAAGGATGAGGATTCAAGACCTTATCAATCTTTTTCAGAAGATGATATGGGTGATGAAATTATTATTCCGCCTACATCAAACACAAAGCCAACAAAAGATTATGCTGCTATTTATAACAGTTTAGAAGTTCCAACATTTTCGTATTTGCACGATATAGATCCAGATCAGTATTATGATATGAAAGATACATCTTGGTCTATATATCCTCTGCTTAGATTGATTTCACCTATTTATTTTAAAAATATCACGATTGAACCTGGGTATTATTTGCTAACACCAAGAGAGCAGAATGGTGAATGGTACATGCTGTTTAAACAAAATGGGGTCGTTAAACATATAATTCCTGTTTATGATAGGGATTACACACCGGAAATGTTTTATGACGAACATATTCCAAAGCCAAAGTTAACTACATCACAAAAAATCCATATGGGTTTTCTTGATTTTATCGGCAAAATGGATAGTACAAAGAGAAAAGC
>OIYO01001139.1_pt1 | contig 16198 bp, 14 predicted proteins | sample 1588191 | NCBI WGS metagenome assembly OIYO01 (sample SAMN03283275) | human gut metagenome | biome: human-associated habitat; material: feces | host: Homo sapiens | place: Peru | collected 2012 | reverse complement strand
GAGGATAATAGCCCGCGGATAAAAAACGAAGGAGGTTTATCATTTATGAAAATCAGGCACGCTTTTATTTCTACTGCTCTAATTGCTACTACACTAATCCACCCGGTATTTGCGACAGACGACACAGATATTACACCTGTCGCCGAAAGAGTACACTCTCGTATAGCATACGGCACACCGACAATAGACGGCTATCTCGACAGTGCATACGCGCAGTCGGAGCGAATAGACTATAAGCTGCAGCCATTTTATCTTTGGGTTTATCCGGGATCGCCCACAGAAGAAAACGCAAAAAAGTATATAAGCTGGGATACCGGCGTTGAAGCATATTCATATATACTATGGGATGATGAAAACCTATATGTGTACACAGCTGTAAAGGACAATTCTTCCGGCATTGTAGATTTCAACAAGGTTAACCATGATCCACCTTACCCTGATGTTTACTCATATCAAGACGGGGTTAAATTCAGCCTCGCCATTGATAGTAATTGGATAACCGCTTTTTCCGAGCGAGGTGGAAGATTCTTCGGACTGACACGCGGAAATACCGAATATACCTCCTTAAAATATCTTTCCACCGACAGAAGCAAAATTATCGGTACAAATAGTGACTGCTTTGTAACCGTAGACAGCGATAATAGTTATGTAACTGAATTCAAAATTCCTCTGACTGAAAAAGGGGCTGAATTTTTCCGACTCGGCGCGAAAATACACCAAACAATCAATATCAATAATTTTATTGACACGCTTAATTACGGTCACTGGTCTATAACCGACGACATTCACACCGAACCCGGCTTTGATAACGGCGTATTTTATGGAGAGCATATATACGATACAAAATACGATTATAATACAATATCGTATATCAACCGCTACATGGACCTTGTCGGAACAAGCAAAGGAGACGTAAACGGCGACAGCTATACCGACTCCCGCGACCTTGTACGTCTGATGAAGAACATTGCCGAGAATATCGTTACAGAGCCAACATCCGATATTAATCTCGACGGCGAGGTTGATGTCCGCGACCTTGTAGCACTTATGAAAAAAATATCGCTCGGGTAACATATCGGTCAATCTTAGATTTTTACGATGCCGCTAAATATTTAGATAAAAAATATCTAAATATATTGACAAATAAGCCTTTATGATATATCATTTTAATATATGCACAATAATTCTTAACATATGGTGGCAAATAGATTCATCGCCTTTTGATGATACAACCTTTTTATTCAATTTTACATATAAAACACAATAAAAAAATATACGGATATCATTGCCGTGATTCTATCATAAGAAAGGATTGATACCCTTGTCTGATTGACATATTATTTTCGATCGAATTTAAAAAGTAGTATCATCAAAAGAAAGGAATCCAATATGAAAAAGCATCGCTCATTAATTTCAACTCTTCTTATTGTTACAATGCTTGCCTCGTCGGTAATTGTCGGTAATATCTACGCCGATGATGAAGAAAAATATTTCGAATCCTTTGACTTTTCCGAGCTTGCCGAAATTAATCCTCCGATACCGGTGAGCGATTACGATATAGTTGCTTTTGTAGAGCTGAGTTATCCGGCGATTCGTCTCTCTGAACTGGACAAGTTAGAAAAGGATGAGCGTCGCGCAATAGTCAGCGACTATTACAAAGGGAAAAACGAATCACTTGCTCCCGAGGTCGAAATAGGATATGTTTCCTGCTCATATGTCGCGCCATATATAGAAATAGATTACGATTCGTTTACCGAATACGCTGCTGAGCGCGATATACTGATTGATTATGCCGAAAACACTGATATCGGCGCTGTTCGCGTAGGACTTGCGCCGAGAAACATAGTCGATGAAGAGGGCATCAATACAGTCAATTCAAACGATGAATATACCATCGAAGAGGTATACCGTGATGTCGGCATAACCGATAGAAATACATATAACGGTGAAGGTATAAAAGTCGGTATACTTGAAGCTGCACATCCAAACAGTACAATTAATTTTCCGACAAACAATATAACAACTTACGGAGTATCCAGCACAGATAAACATACAACCGCTGTAATGTCATTGGTAGGCGGTACTTACGGTATTGATCCTAACGTATCGTTTTACTGCGCAGCAAGTGGATACTATCCTAATTCTAACGCAAGTGCATCTTTTGTCGACTGCTTAAATTGGTTGCTCGTAACAAATACTGTTGACATTATAAATATGAGCGCAAATATTGCAACATTTGATGATTATTATCAGCACAACCCGTCTCTTCCGTATGTGTGTGAACGAGACGCTGAAACAACCTCACATTATACAAATCTTTGTGCATATGTTGATTATGCAATTGCCACAACTGGATGTCTCATCGTTAAGTCAGCAGGAAATTGGAGTAGTAATGCATATGCCTCAAAAGATTTTTATCAATTGATTTCCAAGCCCGGTTTATCTGTAAATATATTGACTGTTGGAGCATTAACTAAGGCAAACATTCTTAACAATGCATCATCTTTTAAAGAAAATGAAAGCAAAATTTATAAACCCGAACTGGCTGCGCCGGGTGATAATATTGTCATTCCCAATCTAAACGACACATTCAGCGGTACAAGTTTTGCTACACCGATAGTAACAGGTATCGCGATTAAGCTCATGCAGGAATTTTCAAAGCTAAGAACAAATCCTTCCTTACTCAAAGCAGTGCTAATGGCAGGCTGTACACCTTGTGTCGGTCAAACAAATGTTATATCTGACAAAACAGGATACGGAAGAATTAATTATGTAAATTCCAGAAATTATATGCTCAATTCACAATATGGATCATGGTATGTTGAGTCATACACCGGTAAAGACGAAATTGTTTATCATGAAAAAATAGTTATACCTGATAATAGCACACGCAAAATTATTTTCAATCGTACGATTCTTGCCGGCGATACTTGTACTGGGTACACCGGATTTAATCAAAACGAAAATTGTGCAGTCATAGATCCCGAGATGATAACGTATAACATATCAATTTCAGATGATAACGGTAATTCTGTACACAGCAATATTCTATGGGATGATACAACCACATACCTTAATGTTACTAATCAAACTTCATACGAAAAGATATATGAAATTACGATTAAAACAGGTGAACGCCTCAAGAAAAAAGCCGAAACAATATCTGTAATTCACGGGAGTAACCATATTCATTGCCGTGACATGTCATATTCTGCAAATGATGGACGCACCCATCGTGCTAATTGTCTCTGTGGCGACCCGATAATTGAAATGCATACATTCAACAGCAGTAATGTTTGCACAAAATGTAAAATGCCTAAAGGATTCTTTAGTTAAAGGAGTAGTACAGAATGAAAACTATGCTTAGGCTTTTGAGCACTTTAACGTTTGTAACAACATTAATCAGTCCAATTGCCCTTTCAGCAGAGTATAAAGACTCACCACCAATAGCCGAGGAAATATACAACCGCGTAGCCTACGGCACTCCGACGATCGACGGTTACCTCGACAGCGCGTATACGCAGTCGGAGCGAATAGACTATAAGTTGCAGCCTGATTATCTTTGGAATTCCGATACTCCCATGACAGACGAAATCATAAAAAAGCGTTTCGGTTGGAACACCGGAGTAGAAGCATACTCATACATGTTATGGGACGAAGAGAATCTATATGTTTACACAACCGTAAAAGACGACACCTCGGGCATAGTAAATTTCAATAAAGTTGACTATGACCCGCCTTACCCGGATGTTTATGCATATCAAGACGGTGTTTGGTACAATTTCATGATTGAAGAAGACTGGATAAGGGCATTTTCCGAACGCGGCGGAAGATTCTTCGGACTGACACACGGAAATACCGAATATACCTCCTTAAAATATCTCCCCACCGACAGAAGCAAAGTTATCGGTACAAACAGCGACTGCTTTGCAACCGCAGACAACGATAATAGCTATGTGACCGAATTCAAAATCCCTCTGACCGAAAAAGGTGCGCAAGTCCTCCGGCTCGGATCGGAAATACGTCAAGCAATCATAATCAACAATTATATTGATACACTCTATTACGGTCACTGGGCAGATACCGATGATATTCATACCGAACCCGGTTTTATGGGTGGAATATGGTATTATGAAGCGATTTACACCGATAAATACGACCATAACGGTGTTGCGATTATCAACCGTTACATGGACCTTGTCGGATCAAACAAAGGAGACGTAAACAGCGACAGCTATACCGACTCCCGCGACCTTGTACGTCTGATGAAGAACATTGCCGAGAATATCGTTACAGAGCCAACATCCGATGTTAATCTCGACGGCGAGGTTGATGCCCGCGACCTTGTAGCTCTTATGAGGATAATAGCCCGCGGATAAAAAACGAAGGAGGTTTATCATTTATGAAAATCAAATATCCGCTTGCCTGTACAGCACTACTCGTTTCTCTATTATCCTGCCCTATCGCAGCGGAAGATACAACTCCTATCGCCGAGGAAATACACAACCGCGTAGCCTACGGCACTCCGACAATAGACGGATATCTCGACAGCGAATATCTGCAATCCGAGAAAATAGACTATAAATATATTCCTGTTTATTTAGGAAAATATGCCGACAGCAAAGAAGAAATAAAAAAGCACTATGAGTGGGATACCGGTATTGAGGCATACTCATATTTGCTGTGGGATAATGAAAACATATATGTATACATATCTGTAAAGGACAGCAGTTCCGGCATAGTCGACTTTGACAAAGCAGAATCAGACCCGGAGGATCCCGAAACCTTTACATATCAGGACGGTATCTATTTTTCGCTATTCTTCAACGACGTAATATATCCGACCTTTGCCGAACGCGGAGGAAGATTCTTCGGGTTGACAAATAATATGTACGATGATAGTATTTCAGGATTAGCGAAGTTGAAAGGATTTCCTTATAATCGAGAAGAGATCACCGGACTTAACAACGACTGTTTTGCCATCGTCAACAGTAATAACGAATACACTGCAGAATTTAAAATTCCGCTCACCGCAAAAGGCTCCGAATATCTTAAAATCGGTTCTCGCATGCGTCAGATGACATCGGTTCGGAATTACATAGATACACTTAATTACCAAGTAAATTCCATGTCAATGAAAACCGAGCCGGGATTTTCGGACGGTGTTTGGTACGCCGAAGTAACCTACGGCACCGAATTTGACATTAAGACATTATCCGTAATAGCCCGCTATATGGACCTTGTCGGAACAAGCAAAGGAGACGTAAACGGCGACAGCTATACCGACTCCCGCGACCTTGTACGTCTGATGAAGAACATTGCCGAGAATATCGTTACAGAGCCAACATCCGATGTTAATCTCGACGGCGAGGTTGATATCCGCGACCTTGTAGCACTTATGAAAAAAATATCGCTCGGGTAACATATGATCAATTATAAGAAAGGAATGATACCATTGTCCTGCTGACACAATTATTTTATCGCATGATCAACACAAAATAGACATCGCAGTTAAGCGACCGACGCACACACCGTGCCGATTGCATATGCGGCGATCCGATAATCGAAGTGCATACGTTCAACAGCAGCAATGTTTGCACGAAATGCAAAATGCCCAAGGGATTCTTTAGTTAAATGAGGTATACATCATGAAAACAGGATTTAAGTTTTTAAGCGCTCTGATAACCGCAACCACATTGATAAGCCCCATTGCCTTCGCAGCAGACGACACAGCGCCTGCCGCAGAAGAGATACACAACCGCGTAGCCTACGGCACACCGACGATAGACGGCAAGCTCGACGATCTGTATCTGAAGTCCGAAAGGATCGACTACAAGCTGAAGCCGTGGTACCTCATGGATGAAAAGAATGCGGAAGCAAGACCGGAGCTTATCAACTGGGACACCGGCATAGAGGCATATTCATATATGCTCTGGGATGATGATAATATCTATGTCTATTTTTCGGTCAAGGACAACACTCTCGGAATAGTCGATTACGAAAAAGCCGAGCAGCCGGCATTTGACAATATGATATACACATATCAGGACGGAATTTGGATCACATTTGATATCGGTGATTCGCTTTCTCTGTTTGCAGATCGCGGCGGCAGATTTCTTGCGACGACCCCTAAAAGCAATTCCACCTCTCTTTTGCCGATTGACGGCAACGCCGGCAAAAAAGGCGAGGGGCTTATAGGTCTTAACAGCGAATATTTTGTAACCGAGAGCAGCTCCGACGGATATGTCTCGGAATTTCGGATCCCACTCACCTCTGATGCGGCTAATAAGCTCTGCCCCGGTGCGGCATATCAGATACGCACAAGCATTCACAATTATATAGACACTCTTCCGTACAGCCGCATGCATGTCGGCGAACCCGGAATATATAAGGTAGCGGGCTTTGAATACGGTTCGATGTACTGCGAGGCAACATCGGGAGAAAAATACTTTTTCGATTCCGTTGACACTGCACCTGCCATCAATCGCTATATAGACCTTGTCGGAAAAGGCAACGGCGATATTAACGGCGACGGCAGCGTTGATACGCTCGACCTCGTGCGTCTTATGAAGAATATCGCAGCGGAAGCCGATGCGACCCCCATTCAGGATATAAATCTTGACGGTAGGGTCGACGTCGGCGACCTCGTAGAATTGATGAAGATAATCTCTATCGGATAAAACCGACGGCAGAGTCTGCACGATCATAATGCGGACCTTGCATAAAATTACTGCAATATTTGCGCCGAATAGAATTGACAGCCCGGACGGATGTACTCCGCCCGGGCTGCTCTGACTATTATATGATTTCATGCAGCTGACCGCATTCAAGTCCTTCATAGGCGAACCGATCGGGCGGCATATATGCGTCGCCGATTTACTCTGCCGACGGTTCTTCCGTATCATCCGAAGTCTCGATATATCGACGAATATAATGCATCGCGCGGCGAGTGCCGGAGGTATTTTCGGCAATAGCGGAGAGCTTTGAAACTATCTCGCCGAGCCCGTAAAACAAGAAGAACAGCGACACGGAGGACGCGGTCGCGATAAGGGTATAGACATACGAGGATATCGACGTTTCCGGGGTAAATACAATGCACCTCAGACCGACAATAATTGATACCGTAACACCAACGATAAGCAGTACAAATGAGTACGCCTTTAGCTTTCTGCCGAAATGTTTCATACTGTTTCCCTCTCAGTTAATAAAGCTGTTTTTCAGCCGCATAGGCTGACACCGTGACATAATTATATCTTATACGGCGCTCGTTGTCAACGATTTCATCGCCATATGCGTCACATAAAGCTATTTTCTTGTAAGCCAAAAGCGGCGCAGCCAAGCCGCACCGCCTTTGTCTATAAGCTCAGCCGAGCATATTACATTTCACCGAGTCCCTCGGATATACCGAGTGCAACGATACCGATAATAACGAGCGCAACGCATATCGCCTGATTGCGGCGCAGCTTCTCCCCGAGAAATACACGCGAGAGAATGACCGAAACGATGCAGTAGGAGGCGATCATCGGAGCGGCAAGCACAGGGTTGCGCGACATTGCAAAGACATAGAATATCTGACCGAACTGCTCAGCCGATGCGGCAGCGCCCTTCCAAAGCTCGTGACGTGCAAAGGGGTTGTAGGGCTTGTGCTCGCGGATGAGCAGGAAGATCCAGCAGCCTATGCCGACAAGCAGGAAGGTAATACCGTAAAGCACAAGGACATCTATCTCGCCGAGGCCGAGACCGTGCTCGCCGTCGAGGATAATGCCGTCTGCGGCGGTTCCTATGGTATCAAAGATGCAGTAGAGCAGCGGAAAGATAAGCGCGAGCGCGCCTCTTGTGTATTTGCGGTCGCTCTCGGGCTGCTCCTCCTTGGATATCTTCTGCTCGACAAACGCAAGCAGGACAACGCCGATAACGATAACCGCAGTTCCGCAGATATCAAGAATACCGTATTCGTCGGATATGCTGTCAATGCTGCCCTTTGCCATCATCCAGATGATCATGGCGATGGCGGAAAATGCGCCGGAAGCGTTCTGAACCGGCGAAACTATCGACAGCTCAAGGTATCTCAGTCCCGCATAGCCGATGACCATCGAGATTATGTAGGAAAGCGAAGCGGGAGTATAGAGCAGCGCGTTCTTTGCCATCGTAGGCAGGTCGAAGCCGCTCTCGGAGAACGGAATAAGCGCGATGGAAACGATGCCCATTACAAGTCCGACCCAAACGGCTATTCGGATATGAGAGAGACTGTCGTCCTCGTCGCTGCCTTTTTTATACAGCAGATCGGCACAGCCCCATGCCAGTGTAGTGATCAAAGCAAAAATAAACCAAGACATTTTTCTGAAAAGTTCCTTTCATCCAGGACGCAGCGCGTCGTGAATTATTTATGAAAAAGTTTTTTTGTATTGTAGCGCGGCTCACAGGTAAGGTGAATGCCGAGCTTGCGGTATACGTCCTCATCTACCTGCGACGGGATAATGGTGGAATGTGCCTCGCAGTCACGCAGCTCCTTCAGCTTTGCAAAGGCAGCAGCCGCATCCCTGCTTGTCGCGGCACTGATAGATAGCGCGATAAGAGCCTCGTCGGTGTGCAGACGGGGATTGCGGTTGCCGAGCATCTCGACCTTGAGCTGCTGTATAGGCTCGATGGTGGATGGAGCTATCAGGTGAACATCCTTAGGAATATCACACATCGCCTTTATCGCATTAAGCACTGCAGCAGCAGCCGGTCCGAGCAGCGCAGAGGTCTTTCCGGTAACTATTCTGCCGTCCGGCAGCTCGATCGCGACCGCCTCAGGATGATTCGGATCGGCGACGGACTTGCTCTTTTCGAGCGCAGCGCCTACTACCGGACGCTCATCGACCGTAACGCCGGCAGTCTGCATAATAAGCTCAAGCTTTTCGACCGCTGCGGGACTTCCCCTGCCGCGGCGGCTGTCGCACATAGTGCTGAAATAGCGACGGATGATCTCGTCCTTTGATGCGCGGCAGACTACCTCGTCGTCGCTTATGCAGTTACCCGCCATATTGACACCCATATCGGTAGGCGACTTGTAGGGCGAGCTGCCGGATATCCTGCGGAACATAGCATCGAGCACCGGGAATACCTCGATATCGCGGTTGTAGTTGACCGCCATCCTGCCGTATGCCTCAAGGTGATAAGGATCGATCATATTTACATCGTTAAGGTCGGCGGTCGCCGCCTCGTATGCAAGATTGACCGGGTGCTTGAGAGGGATATTCCATATCGGGAAGGTCTCGTATTTTGCGTAGCCCGCCTTTATGCCGCGCTTGTACTCATGATAGAGCTGCGAGAGGCATGTAGCCATCTTGCCGCTTCCGGGTCCCGGCGCGGTAACAACGACGAGCGGACGGGTGGTCTCTATATACTCGTTCTTTCCGAAGCCGTCGTCCGACACTATATGATTGATATCATGCGGATAGCCGTCGATGATGTAGTGGAAATATACCTTCATACCGAGGCGCTCGAGCTTGTCGTGGAATGCCATAGCGGTCTTTTGCCCGGTAAAGTGCGAGATAACAACGCTGCCGACATACAGTCCCATGCCGTGAAAGGCATCTATCAGGCGAAGCACGTCCGCATCATAGGTAATACCGATATCACCGCGCATCTTATTATTCTCGATGTCACTTGCATTGATAACGATAACGACCTCCGCGCGGTCCGCTATCTTGGAGAGCATCTTTATCTTGCTGTCAGGCTCAAAGCCCGGAAGAACTCTCGCCGCATGATAATCGTCAAAGAGCTTGCCGCCGAACTCGAGATACAGCTTTCCGCCGAAGCTGTCTATGCGCTTCTGTATCTCCTGCGACTGCATCCGTATGTATTTCTCCTGATCAAAACCGATCTTACCTATCATCCGTACTCACCCACCGTGTTTTAACTTTGTATTATTTTCTGTCACAAATCAGATTTGATTATACCACGCTCCGCCGCCTTTGTCAACCCGAACCGATGGTAAAAAGCTCGAACCGTGGCGCATTATGCCGCCATGCGCTCCTGCCGCGCACATTCCGCATGTTCCGCATGTATGGATATGAAAAAAATCCTCTTTTCTCCCATGCGTCGAAAACAATCAGCAAAATCCTATCAATTCGTATCTGTACTGTCGATATTTAAATTACAGCAGTAAATTAAAAACTTTCAAAATAGCTATTGACAAATCACATCGAACCTGATATAATAACATCGTTCGCTGAACGCTGCTATGGCTCAGTTGGTAGAGCACATCCTTGGTAAGGATGAGGTCATCAGTTCGACTCTGATTAGCAGCTCCAGAATTGCCGCTCTGCAAAAGCAGGGCGGCTTTCTTCTTTTTTGTTTTTTCATCTTTTTGCCTTTTTCGCATCTCGGTCTCTCGTACGCCTATTCTCTGCACCCGGAATCTTCAGGTTTACTTTGCGCCACCCTTATTTTTTTCGCGCATCCTTGACAACCGTCAGGAATGTGGCTATAATTAATAGGTAAAAATTTGTTGTATGGAGTGTGCCGTCATGGAATATGCGCCGAAGCCCGTTCGAGATTTTATTTCATATCTGACGGTCGTCCGCAACCGCACACAGCAGACGGCGGACAAGTATCGGCACGATCTGTGCATGTTTCTGCGCTATGTCGCCGCAACGCGTGACGGGCTGACGCCGGGCACGGAGGAATACAACAGCTACGATATTTCGGAGATAGATGAGGCATTTATCAAGACGATATCGACCGACGACATACTCTCCTTTTTGTATCATAAAAAGAGTGACGACCACAACGAGTCGCGGGCAATCGCACGCAGACTGTCGGCGATAAAGTCGTTTTTTAAATACTATTCGGTCTCGCGGCATCTGATCGACGAAAGCCCTGCGGCAAATATCGAAACACCGCCGCACAAAAAATCCCTGCCGCGTTTTCTCACCCTCGAGCAGAGCATTGCACTGCTCGACGCGGTGCGCAGCGATTCCGATTCGCAGACGCGCGAGCGGGACTATGCAATAATAACTCTCTTTCTCAACAGCGGAATGCGTCTGTCCGAGCTCACCGGCATCAACCTCGGCGACATCGACCCGCAGCTGCGCTCGCTGCGCGTGATCGGAAAGGGCGCCAAGGAGCGAATGATATATCTCAACGAGGCTTGCCGTGAGGCGCTTGAGGTCTATCTGCCGATACGGCGTGCAGACGGAGAGGTAAAGCCGGGGCATTCCGAGGCACTGTTTCTCAGCCGCCAGCACCGCAGAATAAGCAATCCGATGGTGCAGAAAATTGTATACAAATATCTCGATGCAGCCGGACTCGGCAGCGAGCATTTTTCGGTGCATAAGCTGCGCCACACGGCGGCAACGCTGATGTATCGCAGCGGCGCGGTTGATGTGCGCGTGCTGAAGGATATCCTCGGTCACGAGCAGCTGAACACGACTCAGATATATACACATGTAAGCGATACGCAGATGGAAAAGGCGATGGATGCCAACCCCCTCGCGCACCGAAGTCCCCGAAAGGGCAGCTCAAATGATGAATAAGCCCGTAAGAAAGGCAGAAGAATGAACTATATAAACAATACCCGCCGCAGCGCACAGCCGGATAGAACAACGCGCACGCCGGCGCAGAGAACATCCTCCGGTAGAAACGCATCGGGCAGCAGAATCGGACATTCATCCGAAGGCAATACATACGGAGGCGGAGCATACGCCGATGATACCTACGTCAGACGACCGTCCGGCAGCAGATCCGCTGCACACGATCAGGCGCGCCGATCCCGCAGCGGCGGCAGAAGATATCCCACATCCGGAGGAGGCGCGACAGCACACCGAAATCCGCTCTCGCCACCCGTTCCGCAGCTTATCGCAGCACTGCTCTGTGCGCTGCTCGCGTTCTCTATCGTATTCGTACTGAATCAGAAGCCCGAGCTGATAGGCAAGGAGCTCAGCTCCGATATCACCGAGCTTGTCAATCCCGCGCTCGGCGAATATTTCGAGGGCAAAGCAATAAAGACGGGAAAGATCAAGGAGATAACCGAGAACATCTCGAGCCGGAATGCCCTGCTCATCGACCTGCACACCGGCAGAGCGATATGCGAAAAGAACAGTGATACGATTACATATCCCGCATCGCTGACCAAGATAATGTCGGCGATAGTCGCGATTGAGAACATCCCCGATCCGAACACGACCATGCTGACCGTTCCGCAGGAGCTTGTTGATCAGCTCGTGCGGGAGAACTCGTCAATGGCGGGCTTTTCCGCAGGTGAAACAGTCTCAGCGACCGACCTGCTGTACGGCTGCCTGCTGTCCTCCGGCGGCGAAGCTACCGGAACGTTGGCTCTGTACGTCGGCGGAGGCGAGGAATCCGAGTTCGTCGCCATGATGAACAAAAAGGCAGAGGAGCTGGGCTGCGCCTCCACCCACTTTGCAAATCCAACCGGACTGCACAGCATATCACATACGTCTACGGCGATAGATATGGCAAAAATATTCCGCTATGCCCTGCAAAACGAGACCTTCCGCACTATTGTGACCTCATCGAGCTACTACACCTCTCATACCGAGCAGCATCCGAACGGTATCACACTGACAAGCACGGTGTACAAGGCATTTTCTCAGGCCGGACTTGAAATGGGCAGCATACGCGGCGGAAAGACGGGCTTTACCCTCGAAGCGCGCCAATGTCTCGCAACCTACTACTCCGGCGAAAACGGCGACTACATCCTGATAACGATGGGTGCCGGCGACGGTACAAATACCACCTACGACAATGCGCGCGATGCGTCGATAATCTATCGCGCATATGTCGATAAGAAGCAATAAGCAGTAAAATAATCACTGCACATTTGATGCAGCGATGCCTTCGGCAGGAGGATGTGCATTAATTTATTGTACTCCTTGATCTGTCATATGCCGCATACCGCGTCTGCAATCTGGATATATAATAATCTTTTAGTTTGGTGATTGTCATATAATCAGTTTCGGCTTATACTAAGCATATCAACGATCAAGGAGTACAAAAGCAATGAACAGCAAGATCAAGCAGCTGACTATCGCAGCGCTCTTTGCCGCGCTCGCGTGCGTCGCAACAATGATAATCAAAATACCGTCACCTCTTAAGGGCTATCTAAACATAGGCGACTGCGTCGTCCTGCTCAGCGGATGGCTGCTCCCCCCTTTCTACGGTTTTCTTGCCGCGGGCATCGGATCGGCACTCGCAGACCTATTCTCCGGCTATATGATCTATGCCGCCGCGACCTTTGTCATAAAGGGACTTATGGCGCTCGTCGCGTACTATGTCCATACGGCGCTTAACAAAAAGCTCCACTCTCTGCCCTCACGCTTAATCAGCGGCGTGCTTGCCGAGATAGTTATGGTGCTCGGTTATTTTGTATTTGAGGGCTTTATGTACGGCTTTGCACCGTCTGCGGTCAATATTCCGTCAAACTGCGTTCAGGGAGTCGCGGGTCTTATTCTCGGCACGCTGCTCGTCAAGATATTCGAAAAAACGATAGTCAACAAGCTTAAGATATTCGACAAGTCGACTGCAAAAACAGATTAAATATTGTAAAACAACCGGAAAAACAAGGAGTGAGATACCATGTCGATTTATGAGCAGACCTCTGCTGCAATAAACGAGCTGTGTGAAAAAGCCAAGCTGAAGCCGGGCAATATCGTTATTGTAGGCTGCTCCACAAGTGAGGTCGTCGGTTCAAAGATCGGAACGAACTCAAACTATGAGGTGGCGGGCGAAATCTGCCGCGCACTTCTCGACTGTACCAAGGAGCGCGGTATCTATCTTGCCGTGCAGTGCTGCGAGCACCTGAACCGCGCCGTTATCACCGAACGTGCAGCCGTGCCGTTTGCCGAGCCGGTAAATGCAGTACCGCAGCCAAAGGCAGGCGGCTCACTCGCAACACAGGCATATGCCGCATTTACCGATCCGATCGCGCTCGAGGAGATAAAGGCAGATGCCGGTCTCGATATCGGCTTTACGCTCATCGGAATGCACCTGAAAAAGGTCGCAGTGCCGCTGCGTCTCGAGAACAATACCATCGGCGAGACGATGATAATCGCCGCACGTACAAGGCCGAAATTCATCGGCGGCGTGCGCGCAAAATACGACGAGGAGCTGTTGTAAGGCACCGCATCGAGCGCTATACCACAGAGCAAGTTTGCCAAACGTATAAAGTAAAAGAGCATATCCGAGAAAGCTGTCAGCCGTCGGATATGCTCTCATTTATATGGGTCTATATCGAAAAATCGTAAAAATAACCGTATTTGACACTCACGCTATCGCGACATGCAAAATCTTCTATACGAATGCCGCGTGTTTTTTTCATATATCAGAAATATTCACGCATATGCGGACACACAAATCGCTCCACGCGCCAACCCGCGCGCCTCAAACTCCGCGTTTTGCACGCTCGCGGTCAAGATAATTCTGCAGTATTATCTGCGCCGATGCGGTATCTATGACCGCCTTGCGCTTCTTACCGCGCGTATCTGTCATATTCATATAGGCGCTTGCAGCCATCGTTGTGCATCGCTCGTCCATCATAGCGACCTCAAGTCCCGTCTCAGACCTCAGACGCTCGGCAAATGCATGTGCCTTTTCGCTCCGAAAGCCGTGCGAACCGTCCATATTTATTGGGTCGCCGAGCACTATCATGCCGACATCGTACTGCTCGATATACGGCAAAAGCAACGATATCAGCTTGCCGTCGCCGCCCGCCGTAACGGTCGTTATGCCCTGTGCGAGCAGACCGGTCGGATCGCTGACCGCGATCCCGGTGCGCTTGTCTCCGTAGTCTATTCCGAGTATTCTCTTATCCATTAGCTATCTCCGGGCAAAGTATTACGGCATGTCACACATCGCCGTCAATCGTAAAACTTGAATCCGACATTATTCGCCTCTGCAAAAGCACGCAGATCAGAGTCTGTCGGAAGCGAGGCGATAAGCCCCTTTGTCGCGCGCGTCCATGCCTTGGCAAGTGCCGCATAGGTGCAGGCATGACCGATATCGCGTCCGCCCGCCTTTACGCGGGTCGCATAGTCGTAGGTCAGCGCCGAGATAAACGAATCGTCCGCACCGGAGCGATCGACCTCGCTTACATCAAAAGGCAGCAGCATCTCGTGATATTTATTATCGCTGAGGAATATTCCCTTTGTATCGCTGAGCATCAGCACGGTATAGCGCGTGTGTATGCGGCGCTCGAGCTCGCCGGAGACCCGCAGACCGCTCTGTTCGCCCGACGGCAGAGTCCCCGTCAGCATCTCCGCCGTATCCGCATCGACTATGACAACATCCGCACGGCGCAGCGACTCAAGCGGCAGGTCGGGACTTACTCCGCAGAGGTCGAGCACGACCGGCACACCGCGCCGCACCGCCTCCGATACGGCAAAGATTATCGAGCCGACCGACGCTCCGCCGCAGCGCACGAGCGCAGCATCCGGAAGGCAGGTAAAAGCCTCACCGATATCATCGTCCGAGAGACGCAGATTGGCACCGGGAATGTCGATTATCGCATCTCTGCCGGTGTCGATTATCGTCGAATAGCCGGTATGACATCCGTTCTTTTTCACATAAAAGCGGCGGTCGACGCAGAATGAACCGAGAAAGTCCTCGAGCATAACGGCGTAGCTGTCCTCACCGACCGAGGAGCAGACGATGCTGTCCCCTCCGAGCTTTGATATAGCGACCGACGAAATGACCGCCCTGCCGCCCGGACGGATGGAATACCGCTCTGCGGTCACCGTGCAGCCGGGGCGCGGTATGCCGTCGCAGCGGATAAGCGTCGAGACCGACGCCGTTCCTATCGTGAGTATTCTTGTCTTCATCTGCCTTCACCTGCCATTCGAAAATCATTCATTGCTCGATATTTCCAACACGTATCGAGCTTTTTTACAATTATATCACATATTACAGCTTAAATCAAGAGCCGCGCGGCACGACGTGCATCCTCCCGCGCTAATATACTGTTTTGGGCTCACGGGGCTTGTGGAGGCTAAAAAAGCGCAGACCGAAAAAGCGGATGATCATTCCTTCGGAGAAATCCGATAGGATTTCATCACCTTTCTTTGTATTTGTGCCGTACAAAAGCCCAAATCACACTTTTATCCGCTTTTTCGGTCTGTGCTTTTTCAGCCGACCCGGCTTGGGGAGAGATAAAAAAGATGCAGAATCGTCGAAACACGACTCGTCGCCGTACAAG
>OIYO01001137.1_pt1 | contig 16235 bp, 7 predicted proteins | sample 1588191 | NCBI WGS metagenome assembly OIYO01 (sample SAMN03283275) | human gut metagenome | biome: human-associated habitat; material: feces | host: Homo sapiens | place: Peru | collected 2012 | reverse complement strand
ATGGTTATCGCTCCGGCTCCCGTTTTTTCGGGGCGGCAGACTTATGGGCGGGCAACTCCTGTTTGAGCTTTTGCAGGACAGAACTTTTCTGCTGTTCTTGAGCGACTTTTCGGAACTGTCTGGTGAACAGGTCGGTCAAACCGGGATTGACCTGATCTACCACCAGATAGGCACAGTGGCGGGAAGCGCCGCTGTCCTCCAGCGTAGGAATGTTTTTTGCCCATGCTTTATTGTCCTGAGAGATACGCCCGTCATAGTTCTTGCGCTGGATGGTGTTGGCAAGAATAAACTGTACCCGTTCCGTCCCGAACTTTTCCAGCACATCTTTGACCGCAGCCTCCGTATCCAGCCGATTCTCTGCATAGTGGGCGCTGATGGTCTGCTCAATGGCTTCTTTGCAGGCGCTGTTCGCCTGATATGAGAGGGTGTACTGTGCCATTTCCCCATGCTCGGACGCATAGGCAGCAGAATATGGATAGACCGGTGTTGTTCGCAGTTCCTCTTTAGCTCTGCACACATCGTCGGCACGGTTCTCAATGCTGTCCCGGATCACATCCATATAGCCGGTCTCCAGCTTTTCAAAATAGCGGTACACATCCGTCAATGGAGAGGGAGATTCCAAAAGTGCCTGAGCCTGGGTGTCGGTCAACTCCAGTTCCTCCATTGCCATCACGATGTCCTCGCGGATGGTGTACTCATAGGCATGGTTTAAGACTTCTTCCGGGGGCTGGCTTTTCAGCCAGTCCCGGAACTTGTCCTGTTCGGCAGCCATCTTTTCATAAAGAGCTGTATTCAGATCGTTGGTATTCATGTTATCGCACCTCCTCATGCTGTTTTGGTTTCTTGTCTGTACTGCGGGGTTGCACCGGGCGTTTTAGGTTATCCAGCACCGAAGGCCGTGTGCTTTTGGCAACAACAGCCTCGGCGTGTGCCTGTCCCTTTCCGTCGATGTTGAGCAAAGTATCCAGCTCCACCAGACGGGCATTTTTGCTTCGCAGTTCTTCTTCATAAAGGAATGGCTTTCCGACTTCCTCCTTTGCGGCAGCCTGCTGCTGATAGAGGTTATCCAGCTGGGCCTTTGCCGCCTCCAGACGCTGGGGCATCTGGGCGAGGGCATTGTCGATACGGGTAAGATTTCCGCGAGGGTCTGTACCAAGGGTTGCCCGGTGGGTCATCTGTCCTTTCAGCAGGAGCGTATACTCCTGTTTCCAAGCGGAAAATTCCACGGATATGGCATAGCCCCGGTAGCTGCCAATCTGCACCGGATCGGAGGTTTTGACCTCCTTGCAGGCATCCAAAAGGGCTGCACCGGCGTTCTCCTTATCGGTCAGCAGATCACCTCGGATTTCCATACCAGCAAAACCGTCCTCCGGGTGCGGGTGCGCTGCCAAAACCTCCAGATCGGATTCAAAGCCCTTGATAAAGCCTTTGTGCTTTTCAATCTCCTCCGGGAAGTATTTGAGCAGCTGGTCCTCCAGACGATATTGCTTGCTCTGGTGGTCGGCTTTCATCAGCTTCAGGCGGGATACCTCCACATCCAAATCCATACGCTCCTTGATGCGGGGATCTCCGGCGCACAGAGCTTTGATCTCGGCAAAGGAAAGCGCCGTTTCATCCACATCATCGCAGGAACGCACCGGCGATTTAGAAGTCATGATCTGGCTGATAAATTTCTGCTTGTTCTCCACCGTCTGCCAGAGGTATGCGTCAAAGGTTCCTTCGGTCACATAGCGGTACACATGGACAAGAGGATTCTGGTTGCCCTGGCGCTCGATACGGCCCTTGCGCTGGGCAAGGTCTCCCGGTCTCCACGGACAGTCCAGGTCATGAAGTGCCACCAGACGGTCCTGCACATTGGTGCCTGCGCCCATCTTGGCGGTGCTGCCCAAAAGGACACGCACCTGACCGGTACGGACTTTAGAGAACAACTCCTTTTTCCGCACTTCGGTGTTGGCTTCATGGATAAAAGCGATCTGGTCGGCAGGCATTCCCTGAGCAATGAGTTTCTGACGAATATCGTCATATACCGTAAAGACCGGTTCCTGCTCCGGCAGAGGCACAGCGCCTTCCAATGCGTGAAGCAGTGGATTATCCAGCGTTTTCGCCGCCTTGCTTGCAGGAGCTTTTGCCTGCGGTGTAGAAATGTCGCAGAACACCAGCTGGGTCAGCTTGTCAGCTTTGCCATCCCGCCAGATCTGCATGATGTTGTCCACGCACTGATTGACCTTTGTGCCAGGTTCATCCGGCAGCATCTGGTTGACGATTCTCTGGTCCAGGCCCAGCTTACGGCCATCCGAGGTAATCTTGAGCATATTGTCCTGGGACGGGTCAACGGTTCCGCTGTGTACCAGCGATGCGCGCTCCGAAAGGGCCTTGACCATTTCCTGCTGATGTTCGGTAGGCTGCGCCACGATGTTGTGGTATTCCACCTCCGGGGTGGGCAGGTTCAGTTGGTCGGCGGTCTTGATGTCCGCCACTTCTTTGAACAGGTTCATCAGCTCCGGCAGATTAAAGAACTTGCTGAATCTCGTTCTTGCCCGGTAGCCGGTGCCTTCCGGTGCCAGCTCCAATGCTGTGACGGTCTCTCCAAATCGGGAAGCCCAGCAGTCGAAGTGGGTCATGTTCAGTTCTTGCAGGCGTTCATACTGAAGGTAACGCTGCATGGTGTAAAGCTCGGTCATGGAGTTGCTGACCGGGGTGCCGGTGGCAAAAATCACGCCACGGTTTCCGGTGATCTCATCCATATAGCGGCACTTGGCAAACATATCGGAGGATTTCTGCGCGTCCGATGTGGAAAGACCAGCCACATTCCGCATTTTTGTGTATAGAAACAGGTTTTTATAGTTGTGGGCCTCGTCCACAAACAAACGGTCCACACCCAGTTGCTCGAAGGTTACCACATCGTCTTTTCGTCCCTCGGCTTGCAGCTTTTCCAGTCTGGCTTCCAGAGACTTTCTGGTACGCTCCAGCTGCTTGACGGTAAAACGCTCGCCGCCACTGGCCTGTACCTCTGCAATCCCCTCAGTGATCTCGTCGATCTGTTCATAGAGAAGCCGTTCCTGACGCTCCCGGCTGATGGGGATACGCTCAAACTGGCTGTGTCCCATGATGATGGCATCATAATCACCCGTCGCAATACGAGCGCAGAACTTCTTTCGGTTATGGGTCTCAAAGTCCTTTTTGGTGGTGACTAAGATATTGGCGGAAGGATAGAGACGCAGAAACTCCGACGCCCACTGCTCGGTCAGATGGTTTGGAACCACAAAAAGAGATTTCTGGCACAAGCCCAGGCGTTTGGCTTCCATCGAAGCAGCTACCATCTCAAAAGTTTTGCCTGCGCCTACTTCATGTGCCAACAGGGTATTTCCTCCATACAGCACATGGGCGATGGCGCTTTTCTGGTGTTCCCGCAGGGTAATGGCCGGGTTCATCCCTCCAAAAGTGATGTGGCTGCCATCATATTCACGGGGACGGGTAGAGTTCATTTCTTCGTTATACTGGCGCACCAAAGTCTGGCGGCGCTCCGGGTCTCTCCAGATCCAGTCCCTAAAGGCTTCCCGGATAGCTTGCTGTTTTTGGGCAGCCAGGGTGGTCTCCTTGGCGTTCAGCACGCGGCGCTCTTTTCCGTCTGCGTCCTCTATGGTGTCATAGATACGGACATCTCGCAGGTTCAGGCTGTCCTCCAAAATCTTGTAGGCATTGGCACGGCTGGTTCCGTAGGTGGTGTAGGCTGCCACATCGTTGTAGGATACGGAAGATTTCCCCTTGATCTGCCATTCAGCGGTAAAGGACGAATAGTTGACCTCGATACTGCGTTGGAGATAAAACGGGGTATTAAAGGTCTCATACATAAACTGCTGGATATATTCCTTGTCAATCCAGGTAGCGCCCAGACGCACCTCGATCTCCGACGCATCCAGGTCTTTGGGCTGGGCGGCGGTAAGAGCTTCCACATTGACTGCATAAACCGGGTCCTGCTGTGCCGCCCGCTGCGCCTGACGCAGTTTTCGGCGTACATTGCCAGAGAGGTATTCATCAGCAGTCACATAATGGGGCGTTCCGTCCTGCTCCAACTGTCCCGGTACACGGAAGATTACGCCTTGCAGCTCTCCGGCCAGTTCTTCTTTTGTTTTTCCGGTAAGCTGGCTCATATAGTCCATATCCACGCAGGCTTTTTCCGAGATGGACACCGCCAGTGCTTCGCTTGCCGTATCCACCACAGCCACCGCCTGATGGGGCTTGATGGTGCGCTTGGTGAACATATCCGCCTTGCGCTCCAGCTTTCCGTCCTCGTCGATGACTTCCAGCGCACAGAGCAGGTAATAGGAAGAATCGTCTGCATAGGCCAGACGGTTTGCACGGTCATTGATAAGGCCATATTTTTCAGAAAAGCTGTCATAGAGGCTGTTCAGTTCCGCCTGCTTTTGGGTAATGGTGCTGTCCGGAACCGCTGCATCCATCTGAAGGTCGATCAGTTCCTGCACACAATCACGCAGTCCCACAAGACCTTTCACGCGGGCTTCGGCGGTGGCGTTGAGGTCAGGGCGCACCATACGGCTGTTTTCCCGGTAGTACACCTGCCCGTCTACAATGGCATAGGAATAGTTCTTCACATTGGGGTCGGCAGGAATGGAGGTGTCAATAGCTTCGCCTTCGCCCAGCTCCGGCAGCTCTGCCTCCTGATAAGTGCCATGAATGTACTTCACAGCATCATGCAGCTGGTCGGAAAGCTCCAGTCCCTCGATAGGATTCACAGTGTAGTCCATACCATGAGCAGTGCTTACCGGCTCCTGTCTGCCCAGCACCATTTCCGGGTGGTCGATAAAATACCGGTTGATGGCAAATCCGTCCTCCGTCTGTCCGGTCTGAGTCCATTCCGGCACGATGTCCAGCGGGCGGTCCCGCTTTTGGAGGAAGATGATGTCCGATACCACCTCGGCACCGGCATTCTTTTTGAACGCGTCATTAGGCAGACGGATAGCTCCCAGCAGCTCAGCACGCTGGGCAAGATAGCGGCGCACGGTGGAATCCTTGGCGTCCATGGTATATCGAGAGGTCACAAAAGCTACCACACCGCCGGGACGCACCTGGTCGAGTGCTTTGGCGAAAAAGTAGTTGTGAATACTAAAATTCAGCTTGTTGTAGGCTTTGTCATTGACCTGATACTGACCGAAAGGTACATTGCCGATGGCAAGGTCAAAGAAGTCACGCCTGTCAGTGGTCTCAAAGCCGCCTACTGTGATGTCCGCCTTTGGATAGAGCTGCTTTGCGATACGCCCGGAAACCGGGTCCAGCTCCACACCGTATAGACGGCTGTTTCTCATTTCCTCCGGCAGCATACCGAAGAAGTTACCCACGCCCATAGATGGCTCCAAAATATTTCCGGTTTCAAATCCCATACGGCCCACAGCATCGTAAATCGCTTTGATGACCGTAGGGCTGGTGTAATGGGCATTGAGGGTGGAGCTTCTGGCGGCTGCATATTCCTCCGGGGTCAGCAGTTCTTTTAGCTGGGCATACTCTAAAGTCCATGCCGGTTTCTCCGGGTCAAACGCATCAGAGAGACCGCCCCAGCCCACATATCGAGAAAGAACCTCCTGCTGTTCGGGGCTTGCCTGCTGTCCGGCAGCTTCCAGCTCTTTCAGCAAACGAATCGCATTGACATTTGCCTGGAACTTGGCTTTCGGACCGCCTTCGCCCAAATGCTCATCGGTAATGCGGAAGTTTTTTGCATTGCGGCGCAGGTTAGCCTTGTATTCCTCATAGGAGGCTTCCTCGGCAGCTTTGGCATTGGGGAAGGTCTGCCACTGGCCATTGACCTGAATGGAAACCGGGTGTTCGTCCAGCACTTCCTCAAAGGTTTTCTCCGGCTCTGTCACAGGGGCTGGCGGCTCCGGCTCCTCGATATGCAGTCGTTCCACCACCACATCATAAGGCAGATTGTTCTTATCGCCCGGATAGACGGCCATGGTCTCGGAATGGAAGGTCGGGGATTCGGTAGCCGGTTGGGGCTGTTCCTGTCCAAAACCGTCCTGCTGACGGGCATACATCCCGCGCAGCAAAGGCGCAACCTCATCCCAGCGGAAATACAGCATAGCCAGACGCTTTTCCTCTGCATCCATGACTTCCAGCTCTATGCCCTGTGCCGTGGTACGGTAATCGGCAATATCGCCGGTCTCCAGATTCAGTGTCTCGATCTCACCGGAATAGGCTCTGCTCAGCCAGTAGGCGATCTCGCTGTTGCTCCTGCCGGATTGCAGCAGCGTGGAAATCTGCTTTTTATCCGCTTCATCCATCAGTCCATGAGCCAATACATCCCGCAAGTCCTGATCTGCCTTGTCCGGGTCAATAGGAAGAAACTCGGTATAGTAAGCATTGCGGCGGTCTGCCCGAAGCAGCTGCTCAAACTGTTCTTTGCGCTCTGCCCGGTAGATGGGATATACCATCCCGGTGGGCAGAAGCTGTACGGTGTCCTCCCGCAGCTCGGTGATCTGATAGGCGTCATCCTCGATATACACGGTATCGCCCACGGCATAGACCGGGGCGGCTGGGTCATAGGAGGTTCTTTGCGGAATAGGGCTGCGAACGGCGTCATATTCCTCATCGGAAATGGAAACCTCGGAAGTCTGTTCTGCCTCAGCAGCTGCAATCTGCTCTGCATCCGACATTACTCGCTGGATAAACGGGTCATTGTCCAGTTTTTCCGGGTCTGCCACCTGGCCGTTGACGATCCCTCTTTCCTCCAGAGCTTCCCGGATGGCGATTGGGTCGATGTCGTCAAAACGGTCCTGTTCTTCTTCGGTATAGAACCGGTCCTCCTGAATGAGCTGGGCAAGCCTGCGCTGTACCTTCGGCCAGGGCAGCTGCGTTTCCTCCGGGCTGCCGGCACGGACAACGAACAGGCTGTTGCTGTTACTGCCGCCGTATTCCTGAGCCAGCCATGCGGCGGTATCTTTTTCTCTTGCATGGTCTTTCATATAGCGGACAACAGCGTGTTTACTCTCGATATTGCCGTTCCATGCACAAAGGGCAGTATCAATATCTTCCTGAGAAAGAGGGCGCAGAAGCTCATGGAGCTTTGGATAGGTCTCGTCGATCACTTCCCGGTGTAAACGCTGACGGAACTCCGGCACATCCGAATAGAGTCGGATCAGCTCCATATCCTTAGAACCAAGGACTGCACGGCGCACAGCGGCATTACCCTCGATGACAGCATTTTCACGGTCAGAATGACCGCAGGCATTGCGATATGCGGTATCCTCGGAAATGGCGGCAGTCACCACAGGCTTATACTGCTCAAACTGCTCCCGAAGGATAGGCTTTGGCGTTTCTTCTTCCATCTCCGGCTGCTGGGCTTGAATGGCATCTTCTTCGGCCAGTTCCTTTTCAGACTGGATTTTGTCATACTGCGCCTGTTCCTGTTCGGTAAGATAGCGGTCTTTCTGGACAAGTGAGGTAATGCGCTTGGCAACCTTTTCCCAGTTCAAGTGAACATCCGGGCAGTCCTGCTTTTTATAGTGCAGTCCTTTCCCATCGTGATCTTCGCCGCTGTGTGTTGCACCGGACAAGGCATGAGAGCGTCCGCCAATGCCATACTCGTCTTTGAGGAATCTTACTTTCTCCTTATCCGTATGGTTTTCCATGAAGAACGCATAGATACGGCCTTTTCCTCCGGCGAAACTGCTTCCGCCGGTCATGGCGGCGTCGATCTCATCCTCGGTAATAAAGTGCTGGACGGTTGGCACTTGGGAAAGCTCTGAAGAAAAGGTCCTGCGGGGCAGGTCAAGGTCCTTCAGGTTCTCCCAGATCTCCCTCGGTCTATGATAGTGAAAACGCAACAGGTCACGGTCCTGCTGATAGGCAGTCCAGAAGGCAGCGTATTCTTCCTTGAGGGTCTGGCGGAAAGCCGGGTCACTCAGCTGCTCCGTCAGGCGGCGGGTCTCCTCCGGGAAACCATTGCCTTTGATCTCTGACAGGCAGGACAAATATCCGGCTTTTCTGGCGTCCTCACTGAGATCGTGATACAGATGCCAGAGCTTTTCCGAGAGGAGGGAGCGTTCATAGCCTGCCGCTTCTGCAAGCTCCACATTGGAGGCAAACTGACCACTTTCCAAAAGCTCCCCGATACGCTCTGCGGCGCGCTCCCAAGAAATGACCTGGGCAGACCTGTCATAACGGACAGACTTCCCGTGGGAAAGATGGATACCATCCTCGGCATACCATGCACTCACACTGCCAAGGCCGTTGCCACCGTGGTACAGCGTTTTCAGTATCTCGGCAATCTCAGCGGTGGTTTTCTGCTTTTCAAAGGCTGCAACCACACGCTCCCTCTGACGGTCTGTATTGCCGCCCAAACGCAGCACATGGTCAATGTCATTTTGGGCAAAAGAAAAAGCAGAGGATGTATGCGCTACATTCTCTGCTTCATCTATGGATTGGATCTGTTCCGCTTCGGAGAGGAACAGGTTTAGGGTCAGCTGTTGATAAGCTCCGCCATCAGGATCTCCTCTGCCTGGGCTTTGCAGGTGTTCATCAGCCCCACCCACTTCATGGGATCGCTGGCTTTCAGTTCCTCGGTGGCTCCCGCTTCCTTCGCCAGCTGGGGCATCATCTGCTCCAGTCTGCTCTGGGCGGTCTCGTCGATCTCCAGAAGGTGCGGGTACAGCTTCTCGCTCAGCAACATCTGGTTGTAGAGGATGGGACGGTGTTCCTTCAGGTAGGTTTTCCTCATCCTGCCGTACTTGCCCAGGGGTTTCTCCGGCTGCTGGCTCAGCTTCAGGTCGGGAATCAGATAGTCTCCGTTCTGGATATAGGTCATGGGATTGTTCATCTTGCTTGCTCCTTTCTTGGTTGGCTTCGCGCTCTGCATTTCGGACGGTAACGCCGATCTGCCGCAGCACCTGCTGGTTGATCTGGCTGACCGCTGTTCCCAGCGCCCCGATGGTGGACGGGGTGTTGAAATCAAAGATCGCCATGAAATCTTCGTGGTCGAAGTAGCGTTCCGGCTCCAGTCCACAGCGGGACATCAAAGCGTAAGTGATGCTGACGGTGGCGGCTGCCTTGAACTGCACTCCGATGTTATACTCATCATATTCCTCCAAAAAGGAACCGTCAACGATATAGAAGAAGTCCTGCTGATGCTCCGTCCAGTATTCCTCAGCCAGTTTTCCGGCTACCTCGGTGAGCTGTCCGGCAAGGTCATCACCGGAAACATCATAGGTGCGCTCAAGCATGGCCTGCACCGAATCCAAATGGCGCTCCTCCAGCTGCCACAGCCAGGGAGTGCGGGAATGTTCACGGGTTCCGGTGTCGGAAATATCAAAAACATAGCGCAGGCGGGGTCTGTCCCCGGAATCATCCACCAGAGCGATTCCCTTGGAACCGCGCCTTACATAACGGCCCATCTTTTCATTCCACAAATCGTACTCTGCACAGGCGGTGGCGTCCGGACGCTGGGCGTAGATCATCAACTGCTCATGGAACGGGTACTTGTAAAGGCGGGAAGCAGTGGTGAGAAACCCTGCCCATTCCTGCCAGCTCCCCGTGAGCTGCGTTGCCATCTTCTCCGCCATCTGTGCATATAGTTCAGCTTTGGTTGGCATAGTGTTCTGTCCTCCTTTCAGTTTTGGGGTAAAAAGGTGGGGTGGCATATTGCCACCCCATCCCTGCGATTATGGTGTTTACTGGTCAAAATCCGGATACAACTCCAGCTCGGCAAACTCGGCATCACTCATGGCCTGGAGCTTGCCCAGTGCGCTGTCTGTCAACTCCCGCAGCTCGGTTTCCTCCGGGGCCAGCTCGCCGCGCATCTCACGCAGGCTGTCGATCAGTCCGGTGCGGCTGCCGGTATTGTAAATGCACATCAGGTTCATTTCCTCAAAAGTAAAGTTTCCCATATCAAATCTCCCTTTCCGCACTCTTTTTTGGCGCTATCTTTTTGTGTTCTGCCTTGGGCTGGCTTTTCAGCTGCTCCATGACGGACTTTTTCTTTTCCCGTTCCTCCCGATGGGCAGCGGCAGCCAAATCCATCAGGGAAATGGGCTGACCGCTGCGGGCCTGCTGTTCCAGCTCTGCCACCGTAGGCTCTTTTGCGCCATTGTTGATGATACCGTCGATCATGCCGTAATCGTCCTCCACGGCCATCTCCGCATTTTTCAGCGGATTTTCCGGCAGGAATCCGGGGATCTGGGTAAAACCAACACTGTCACAGTAATGACAGGATACCTTACCGTCCTGCTTGATCGCAACGATGTCACTAACACTCATAGAAGGACTGTGAAAATCCGCCGGCTTTTGCAGATTAAACTGCTCATATAGTTTTTCCAGCTGCTCCGGTACCGTGCCAGACTCCCTCAGAGGAGCTGTGTAAATGAGGTCATAATTGCTTCGGTCTATGGAAATGTCATGGGACTTTAACCAGTCCAGATTCATAAAGCGCACATTCTGCGGATCGTCACGGCTCACCTGATAGATGGCAAAGCAATCTCTGTTCTGGGATAGAAATGCCTGTTCGCGTTCCTGCTGATGTTCCTGACGCTCCATGACCTTTTCGTGGAACTGAGGGCTTTTCTCCCATTCCTCACGGTCCACGCCAAAAAGACCGCCATGATCCATGATTTCCTGCGGGTCAAACACCATGCTCTCCGTATTGTCCTCATGCAGCACATAGACGGTCAAACCGGCGGCATCCAGTTCCAGCGCCCGTTCTCTGGTAACAGGGAGCATCCCATCATAGGAGTAGCCGTATTCCTGCATATCCGGTGTGGAGACCTGCTCATCCGGCATGGGGTATTCATCCAGTGCCTGCTCCTGTGCTTCCGGCAGCTGGGAAGAAGCAGCCATCTGACTGGCCTCTGCCTGCATCTGCTGGTAGGCAGCTTCCTGCAAGGTCTCAATCATGGACAACGGTGCGTATTTTACCGAGTCTCTGCCCAAATCGTTGTCATCACAAATCTGGAGAACTGCCTTCATGCGGGAAATCTCCGGCATATCCAGCTGACCACCATCCAGCTCTTTCATGGACGCAGCATCGTATAGGGTGTAGTCCCAGCCGCTGTCACAGGGCTGGATATGAAGATAGGTGGCATTGTCGATCAGAAACAAAGCCTCCTGCTGATTGGCGTCCGCCCCCAGCACTTCCATTTCCGGCATTGCCGCAGCCAGTTCCTTTACCGCTTTTTGCACCAGAGGATTATCACGGTAATAGTCGATTGCCTGGATGGTGTCCAGGTCAATGGTCTGGCCGGTCAAAATCGGAAAAGGTCCTTCATAGTCGCTTCCGTCTTTCAGCTCAAAACCAATGCCCTTGATCCCGTTCATTCGTTCTGCCGGAATCTCCTGATAAATGCGGATTGCTTCCTCCAAAGACAGGTTATCGTGGTATTCTCCGAGGTTTGGAAATTCCATGCACTCTGCTACATAGTAGGTCAGATCGCCGGTCTGCTGTCTATCAGATACCTTAGCGGCATCTTCTGGCTGCTCTATCGGGGCGGTTTCCGGCTCTACCTTTGCATGAGGGTCGATTCCGCGCTCTTTGCAGATTTCCTTATAGTGGCGCTCAATATCGGAGATCAAAGTGCCGGAGGTTTTGTTGATGGTCTCCAAACTGGCTCTCAGTTCTTTCAGCTCCTTGCCTTGACTCCAACTGGCAATATAGCCAAAGCTGTTTTCTCCTGTCTCAATTCCAAAATATTTGCAGACTGCATAGGAGATGCTTTCAGCCTCTACTTCCTCCGTGTGACGATTTTTGATTGCCTGTTTTTCTGCGGTTGGATCTTCCTCAACTGCAAGACGCCATTCAAACTGATTTTCGTCCACATAGCGCCAATCCATATCAGAAGCAAACTGTTCGGCTTCTTTTTCTGTGGCAAAATCCAACTTGAAATCATGCTTGGTTCCACCTTCACTCTCCAGCACAACCTTCCATGACGGTAGCATTTCATATTTTTTAGGGTCATGAAGCTTGCTGTGGGCAATCTCATGAACCGTGGCCGAAACTGTCTGCACCTCACTCATGCCCTGACGAATGGCAATTTTCTGATGATCAGCAGAAAAATAGCCGTCCGTATCAGCAGCCATTGCTTCAAAAGTAATCGGCACCGGTGCGCTGCGGCGCAGGGCCTCCATGAATGCCTCATAATTTGGCACATTGCCGGAAAGGGAGGAAGCAAGCTCCGGCAAAGGTTTCCCGTCGGTCTGACTCACATCAAAGACCTTGACCGGGCGGAACATGGGAATCTCGATTTCTTTTTCCTCTGTGACGATCTTTCCGTCTTTATCCAGAATCGGAGCCTTGGTATCCGGGTCCAGCTTCTGCTCCTCGATTTTCTTCTTATACGGTGTGGGAGCGATGATGGTAATGCCATGCTCGCCCTTTTTTACATGACGCTCAAACTGGTCTTTCCACTTATTGTATCCGGCTACCAATGTGGCGTCCGGCTTCTGCATATAGATGAGCATGGTGTTGTTTACCGAATAGCGGTGGAAGCGGGACATGACGGACAGATAGCGCATATACTTTTCACTCTCAAACAGTTCTTTGATGCCCTGCTCGATGCCATCTGTGATTTCCCTTAGCCGTTCTCGGTTGGTGGGTTTGTTCTCAGCCATGATTTTCAATCTCCTTTCCAAGTGTGTGATTTCTGCTGTGTGTTCTGCAATCCATGCCTTTTGTTCTTCTTCACTTTCATAAAGAAAAAGGTCCAGCAGGTATTCTACATAGGCTTTCTTCTGGATTGCTTCCACAAAACGGGGGTGCGGTTCTTCCTCCGGTGTCCTGGGAGAACGGTCGGCTTCCCATTTTTTCAGCAGATAGTAGTAATCGGACAGTACGCGATAACAGCGCTGTCGATCCTCCCGAAACTTCTGTGCCTCGGTTTTTTGCCGGACATATCTCCTGCGGGGCGGGGCCTGACTGTCATAGATCAGGCCAAAGTCCTGTGCCAGTTTCTCCGCCGCTTCTTTTGGGGAGAGGTCAAAGAGCTTTGCGGTAAAGTCGATCACATCCCCATCTGCACCGCAGCCAAAGCAGTGGAACCGCTGGTCTACCTTCATGCTGGGGTTCTTATCATCGTGAAAGGGACAGCAGGCCATGCCATTTCGCCTGACTTTTATCCCATAAAACTCTGCCGCTTCTCTGGTGCTGACCGACTGCTTGACCGCTTCAAATACATTCTCTGCCATGTGCCTTTAACTGCCGGACTTTTTCACAGGGGGCTGGTATCCGGCGGCTTTCGCACGCTCACTGGCAGCTTTGCGACGCTCGGCGCTGTATGGCTCCCGGACTGATACACACCGCTTGGGGACGGTAAAGTTATGGGCGTCCTTTCGGGTGATCTGGTCGGGGTGCTTTTTTGCCAGCAGTTCCAGCTTCTCCATCAGACGGGGATCGTGGGTGTAGACCTCAGCCATTGGTTCTGCCTGGTTATAGAGGAGAATGGTTTCCCGTTCCACTAAAGAGAGCTTCATCGGCTGCCTCCTTTCCGCTGGTCAAATTCCAGCTTGAAGTTGGCATACTGTCCATCGTCCTCCAAAACCACAGTGGCATCGTAGGTCTTGCCGGTTTTCTCCGAATATAGCCCCGTCACACGGACACAGCCATCGTTCAGCAGCGCAGACACCACAGCTTTGGTCGGCTGTTTTTTCTTGGCAGCCCACCATTTGTTGTTTTTCCAGATTGCAAATTTGCAAGAATCATTCTGACAGAAGAAGCCTTTTTGCAGTTCTGCAACTTCACCGCCGCAGCGAGGGCATTTGCCCACCACCTCACAGGGCGGAATGAACAGGTACTCAGTTCCCTTGATGACCTGATAAGTCCCCACCAGATCTTTCAGCATGGTGCTGATCCCGTCCAGAAACTCCTCTGGGGCAAGCTGCCCGCGCTCGATCTCGCCCAGGCGGTACTCCCACTCGGCAGTCAGAAGCGGCGATTGCAGCTGTTCCGGCAAGACTGTGATAAGGGAAACTGCATCGTGGGAAGGGAGAAGCTGCACCGTTTTCCTGCTCTTTTTTCGTTCCAGAAAACCGGCAGATACCAGCTTTTCCAAAATACCGGCACGGGTGGCCGGTGTCCCCAGACCTTTTCGCTCGGCGTCCTCTGGCATATCCTCTTTTCCGGCAGTCTCCATTGCGGACAACAAGGTATCCTCCGTAAAGTGCTGAGGCGGACTGCTTTTGCCTTCTTTGACGATTGCCGCAGAAACCGAAAGGGTCTGTCCTTCGGTCAGCTCCGGCAGGGCTTTCTCTGCGCCCTCTTTTTTCGGCTCTGCATCCTTCATTTTGGCACGGTAAGCGTCCTCCAGTGCTTTCCATCCGGGGTGCTTCACCGTTTTTCCTTTTGTGGTAAACTCCCCACCGGCACACGCTGCAATCACAACGGTTTCCGAATAGATATGGGGCTGGGCTACGGCGCACATCAGACGCAGGGCCACCAGCTCCAGCACCGCTTTTTCTCCCGCAGGAAGGGCAGAAAGGTCTGCATCCTTGAGATTTCTGGTAGGGATTACTGCGTGGTGGTCGGTTACTTTCTTATCGTTGATTACCGTCTGCGGATCACAGGTAATGGCGATTCCTTTGCGAAACGGCATAGCATTGGCAACCAGATTCACCAACACCGGCAGGCTGTCTGCCATATCGCCAGTCAGATAGCGGCTGTCAGTACGGGGATAGGTGCAGAGCTTCTTTTCATACAGGCTTTGCAGATAGTCCAGGGTCTGCTGGGCTGTAAATCCAAGCAGGCGGTTGGCATCTCTTTGCAGAGTAGTCAGGTCATAGAGGGCAGGCGGCTTTTCGGACTTTTCCTTGCACTCCACCTTTTTGATTGTGACATTTGCACCCTGACAGGCTTCTTTCAGCTGCTCAGCAGCAACTTTATACGCCATGCGCTCCCCGGATACGGTAAGACCGGGCAGCTCCAGCGCCACGGTATAAAAGGGAATCGGCTTAAAGGTGTCGATCTCAGCTTCTCGCTGAACAATAAGCGCCAGCGTCGGGGACATCACGCGCCCGATGTTGAGGGTTCGGTGATACAGCACGGAAAAAAGCCTTGTCGCATTGATCCCCACCAGCCAGTCGGCCTTGGCACGGCAGAGGGCAGCATCCCGAAGTCCGTCATAATCCGCACCGGGGCGCAGGTTTGCAAAGCCTTCCCTTATGGCAGAGTCCTCCATCGAAGAAATCCAGAGCCTTTTCATCGGCTTTTGGCAGCCTGCCAGCTCATAGACGCTGCGGAAGATCAGCTCGCCCTCGCGTCCGGCATCACAGGCATTTACTACCTCCGTCACATCCGGGGCATTCATCAGCTTTTTGAGAATATCAAACTGCTTTTTCTTATCTTTTCCTACCACCATCTGCCAATGTTCCGGCAGGATAGGCAGATCATCATATCGCCACTTGGCATACTTTGGGTCATAGCTGTCTGCATCCGCAAGACCGGCCAGGTGGCCCACGCACCAGCTGACACGCCAGCCGTTACCCTCCAGATACCCATCCTTACGGAGAGTTGCACCGATTACCGCTGCCAAACTCTGGGCAACCGACGGTTTTTCAGCGATCACTAATTTATGTTGTGTCATTGGTCATTCTCCTTCCCATAAAAATCTGCTAAGTTATTTGCCTGAACAACGACCACCCTGATAAGGATGCCGCAAAGCCCGTACCAGATAGTCCGGCGTAGGGTAAATTTCATCCCAATCTACCAGAGCAGGTTCTATACCGGAGGACTGTACCGTACCGATATAACTCTCGCTGGTCGGTCTGCCAGTCTTAGTTCGAATAAAGGAATAATTTTTCAGAGGACACCACAATCTTTGATATTTGTCCCCACGCAGATAAACTTTTCCACAGACAGGACACCGTTTCATTTTCAAAATCAGAGGCTTGCCCTTTCGATCCGTCAGGACACCCAAAAATTCCTCCATAGCCATTCCTTGCTTCAGACAGTCATGGACTCCGTAATACCCTACATAAATGGTGGTATCTGTCGTAATTTCAATTTTTCTAAGCTCCATCTGTATCTCCTTTTTTCTGTCTCTGCTGACTTTTCATCTGCCGTGTTAATTCCCTGTGACAAAAACCTACGCAGGGACTTCCATAATTCCCGCAACCATAGCAGGGGTGGCTGTGGGGTAAAGAAGGAGGACGGGAAGTTTCCTTCCCGCCCTCCGGCCTGCGTGTCATCATGCGTTCATAGGGACTGTCTGTGAAACGGGTCATTTCACGCTGTCCTCGTCATCTTC
>OIYO01001135.1_pt1 | contig 16253 bp, 3 predicted proteins | sample 1588191 | NCBI WGS metagenome assembly OIYO01 (sample SAMN03283275) | human gut metagenome | biome: human-associated habitat; material: feces | host: Homo sapiens | place: Peru | collected 2012 | reverse complement strand
GTTTCTTCCTCTTCTCCTTTCTCTCTTTCCTTTGTTCAGTTTTTAGGGTGTAATTCAATATGCACCATTAGCTCAGTTGGTAGAGCACCTGACTCTTAATCAGGGTGTCCGGAGTTCGAGTCTCCGATGGTGTACCACCTGATTTAAACATGGCCCGTTGGTCAAGTGGCCTAAGACTCCGGCCTCTCACGCCGGCAACAGCGGTTCGAATCCGCTACGGGTCACCAAAAAGGAAGAAATACGGAAAACACCGTATTCCAAATAGAGTCGGTGTCGATAGCGAAGAGGGTCCACCCGTTCCCATCCCGAACACGGTAGTTAAGCTCTTCAGCGCTGAAAATACTTGGCGGGCAGCCGCCCGGGAAGATAAGGCGACGCCGACATTTTTTATTTATTGCTCAGGAAAAGAGAACAAAAGACATAATTCAACGCATTACCGGATAATATTTATTGTCTGAACATGCCTCAATAGCTCAGTTGGCAGAGCACGCGGCTGTTAACTGACGAGAGGGATCAACCGTCCGGTGGACGAAAAGTTGATCCGTCGAGTATGAAGAAACAAGGAGAATTGCGAAGCGCTCCAAGCGAGCAAGGCGACTATGTTTCAGACCGGTTACAGGTTCGAGAACCTGATTAAAGAGCAACAAAACTAAATATGCCTCAATAGCTCAGTTGGCAGAGCACGCGGCTGTTAACCGCGGTGTCACAGGTTCGAGCCCTGTTTGAGGCGCCAACAAAAAAGATCGCTCATAGAGCGGTCTTTTTTGTTTCACTTTAAAATTGCACCCGAACCTGTGACACCGCTAACTACAACCGTACGCGGCTGTTAACTGGCTCAGCGTGCCCCGCTGCCGGTGGCAGAAAAAGGGGTGCGGTGAGCAGAAAGAAATACAGAGTGCAACGTCCGCTCCAAGGACAGTTGCACGACAATACTTCTGACCGGTCACAGGTTCGAGAACATCTTAGCTTATGTTATTTCTGTACAACGACATCGCCACAGGTTCGAGCTGCTCGTACCTCGCAGTCACCCTTTTGTCACTCAGTGACATTTCCCCTGTTAGGGGAATCTCTGTTTGAGGCGCCATGATTGGGTAACAATAATTAAACCCAGCTGAAAGTCCTTGAATTGTCAAGGGCTTTTGTGCTTTTTATGGGCAATTTTTAGGTTGAGTTTTAGTCAAACTTTTTTACGACTAACAGGACTCGAACCTATGACAATTTTATATACAATGTTTATTTTAGATTGATATTCTATGTATTTAGTTTATCGGTCTTTTTTTATGCTATAAAATTGAATTTTTGATTATAAAATCACATTTGTGCATTTTTGCACTTTTTTCGTGCGGTTTTGCTTTTTATATTGATTTTTTACTTTGAATTTGTTAGAAAATAATTGTGATATCATAAATTGTAATTTCTTACGATTTTTTAGTCTGAAATTTGTTGATATCAGAGAACTTCAAAATTCTTCTTTTTTTATGTAACAAAATGATAAAACAGTCATATATATATGGACGTTTATTATAAAGGCGATTCGGCTAAGAAGAGTTATAGTATATTATTATACTATTTTTTTAATTTGATATTGGTATGGAAAGTAGGTGTGAAATATTTAATAATTGATTTAAATGGTTTGAAGGATGTGAATAAAAAAGAGTTTTGATTTGCAAAAATAAATTATGTAAAAGCGTATTTTTTTACCATTGATGAAAATAATATTTTTTTCAATGCAATGAATTTGAATATGCTCTATAAAATGGATTTTGTTAAAGAAGTTTATTTAGAGGAGGTTAAAAAGTGAAACAACACAGTATTTTTATGAAATTGATTGCGGTTATTCTGACGGTTATAATGATTGTCGGAATTCTTCCGATGATGGTTTTTGCGGAGGAATTTAATGAAACTCAGCTTATGAAAACGGTTGAGATTGAGTCCGATAAAAAAGAAAAGTCACCGATTGTCGGCGAAGTGACTGACAAACGAGACGAAAACACAAAGGTCTTTGAGAGAAGAGACGGTTCCTACACGGCGGTCATTACTTCTGATCCGATTCATTATGATGACAATGGCGAGTGGAAGGAAATCGACAATACTCTTGTCAAGACAAATAATAAGATTACGAACAAGGAAAACAGTTTTTCGGTTGATTTTCCGACTTTGATCGATTCAAACAGTACTGTTTCCGTTGCCGACGGAGACAGCACATTGTCTTTTTCAATGAACAATATCGGTACATCCGCTGCCGTTATAGATAATTCAGCGGTTGAGGGAACTCCAGAACTTTTGCAGTCGATAAATACAGGCTCGGCTGTTGAATATAAGAATATAGCGGACAATACAAATCTGAAATATGAATTGAATTCGGATGCTCTTAAAGAAAGTATTATTTTAAATTCTAAGCCGACTGCGGCAAAGGAATATTCGTATACTGTATCCTCATCTGGATCAATGACGCTTAATTCTGACGGAAGCGTAAACGTTTATGATAATTCCGAGGTTAAGTTTATTATCAGCGCACCGTATATGTTCGATGCCGAAAATAACACCTCGTATGATGTTAGCGTATCTCTTACGGAAAACAGCGACAGTACATATACATTGAAATATGTGCCGAACAGCGAATGGCTTTTATCAAAGGATCGTGTTTATCCCGTAACGATTGACCCAACCGTCAAGGTCAATCAGCAGAGGAAGATGGTTACTGCTCAGGTCGGCACGTGCAGTGCATCCGAAGATGCCAGAACGAGATATTATTATCTTCAAAAGAATTCCGAAAACAGCACTGAACTTTATATGAGATTGACGGATGATTTCCTGTCTAACTTAGGTATAAACTATATTATTACAGGTGCCGAAGTCTCGCTGAATTGTATCGCTTTAGGTGATGATGACACTATCTCGGTTCACGAAATCAACAAGCCGTGGGACGCAACAACAACCGAGTTTGTTTCAAAAGTTCCGGCAGTTCTTGATTTCAATGTTATTCGAGGTGGTGCATCGACGCAAAGATATGTTTGGGATATAACAGACTTGGCTAACAAGTGGTCATTGGGCTTAAAGACAAATTATGGAGTTGTTTTCACCCCGTATAAAGATTCATCGTGCAATACTCAGATTTTTAATGAGACTTCGCTGAATTATACGGTGCACAGACCTTGGTTTGAAATTGATTATGTCGAGCCAAATCGTTTTACGGACGATGATGTGGAAAGCTTTGATGCAGGCCGTGCCGGAACATTGTATTTGAATAAGTACAGCGGTACATATTATGTTGAGCGCAGCGATTTGAGTCTCAACGGTAATGTTATGCCCGTTGAGGCAGGGGCGATATATAACCCTTGGGGCGCAGCGGTTGATACAGGTCTGTACACGGGCGCATATTGGATAAACAGTCATTTTATGAAGATGTTCTCATGCGGAACTGTTACCTATGACAATGCGCAAAGATCCGCGTTTGTGCTTTTCGATGTCGGCGGAGAAAGAACATATTTCTATGAAGTTGTTGCATCTGACAGTGAATACGGTGTTATTCCCGAAAAGTTCACGTCATCATTTGCCGAGGACTATGTATATTATAAATCGGTAATCGGTGACAGCGATAAGTGCCTTTGGGTTAAGAAAGATGATACCGAGCATACAAATTATGCTGAAATGAAAATCGAAACATCGGATTATATTTATTTTGTTGACAGTGCTAAGAGAGTGTGTGCAATCTCGAGTAAAAAAGGCGAAGGTACAACGAATATATCGTTCAAGGGACCGAGTTCATCAACTATTTCTGCGATAACCGACGGCGTTGGCAGAAAATATGATTGGCAGACAGGCTATGATGCAAACGGAAAGCCGCTTGCAGATAAGCTTGTAATTAAGTCAAGCGACGGCGCATTGATATCCGTTAATACCAAGAATGGAGCGGTCAATGTAGGCGTTGACTATGATTATACACTTACCGATTCGGGAGTAAGACAGCTTACCAAGATTACTTATCCCGACGGTGAGGAAGTTAATTACGAGTATAATACCGATAATTTGTTGACAAAGATGACCAATGTTGATGGCTCATATGTACAAATCAATTACCGAAATGGAAGGGTCGTTGGAGTTGGAAACTATACAAGTGACGGAAAAAGAATTCATGGAATCAGTATAAAATATGATTCAGTTCACCAGCGTAGATTCACTTACACGGGCTTGGATTATGATTCATCATTTGTAGTTCTTCAGCAGTATGACCGTGAAATGAAGAAAAAATCCAGTGTTGACAACAGAGGAAATTTCTCCTATACTGAATATGACAGTAACGGAGATGTCGCTTCTTATTCTACAAACGAGGATGATGTTACAAATCTCATCACAAACGGCGATTTTTCATCGGCGGACGGCTGGGAAATGGTGCCTGCCGGAAAGAGCGTAATTGAGGAGTTGATTTTTGACTCCGAGTTTGAGAATATCGGCGGCGGAATGTGTTATGTCCTTTCAAAGATAAACACAAATTACAGAGTTTATCGTACTCTTCCGACGCTTGAAGCCAATGCTGACGGCGAGGTTTATACCTTATCCGGTTGGGCGAGAAACGATTCATATACATCTACGGGTAACTATATCCATAACTATACGCACGTGAACAAAACCTTTGCGGTAGCGATTCTTGACGGCAACGGTGAAATTATTGCCAAGAGCGATTTCAGCCCCTATGTCAGATCGGCTTGGCAGTTTACAGCTGTTTCTTTCAGGCTCAAAGAACCCGTTGAAAATGCCAAGGTTGCAGTGCTTCTTGATAATCAGGTTCATTATGCGGCATTTGATGATTTGCGATTAGTTAAATCGACCTCAAGCTACTGCGTTGAGGAAGAGGACGAAACTCTTGACACCTCGTCTGTCGGAACAGATCAGACCGTCACGGTCAACGGAACAACATATCGTCTTGAACAGTGCGGATGTTCCTGCGCTCAATGCACACAGACGCATACCGTAACAGTTGATTCAAAGGAAACGGAAGTTTACTACAACTGCGCTTGCTTCAAGGATAATGTTGACTGCGATTGCTTCGGCTGCCGACAGGAGAGAAGCAAGAACACAACAAAAAACAGCAACGGCGATTTGCTGACCGATACTGCTTCAAACGGCAGTAAGGTAATGACGAATGTGTCGAATACTTATACCGAAAACAGGAATTACCTTGCTTCATCATCAGACAGCGCAGGCAACACGGTTTATTACAATTACAATGCGAATACAGGTATGCTCGATTCTTATTCGCTCACGGGTGCCGACAGTAATCTTATGCAGTATACCTATAATGCGGTCGGCGCACTTGAAAGAGTTACTCAGACGGTCAGCGGACTTTCTTCGGGCAATACAATGTCTGCCGAATATACTTATTCGGGCGACAGAATAACCTCGATGTCACATAGTGGCTCGGTATATACCTTTGAGTACAATACCTTTGGCAACGTAACCAATATCAAGGTTGCGGGCAGTGCCGATTCCGAGAATAAGCAGTCGATCGTTTCCTACGGCTACGATTCAAAACAGAGGAATAATAAAATAACATATGGCAACGGCACTGTTATTTCCTATTCCTACAATGACGACGGAAATATCTCGGAGATTTCGTACAGCACGGGTCAGAAATATACCTATACATATAACGAGGACAAAGCCCTCACTGCGTCGTACGACTATTCAAGTATGCTTGCTTCAATTTATGAGGACGGCAGAGTTTCTGCAATGAGGTTGTTTACCGTTGAAAATTCTCAGCCCGTACTCGGCGAGACGATATATTCCTATTCGGTGAACGATGACGGGGAGGAAACTGTCACAACCTTCGGCAGAGCATATACAAAGCATAATTCTACGAAGGAGTATGTTTCAAGCACGGATTCGGTTAAAACCAAAGGTTCAATCTCGTGGAATGGATGGACAGTTTTAAACACCGAGAGCGAAAGCGACTTCTTCGGCAGAACAATCGGTAAGCATTATACCGTCAATCTCGGCGAAGATGATCATCCGAATTTCGGCACGGAATATACTTATGCCGATACCGAAACAACCGCAACGAACAAGATTAGCCGAGTTAAAAACACGCTCAACGGTGCAGTGAAGTCCGATTACGGCTATACATACGACAACAGGGGAAATATTCTCACTGTCAGCAAGTCGGGCGTGCTGTTCCAGCAGTATGTCTATGACGAGGCAAGCCAGGTCAAGGCGGAATATAACTACGCCGAAAAAACGGCAATGACCTATGTTTACGACTCGAACGGAAACATAGTTTCCAAAACACCGTACACAAATGTCACAAGCTCTGACCTTTCAACCGCAACTCAGGGTACGGCTATCGTATACGGTTACGGCGACGGCAACTGGTCTGATAAACTGACGTCATATGACGGACTAACGATAAGCTATGACGCAAGCGGAAACCCAACGTCATACAGGGGAGAAATGGCATGATTGGGTAACAGTAATCAAACCCGGCTGAAAGTCCTTGAATTGTCAAGGGCTTTCATGCTTTTTATGACCAATTTTTAGGATTGAGTTTTAGTCAAACTTTTTTAAGACTAACAGAACTCGAACTTAAGACAATTTAATATACAATGGTTATTTTAGACTGATATTCTATTCATTTAGATTATCGGTCTTTTTTATTATGCTATTAATTTGAATTTTTGATTATAAAATCACATTTGTGCATTTTTGCTTTTTTTTTCGTGCGTTTTTGCTTTTTATATTGATTTTTTACTTTGAATTTGTTAGAAAATAATTGAGATATTATAAATTGTAATATCTAACAATTTTCCGGTCTGAAATTTGTTGATAACAGAGAACCTCAAAATTCTTCTTATTTTTTATGTAACAAAATGATAAAACGGTCATATATATATAGACACTTTTTAATGAAGCGTATTATAAATACTAATTTCATTAAGCTGATGAATAAGAATGTCCGTTGAAGTTTGATGAATTAGTTAGTATAAATTGAAAAAGAAAGCGGGTGAGAGATAATTGAACAATTAATTCCATTATGCTATAATCGAAAGGAAGCGAATCATTGAAAAGGAAAAAAGTATTTAAAAGGATAACTGCTGCTGCCTTGTTGTTGTTATTTGTGTTTAGTATTATCCCGGCATCTGCCTTGGATAGCCTGAGCGTAGAAGAGACAACGGCAAAGATAGTCAGCGAAGTTACCGAAATGAGGGAAGAGTCCGTAAAATACTTCCTGTGTGATGACGGGTCATACATAGCGGCAACCTATGCCGCACCCGTGCATTACAACGAAAACGGAGTATGGAAAGAAATTGATAACACCTTAACTCCTTCAAGCAAATCGGGAGAAACGGTTTATTCAACAAAAGGCGGACTTAACGTTACCGTTCCGAGCGAGTTGGGAAGCGGAAAAAGATTTACCGCGACCAACGGGGGATACACCATCAGCTTTGGTGTGAAAAGCATTGATAACAGCTTGTCGGCGAAGGCAAAGGTTGTAGAAACCGATGCATTGCCGTCGGTTGTTAAAATGAACTCGACGGCTGAAATTTCGGATGAAAAGGTTACAGCCTCATCAATGGCTCAAAAGGTCGAAACATTAACGGAAAAGCAAAAGGTTGAGAAGTTCAATAACGAGCAAATGACAGTTGATAAACAGTCGGGTGCGGTTGTTTACAAGGGCTTCGATCAGCAGTCTGATTTGGAGTATATTGTCACGTCAAACAGTCTGAAAGAAAACATTGTGGTTTATAAGCCGCAGGACGAATATGTTTATAGCTTTGATTTGGATTCCGACGGGCTTATTCCGGTTGAACAACCGAACGGTTCAATCATATTGGTTGAATCGGAAGCTTCGGGGGAAGCGGTGTTCACACTGGACGCACCCTATATGTATGACGCAAACGGTGCGGAGAGCTATGACATTGAGCTTTCAATTAAGGAAAACGGCGATGAATACGTTGTAACGGTTGAGGCGGATTCAACATGGCTCAACAACAGCGAAAGAGAATTTCCGGTTGTCATTGATCCGACATGGAGCGCTCCGAATTCAAAAATTCAGGATGTTTATGTTATCAACGGAACATTTGCAAATTCGCCACGTTCAAACACAGAAATAAGAGCCGGCAGAAATCTGACAAATACCGTTCGCTCGTATATCAAGCTGACTTTACCTACTAATTTGCCGATAGGATATTCTCTTTATTATAGTACACTTGTTCTTAAAAAGCAGAACTATTTTAAGGTATCGAAAGACATTGATATTCAAGCATACGACTGTAAGGATGCTGCTTCATGGAGTACGTCGAGTATTTCATGGAATAATCAACCGTTTGATAACTCAAACAACGGATATCTTAGCAGCAAACCTGAATTGTTGTCGTCCGTTGCGGCGAAATCCGATATGGACAGTTATTCTTTTGACATTACAAAAGCTGTCAGCAGATGGGAAAAGGGTGAAACCAATAACGGAATAATGCTTGCATCGTCGGATGAAAGCACAAAAACTCAGGTCGATTTTTATTCGACAAGAGCAACTGCGACCGAAACTCGTCCAAACTTTGTGATGTATTATCATGACCCGTATGTTTCGTTAAAGAAATGGACGCCGACGTGTAAATCGTCAGTCAGCAGTACTGTAAATATTCTTTGTCGTTTACCTTGGACTGTTGAAATTACACCTGATTCTCCATGGCTCACTGTTACGGACTTAAAGGCTAAAAGCTTCAAGCTGAAAGCTGATGAGAACACCTTGGCGTCCGAAAGATCCGGTACGGTAACGGTAAAAACATCATTAGGTAATGTGACTTCTGTAATAGGAACAATAGCCGTAACCCAGCTGGGAGCAGAGCCGAGTGTTGTTCTCGACACAGAGCATTTGAAGGTGGATCACACAAAACAAACCAAAACAATTACGGTTACTTCAAATTCAAGCTGGTCGGCATCGACTGATTCAGACTGGATTGAGATTGAAAACGGAAACGGTATCGGAAATTCTACTTTTAAAGTGGAAGTACAAAAAATTCCGAAAAATGACGACAATACAACCAATTCACGAATCGGTACGGTAACCGTTCAGGCAGGAACAATATCAAAAACCATAACGGTAACGCAGCTTGATGAGGTCTCGGAGTTCTTCAATCCGATTAAATCCGACGGAAGCTGCGAAACAAGGTCATCTAAGGAATATAACCATCCTCTTGCCAAGTGGGCAATGGATCTGGCATATTCGGCGTATATGCCCTTGACCGGGGGCTTTTCAGGTATTGCACCCGGATTGTTTATGGAAGATAATATAGTTTCGGCTGAAGACTTGCTTGATGATTATGGCATTAAATCCGTTGCCTTTAATACCGATAAAAAAGACACGGTTTGTCATATTATCGGACATAAACAAATCTATGCAGATATAAACTATAATACATCTGACAATACAAATGGAGGTAATAATAATGCAACTTTTGGAGTTTATAAAAATGTTAGCGGAAGCGGATTTGAAGGATGTTTTATTAGCAATGATCAATCCGGTTTACGGTCCGATGATGCTATGGATAGTACTGGGATGTATTGTGGAGGATATTCAGAAGCTTTTTGGAATACGTTGAGTTCGGATGGCGCAAACAATACGAACTATATGCGTACCTTGGTGGTCGTTGACATCAGAGGGTCATCAACGTTGAAGGATTGGTTTACTGATATCGGTACTGAATTTGGGTCATCTGACTTTAGTTTTAAAGCGGGAATGGAAATGGTTTTGAAATCCTTGTACCACGGAACAGGGGATACCGAAAACTGTACGAAGTGTAACGGTAAAAGCGACGGCTGTGAATATTGTAAAGGATATATTCCTTTCAACAATATTTCAAATCCGATTTTCCTCGTTACCGGACACAGCCTGGGTGCGGCGGTTGCCAATCTTGTGGCGGAGCACTTAAACTCATGCGATAATACAAATCACTGCCCGGGTTCGAGGAAGATAGAAGATATTTATGCATATACCTTTGCAACGCCGAAAACGGAAAACGATATCACAAAATATGATGTTACTAAAAATCAAAACATTTTTAATATTTTAAATAATAATGATATTGTTACGTTTGTACCAACAAATTTCTCGAAACCAAATTGGTCTGATAACGGCTGGACAAGATACGGTAGGGATTTCCGTATCACTATGCCATTGTATCTTAATTCGAGATTTTTAAAAATGTCAGGTACAGATGTTTTTGGCGCAGGCGGTCATGCGATGTCTACTTATAGTCATTGGCTGGAAAATTTACCCGGTATGCTTAATAAAAAAGCCGAAGATATTACGGCAGAGGATTTAAAGTCAATAAGTGACGATCGGGATGCCGTAGGATTATTGCCGAGGTTGTTCAAGGTAAAATGCCCTGTCGATGTCACGTTGAAAGACTCTGCCGGAAATATTGTCGCCTACGAAAGTGCTCGTGAAAACGCCGTTTATCCCGAGATTACGGAAAGAGGAATTACATCCTATATATCGGAAGACAACGAAAAGGTATTCTTCCTGCCCTTTGGCTGTGAGGATGTTACCGCAGAAATTGAGGCGTATGACTACGGCACAATGAATGTTGCGCTTGAAACCATAGGCGCAGGGGATCAACTGGAAAGTATGATATACAGCAACGTCAGCCTCTATCCCGGCAAGGATTTTGAGATTCAGATTGATGAAAATTCTGTTCCGAATGAGAGCCGTCTTATGGCCGTTGCCGAGGACGGAACTCAAACAGAACCGTCAAAGAATCCGTATCTCAAAAGCGCAGTACCCGATACGCCGTATGCGGGAAACAATTACATAACTGTTGTTACGGATCGAAGTGTTACAAAAGTTCAATTTGTACATCATGACAGCAGAGATACAATGACATACACAAGGGATAATGTTGATGTGACGCTTGTTGATGACGGCGAAACCTTGACTTGGCGAATTCATCGAAATTTCCCAGCGACAGTATATGATGTAGGTGTGAAAGTCGGTTCATATAATTGGTACTATACAGAACGTGTTTTTGAATTGACCAGAGCATAACACCTAAGACATAAGCTGCATTAAAGTTGATCATGGCTTTAATGCAGCTTAAAATAAGAGAAGTATATTCAGAGGAGGTAAAATAATGAAAAAATACAGCATTTTTATGAAAGTGATTGCGGTTATTCTGACGGTCACGATGATCATCGGAATATTGCCGATGACGGTACTTGCTCAGGCTGTTGAAGATGAGAAAGAAAAGTTTGAACAGAACGGATATTCAAGCAATGTTTCTCAGGAGGAAGAGGAGCCAACCGTAATCGGTGAAGATACTGAGCGTCGCAACAGCGAAAATACAAAGTATTTCAAGATGAGCGACGGTACGATTAAAGCTGCAATGTATAATGCCCCGGTCCTGTATAAGGATGGAACGGGTAAGTGGCAGGAAATTGACAATTCTCTTGACTCCTCTAATGAGGTTAGTAATGATGAGGCGTCGGATTTCAATGGCTATGAAACCAAGAAAAATAAGTTTAAAGTAAAGTTTGCAAAAAATGCAAGTCAAAAAAAGCTTGTGAGCATGAAGATGGACAACTATTCCGTTAGCCTCTCATTGCTCAACAAAACAAAGAAAAACAACTCCTCGATGAAGCAGGAAAAGAAAGCTAAAATTGAGGATCTTACTGTTGCTTCAAAAGCAAGTCAAAAGGTTTATTACGAGAATATCTTGCCCGACACGAATATTGAATATATTGTCAACGGCTCGGGCGTTAAGGAAAATATAGTAGTTAAATCTGCTCAGAGCAGCTATGAATATAACTTTGAGATTGCTGTAAAGGATGTTACTCTTTCTTTGGCAGAGGATGGTTGTATTTATGCCAAGGACGCAACCACAGGTACGACTGTATTTGTTATGCCTAAGCCGTTTATGCTTGACGCTAATTATGAATACTCGAATAAGGTCAGCTACAGTTTGAGTGCAAAAAACAAGCACAAATACGAAATTACAATTTCTGCCGATTCCGAATGGTTGAACAGCAGTGAAAGAGCGTTTCCTGTAACGATTGACCCGGCAATAAAAACAAAACAGTCAAGAAGTGCTATCAGTTCGGTGTATGTAATAAGTGAAAGTCCCAATGAAAGCCGTTATTCGGATCCGATGATAATGGTCGGTAAGGATTCGTCGGGCATAGGTAAAAGCCAAGGCCTTATTAAATTTGATCTTCCGAAAATTAATCGCGGTGATGTTATAATTGACGCACAACTTTATTTGACGCAGACTCGAATGGATGCATATTCAGATACCACTCCTGATACAGCGATTGAAGTGCACGCCATTACAAAAAGTTGGAATGTAACAACGGTAACATGGAATTCAAAACCGACATACGAATCTACCGTTGCAGATTTTGAAATTCTGAAAGCGAGCGAAAATAAAACAGAAGAAAAGGATCGTCAATGGGATGTTACGTCCATTGTAAAACGTTGGTATGAAAATCCAAACTTTGCAAATAATGGACTTATGCTGAGGTCGTCAAATGAGGATAAGGGAACATATAATGAGTCATGTATTTATATGTGGCTATATGGCGAAAAATATCCTAACAGAGAAGAATTCCCCATGGTTGAAATTACATACTGGTCAAATAAAGGACTTGAATCATACTGGAGCTATACGGACATCAGCGCAGGCAGGGCAGGAACAGCGTCAATATGCGAATTTTCAGGCAACCTAGTATTTACCCATAACGATGTAACAACTGCAGGTAGTCGTGCACCGGCTTCAATTTCACATGTTTTCAACAACTATATGGCAGGAGAAAACTTCGGTGATGTCATGCCGTACAGAGGACACGGTTGGATGCTCAGCTGTCAGCAGCAACTTTTGCCGTCATCAAAATTCGGTCTTACGGAAGATGAGCAGGAAAACTATCCGTATGTTTATATCGACGGTGACGGAACAGAGCATTATTTCTATAAGAAAAGTGACGGAACAATGGTTGATGAGGACGGAATGGGTCTGACTCTTACCGTCCCCGGCAAGGATAAAAACGGCTATTATATTGTCAAAGATGATAAGGGTAATCAGATGATTTTTAACGTTGCAGGTGCATTTGCACGGTCGCATGACAGCAACGGTAATCAGATTGCCAATTACTATGCCGCCGCCGACAATCCGAAAATTTGGAAGGTTACCGATGGTGCGGGTCATGCTGTAACATTTACACCGACCTCTGACAGTAAAACAATTCAGAAAATAACAGATTCGTCAGGCAGAGTTACCACATACACATGGAACAGTGACGGACGTTTGACTACTATAACATATCCCGACGGAAAAGAAACGAAGTTTACTTATGATTCCGATGGAGCAATGACTTCGGTAATTGCACCCGACGGATATAAGCTTCAGTTTACTTATACGCCGTTGGCAAAAGGCAAGCGAGTTTCCAAGGTTGTTGAGAGTGCAAACGGAACGGCAGGTCAAACGATAACCTTTGATTATTCGCAGTACGGACAAACAGTTATTCGCTCTTCGGGTAAAGACGGCGTTTACGGCAACAGCGATGATGTCTACACAACGGTCAAGTTTGACAGCGCAGGCAGAACCGTGTGCTCGGAAGCGACAAGCAACGGCAAGTCTTTAGCGGCTTCGGCGGCGGAATACACTGCTTCAAGTCCCAATAGCAACGCAAGCAACATCAAGCAGCTTAACCGATTGAGCAAATCCATGACAGGCGGTCAGTATGTCAGAAACTATCTTCGTGACGGAAGCGCCGATATAAGCGGAACATGGACTAAAGCTCAATGGAACGGTACGGCGGATTTCGTCGGACAACCTGTTGATACGGATCAGTTTTACGGCAGATACAGCTATTATTTAAACAGTAAAACCTTTAGCGACAAAGCCGCAGCGAGAGCCTATCAGCCGCTTTCGTCCGGTCAGTTCGGCGCAGGAAAAACATATACCTTCTCTGCATGGGTAAAGACTAAAAACATTGTGCCGAGGGACGCTTCGATTCCGTTCGGCGCGGAGCTTATGGTAACATATTGGCTATCAAACAACAAAGCGGTCGATGTACATTCCGATGTGCTTGTCGGAACAACGGATTCGACCATTAACAACGGCTGGCAGCGCCTTGCGGTAACATTTACACTTCCGTCCGATGCCACAAGAATGAATATAAATATTATGGTTCGTGACGCAACGGGTGAGGCGTGGTTTGATGGAATGCAGCTTGAGGAGGGCACAAGCGCAAGCCCGTTCAATATGATAAACAACTCTTCATTTGAGCGGTATTCTCAGGCATCTAACGGGGCATATTTGCCGCAGGATTGGAGCGGACATCTTTTTGATTCCGGAGATTCTGTACATAATATTCATCAAAAAGATGACGGACATTCGTTCCGTTTCAACAGTGTGCCGACTGTTGAAAAATCATTGATTCAGACTCTGTATTTTAAGGGAAAAACTGCACAAAATCTTGATGATACATATATTCTCAGCGGCTGGGTATATGCGAACCCGGTTGGCGGAAGCAATGAAAATAACAGAGTAGGTCTTGCGATAAAAATTTTTTACAGTGACGGAACGTATTATGTACGTTGGTTTGATTACAACAATTCCGTTATGGGTTCCCAATATGTTATGGGTGCATTTACATTGCGTGACGGAAGTAAGCCGACTGCTAATAAAACCCCGACTTCTATGAATGTCTATCTAATCAATTTCAAGCAGTCAAATAACAGCTGGTTTGATAATATTCAGCTCGTTCGTGATGAAGCCCCGTCATATACCTATAACAGCGACGGAAAGCTCGTTACGGTTGCGGCAAACGCAAAGCAAAAGGGCACAATGGAGTATTCCAACGGCAACCTTACAAAATCTGTTGATGCCAAGGGCTTTAATTATTCATACAAATATGACGACAATCATAATATGACCGAAGCCACGAACCAGAGCGGTGTTAAGTATGCCTATGTCTATGACAAAATGGGTAATCCTACCTCGCTTAAAGTCAAAGTAAACGATAATTATTACATCGAAACAGGCGCAACGTACACAGCAAACGGCGCATATGTTTCGCAGACCTCGGATCAGGACGGCTACACGGAAAGCTATTCGTATAACGACACAAGGGGTACGCTCACAAAATATACAGACAAAATGGGTCGAGTGACGAACTACACCTATGATAACAATACCGATGCGGTTACGTCTGTTTCACAAACTCTTTCAAACGGTCAAACGGTCAGCAACAGTTATACTTATGACAATTATCGTTTGAAAACGATATCGCATAACGGATTTAATTATTCGTTCGCATACGATAATTTCGGCAATGTAACTCAGACCAAGGTCGGCACGCAGGTGCTCAGCACGAATACCTACGGCGCAAACAACGGCGATTTGAAGCAAGTCAAGTACGGTAATAACGATTATGTTGACTACACCTACGACGATTACGGCAACATTTCCGCAATCTCGCAGAACGGAACGAAGAATTTCACATGGCAGTATGACTCAACAGGAAATCTGTACTCTCACGAAGACTTAGTCAACAATCAGCGCTTCGTTTATACCTACGATTCAACAGGCAGGCTTGTCCGCCAGCAGGTTCTGGATAACAGCAAAAAGAATATTTACAGTTCGCAGTACGGTTACGACCTCAACAACAATGTTTCAAGGTTCACTTCGTCGGCGGACGGCGTGAGCGTGACCGAAAACTTTGAGTACGGCAATGATAATCTTGCTTCAAAGTACACCTACCCGTCCGGCAAGACAACGACCTATACATATGACGGGCTTATGAGACGAATCAAGGCATTGACAAATACGAGTGTCAATATCGACCATCAGTATGCATATCTCGCTTCGGCTCGAGGCAATACCGTCAAGTCAACTAAAATCGGCTGGGAACATATAGGTAATTATATTTACGGATATACATATGATGCAAACGGCAACATAACGAAGATAACCCGCAGGGATAAGACCGTTGCAAACTCGGCGTATGAACCTCAACAGCAGTTCGCTTATGATGAATTAAATCAGCTTATCCGTGCCGATGACCTTGCAAAAAATCGCACGGAGGTGTATACTTATGACAACGGCGGCAATATTCTGTCGACGACGGTATATCCGCTGACGTGGGGCAGTCTGAGCGGCGTTACAGCGACAAACACTACGACATATACCTACGGCGACAGCAACTGGTCGGACAAGCTGACGGCATACGGCGACACGCCGATAACCTACGATGCGATAGGAAAT
>OIYO01001126.1_pt1 | contig 16374 bp, 13 predicted proteins | sample 1588191 | NCBI WGS metagenome assembly OIYO01 (sample SAMN03283275) | human gut metagenome | biome: human-associated habitat; material: feces | host: Homo sapiens | place: Peru | collected 2012 | reverse complement strand
GCCGGAGATGACCAGTCCGGCGTTTTCCATCTCCTGACGGAAGTCGTTGTTGAACTCGTAGCGGTGGCGGTGGCGCTCCCAGATCTCGGCCTCGCCGTAGCACTCGGCCATCTTGGTGCCGGGCACCACTTTGCAGGGGTACTTGCCCAGACGCATGGTGCCGCCCTTGGGGATGTTGCCCTGCTGGTCCGGCATCAGGGAGATGACGTTGTGGGCACCGTCCGGCGTGAACTCGCTGGAGTTGGCGTCCTTGTAGCCCAGCACACCGCGGGCAAACTCCATCACCATGATCTGCATACCGAGGCAGATGCCGAAGTAGGGCACATGGTTCTCGCGGGCATACTGTGCCGCCTGGATCATGCCCTCGATGCCGCGGTCGCCAAAGCCGCCGGGCACGATGATGCCGTCCACATCCGCAAAGGCTTCCTTGCAGGCGGCCTGATCGGTCAGGTCCTCGCTCTCGACCCAGCGGATCTCCACCTGACTGTCGTTCTCGAAACCGGCGTGGTACAAGCTCTCCATGACGGACAGATAGGCGTCATGCAGCTTGACATACTTGCCCACCAGTGCGATGGTGCAGGTCTTGCTGCGGGTGGCGATGCGGGAAACGACGCTCTTCCACTCGGTCAGGTCGGCGGGGGGAACATCCAGATGCAGCTTCTTGACCACAACGTCGTCCAGTCCGTTGGTGTGGAGCATCAGCGGGCACTGGTACAGGCTGGGCATGGTCAGGTTCTCGATGACGCATTCCGGCTTGACGTTGCAGAAGGTGCTGATCTTGCGGCGGATGTCGCCGCCCACGCTGCCGTCGGCGCGCAGGATGATGATGTCGGGGTTGACGCCCATGCCCTGCAGCTCCTTGACGGAGTGCTGTGCGGGCTTCGACTTGTACTCGTCGGAGCCGGAGATGTAGGGGACCAGAACGACATGGATGTAGCAGCAGTTGTCGCGGCCCTGCTCCAGGCCGACCTGACGGATGGCCTCAAGGAAAGGCTGGCTCTCGATGTCGCCGGTCGTGCCGCCGATCTCGGTGATGACGACATCGGCTTCGGTGGAGGAAGCCAGATTGTAGATGTAGCTCTTGATCTCGTTGGTGATGTGGGGGATGATCTGGACGGTCTGGCCGAGGTAAGCGCCCTGACGCTCCTTGTTCAGAACGTTCCAGTAGACCTTGCCGGTGGTCAGGTTGGAGTATTTGTTCAGGTTCTCGTCGATGAAGCGCTCGTAGTGGCCGAGGTCGAGGTCCGTCTCCGTGCCGTCGTCGGTGACGAACACCTCACCGTGCTGCAGGGGGCTCATCGTGCCCGGGTCCACGTTCACATAGGGGTCCAGCTTCTGGCTGGCGACCTTCAGGCCGCGGCACTTGAGCAGACGGCCCAGCGAAGCCGCCGTGATGCCTTTGCCCAGACCGGAGACGACGCCGCCGGTCACAAAAATGAATTTTGCCATTTTCATTCCTCCTCTAATTTTGGTCCGTTTCGTTCTTTCTGATTCTTTCCCAATACCGGGCACACCTGTGCCCATGCAAAACATACAACACAAAATTATAATCCTAATCTTCGTAAGAATCAAGGATTTCCTGTGCAATTTCTGTGCGGTCGCGCCGGGTATCCATCGCCTGTTTTTCAATGTAGCGGTGGGCGTCGGCTTCCGTCATCTGCTCCCGCTCGATCAGGCAGCACTTTGCGCGGCTGACCAGACGCACCTGCGCGATCTTTTCCTGCATTTTGGCGTTTTCCTGCCGCAGACGCAGCAGACGGTGGTTGCTGGCCGCCGCCATGTGGATCGCCTGTAAGAACAGCGTGTTGGAAAACGGTTTGCTCAGCAGCAGCACGCCCCGCTCGCTCATGGGGGCCAGCAGCTGTTCGGCGGCGGCTGCCTTGACCAGAAACACCACGCCCGCATCCGTTTTTTCCACCGCGCTGGAACACAATTCGTGGCCGAACTCGTCCGGCAGAGGCGCATTGACCACGATCAGCTCAAAGTCGGATTCCAGCATCCTTCGCCGAGCCTCTGCGCCGCTCGGGACGATCAGAGGCCGCGCGTAGCCCAGTTCCGCCAGCCGCGCGGAGATGTACTCGTTCGAGCTTGCACCGGCGCTGACGATCAGAGCACGTCCCATTCGGATCGCTCCTTTCCCAATTCCCTCTTTTTTCCGTCCTGCTCAGATGGCGTTGAAGTAGTGGATGCGCTCGTATTCAGCCGGGTCGGCAGCGTTTTTGAGCGCGGCGCACCGCTTCAGTTCCTCGTCATAGTACCGGTGAGACAGCTCTTCCGGCAGGACCTGACGCAGGAACTCGCTCTCCTGTGCGGCCTGAACGGCCTCTTCCAGCGAGGCAGGGAGCATTTCCAGCCCAAGGCCGGCCGCTTCGGACGGGTTGAACAGGTTCCGGTTGACGGGGGCCTGCAGAACCATCCGGTGCTCGATGCCGTCCAGACCGGCGGCGAGGATCAGGCCGATGGCCAGATACGGGTTGCACGCCGGATCCGGGCTGCGCAGTTCCATGCGGCAGTTGTCGCCCTTGACCTGCGGGATGCGGACCAGCTGGCTGCGGTTCTGGCGGCTCCAGCTGACGTACTTGGGGGCTTCGTCGCTGCCAAAGCGCAGATAGCTGTTGGGCAGGGGATTGGTGAACACGGTCAGCTCGCGGCTGTGGGCCAGAACGCCCGCCATAAAGCTGCCCGCGATGCTGTCGGGGGCGATATCGCCCTCGAACAGGTTGCGGCCGTCCATGTAGAGCGACAGGTTGATGTGCAAGCCGCTTCCGGCCTGATCGGCCAGCGGCTTGGGCAGAAAGCTGGCGTGGATGCCGCTGCGGGTGGCCACGGCCCGGACGATCTGCTTGAACATCATCACGTTGTCGGCGGTCTTGAGCGGACCGGCATGGTGGCAGTCGATCTCGTTCTGACCGTTGCCGCTCTCGTGGTGGCTGTGCTGGGGGCTCATGCCCATCTGCTCCATGGTCAGGCAGATGTCCCGGCGGAGATTTTCACCGGCGTCCAGCGGGGCGACGTCGAAATAGCCGCCGAAATCGATGGGCACGCGGGTGGGGCGGCTATGGTCATCGTTTTCGAACAGGTAAAACTCGCACTCCGCGCCGACGTTGCAGGTCAGGCCCAGCTTGCGGAATTTCCGGCTTATCTGGCGCAGAAAGCCGCGGCAGTTGCCGCCGAAAGAGGCCCCGTCCGGCTTTTCCACGTCGCAGAAGAACTGCATGACCCGGCCCTCGGTGGGTCGCCAAGGCAGGATGGTCACGGTGGACAGGTCGGGCCGGAGGACCAGATCGCTCTCTTCCACCTTCATGAACCCGGCAATGGAGCTGCCGTCGAAGCAGACGCCGTCCTCCAGCGCCTTGGGCAGGTCGCTGGCCAGCACGGCAATGTTTTTCTGCGTGCCAAAGATATCGCAGAACGCGAAGCGGACGAACTTGACATTGTTGTCCTCGACAAAATCAAGGATGTCCTGTTGGGTCGTGTAGCTCATAGAAAACCCCTCCATGCCGCGATGGCCGCGGCAGTTTGTTGAGATGATATCCCAGAAATGGTAAAAATTTCGCCATTCTCAAAAAACGCCTAAAGGCCCACCCTCGCAGGAGAGCGGGTCTTTAGGCTGGTGTAAGAAATAGGAAAAGGAGGATGGCGTAATAAATTCTACAGCCTAACGATGCTTATGATGCTTTTGCGTGATCAGACGTAGTAGAGCATCTTGCTGTAGCTGGGCAGAGGCCAGTAATCCTCACCGCAAATGGTCTCGGCGTCGTCTGCCGCAGCACGCAGGGTATCCATGACGGGGATCACGTTGTCGTGGAAGGCGACAGCCTTTTCGCTCTCACTGGTCAGGGCCTCGGCGGCGTCCACGACATCCTGCAGGGTGTCGATGGCATCGCTCATGGCGTCGGCATCAGCAGACAGCTTCTCCAGCGTCTTGGTCTCGCTGCGGACGCTCAGAGACTCGCTGACGGCCAGCTTGGAAGCAGCGGTGTTGGCCACTTCGCTCATGTAAGCATTGACGGCGGGCAGCAGCTGCTTGCGGGCCATCTCGAGCATGGTCAGCGCCTCGATGTTGATGATCTTGGCGTAGTGCTCCATCTCGACTTCGTAACGGCTCTCCATCTCGACCTTGGTCAGAACGCCGAAGTCCTCCATCAGCTGGATGTTCTTCGGCTCGATGAGGGCGGGCAGAGCAGCCGGGGTGTTCTTCTTGTTGGGCAGACCGCGCTTTGCAGCCTCAGCTTCCCACTCGGCGGAGTAGCCGTTGCCGTTGAAGATGACGCGGCGGTGGTCGCGGATGGTGCGCTTGACCAGAGCGATGGCAGCGCTGGTGAAGTCCTCAGCACCTTCCAGCTCGTCGGCATAGCCCTTCAGCTCCTTGGCGACGGCGGTGTTCAGGATGGTGTTGCAGTCGCTCAGGTTCTCAGCAGAACCGGGCATACGGAACTCGAACTTGTTGCCGGTGAAAGCGAACGGAGAAGTACGGTTGCGGTCGGTGGTGTCCTTGCTGAACTTGGGCAGGACGTCTACGCCGAGGTCCATCTTCATCTTGGTGGGGCCGGCATAGGGAGAATCAGAAGCGATGGCATCGATGACAGCTTCCAGCTCTTCGCCGACGAAGATGGAGATAATGGCCGGAGGTGCTTCGTTGGCGCCCAGACGGTGATCGTTGCCGGGAGTAGCGACAGAAGTGCGGAGCAGATCGGCATACTCATCGACTGCCTTGATGACGGCAGCGAGGAACACGAGGAACTGCAGGTTCTCCATGGGGGTGTCGCCCGGGTCGAGCAGGTTCTCGTGAGAGGTGCTCATGGACCAGTTGTTGTGCTTGCCGCTGCCGTTGACGCCTTCGAAGGGCTTCTCGTGCTGCAAGCAGATCAGACCGTACTTGGGAGCGATCTTCTTCATCAACTCCATGGTCAGCAGGTTGTGGTCGATGGCGACATTCGTGGTGTCGAAGATGGGGGCCAGCTCATGCTGGCAGGGAGCGACTTCGTTGTGCTTGGTCTTGGCGGGAACGCCCAGCTTCCACAGCTCGTCGTCCAGCTCCTTCATGAACGCGGAGACTTCGGGACGAATGACGCCGAAGTAATGCTCTTCCAGCTCCTGACCCTTGGCAGACGGTGCGCCGAACAAAGTGCGGCCGGTCAGGATCAAGTCCTGACGTGCCTCGTAGTCCTCCTTCTTGATGAGGAAGTATTCCTGCTCGGGGCCGACGGTGGTAGAAACGTAATCGACATCCTTGCCGAACAGCTTCAGGATGCGGATCGCCTGATTAGACAGTGCGTTCATCGAGCGCAGCAGGGGGGTCTTTTTGTCCAGAGCCTCGCCGGTGTAGCTGACGAATGCGGTGGGGATGCAGAGGACATCATCCTTGACGAAAGCGTAGCTGGTGGGGTCCCATGCGGTGTAGCCGCGGGCCTCGCAAGTTGCACGCAGACCGCCGGAGGGGAAGGACGATGCGTCAGGCTCGCCGCGCACCAGCTCCTTGCCGGAGAACTCCATGATGGCAGTACCGTCGCCCACAGGGCTGACGAAGCCGTCATGCTTCTCACTGGTGATGCCGGTCAGCGGCTGGAACCAGTGGGTGTAGTGGGTCGCGCCCAGCTCCATGGCCCAGCGCTTCATAACGCTGGCCACGACGTTGGCCACTTCGATATCCAGCGGAGCGCCCTTGTGCAGGGTGCGCTCGAGGCTCTTATAAGTCGCGCTCGGCAGACGCTCCTTCATGACATGTTCGTTAAAGACCTTGCTGCCGTAGATTTCCATAACATTTGCTGCCATAAATCCTACTCCTTACTTGATCTTGTTTCTTTCCCAACATCGCAGAAAAACCATCCATGCGGAAGGTCCTGCGCGAAAGCTTCCTTAAACAAAACGACGCTGCGAGTCAGGAGGTGACCCACAGCGCCGTTGCTGTCTATGGCATGATTATAGCCCACGGGGCAAAAAAACGCAATAGACAAAACTGACGATTCTGCACAAACGGCCTCCCGAAATTTTGGAGCTTGTGTGCTTGGTATGACTTTTCAAACCGTATCTGCCCGTATAACCTCTCAGTCTGCTTCGCAGACAGCTCCCCTTAGAAGGGGAGCCACTGGCGTGCCGGTTTTGGTCCTGCTGAATGAATAGGGCTTCTCGAAACCTGAAACGGAAGTGCTCCGCTGCCTAGGGCAACGGCATCTATACGAGTCCTCTTTGGTAGAGCGTAGTTTAGATGCTGCTGCCAATGAGGACAAGGCCCGGTGCTTTGCGCCCGATTGGGCCTAAGCGTCCAGCGGGAGTTGCCCGATCTGCCAAGGCCTCTCCTATCAGGAGAGGTGGCATCGCGTCAGCGATGACGGAGAGGTTAAATCACCTGGAACAGGAAGAACTTCAGGTAGTTCGTCTCCGGGACGCCCCACAGGATGGGGTGGTCAGGGGCCTGCTGGCGGACCTCGATCTGGCGCAGCTGACGGTGCGCGTCCTTTGCGGCAGCGTGCAGCATCTTGATGAACAGCTCTTCCGTGGCAAAGTGCGAGCAGCTGGCCGTTGCCAGATAGCCGCCGCGGGGCAGCAGCTTCATGGCGCGGTAGTTGATCTCTTTGTAGCCGCGCATGGCGTTCTCGACGGTGCGGCGGGCTTTGGTGAAGGCCGGCGGGTCGAGGATGATGAAATCATAGGGGTGGCCCTCTTTTTCCAGCCGGGGCAGAAGCTCAAAGGTGTCCTCGCAGAGGAAGTCCATGTTGGTCAGACCGTTCCGCTCGGCGTTGCGCTGGGCCATGGCGATGGCGTCTGCGCTGATGTCGGCGGCGGTGACGCGGGCGGCCCCTCCCTTGGCGGCATTCAGTGCAAAGCTGCCGGTGTGGGTGAAGCAGTCCAGCACGGTGTGCCCTGCGGCGATGCGGGCCACAGCGCGGCGGTTGTATTTCTGGTCGAGGAAGAAGCCGGTCTTTTGACCGTTCTCGAAATCGACGTGGTAGAACACGCCGTTCTCACAGATCTCGGTCTGGGTGGATGCCGGATGCGTTTCGCCCGGAAGTTCGAACCAGCCCTTGTTCTGCGCAAGGCCCTCTTTGGCGCGGAGGGCTTCGTCGTTCCGCTCATAGATGCCGTCGATGGTCTGGCCGTCTGCCCGCAGGACCTCGGCCAGCAGCGGGAAGAGGATCGGCTTGAGTTTTTCCATGCCGACGCTGAGGGTCTGGGTGACCAGAATGTTGTTGAAGCGGTCCACGGTCAGACCCGGGAACTGGTCGGCTTCGCCGAAGATCACGCGGCACGCCGACAGATCGTCCGGCTCGAGGACGGTCTTGCGGTAGCTCCACGCATACTCGACCCGGCGGCGCCAGAAGTTGACGTCAAAGGTGTCGTTGGCGTTGCGGGAGATGAGCCGGACCCGAATCTTGCTCTTGAGCGAGAGGAAGCCCGTGCCAAGGTAGGAACCCTTGGTGCTGACGATGTCAACGAGGGCCCCGTTTTCGGGTTCCTCGGCCGGGGCTTCGAGGATGTCGTTCTCATACACCCATGGATGGCCGCCCACCAGAAGCCCTTCGGCGTGTTTGTTGACTTTGTAGACAGGATAACTGCGGTTTGTTTTCATGAAAACTCCTTTAAGATAGAACGCCCGTGTGCGGGCCGCATCTCTGGGAACTTGCTCGGCCCCCTCGTGCGGCAGAGATCGCTGCGGGATTGGTTTCAAATCCCCTTTATAATAGCATAAAAACATGTTAGAATAAACAGGAAATCCAACAGAAATGAGGTCGTACAGATGGAAATCGAACGCAAATGGATGGTGAACGGCTGGCCGGAAGGGAGCGGCTTTCCGATTCTGCCGCTGAAAGAGGAATTTGCCATGCGGCAGGGATATATCAGCGTGCACCCAACGGTCCGCATCCGCGAGGAAGCGCTCAAGGGCGGCAAAACGGACTATATCCTCTGTTTCAAGTCCGGCGGCGGGCTGGTCCGCGAGGAGATCGAACGCTCCATCGACAAAGAACTGTTCGACGAGCTGGAACAGAAGATCGTCGGCAAACCGCTCATCGAAAAAGTCCGCCGCAGCTATCTTCTGCCGGATGGGCTGGTGCTGGAAGTCAACCATGTGGATGAGGGCCAGCCGACCGAGTTCTGGTACGCCGAGGTGGAATACCGTTCGGTGGAACAGGCCCGCGCGTGGGACCCCAACACCTGCGGTTTGGCGGAGTATCTGAACGACGATGTGACCGACCAGCCGGGACAGAGTATGGGCGAATATTGGAACCAGACCCGCATGGTATAAAAAGGGACCCGCTTCTTTCAAATGAAGCGGGTCCTTTTGGTTACTTCTTGTGGTACTTGCGGTCCTCTTCCTCGTAGGCGGGTTCGCAGGTGAGGTACATGCCGAGTTTCTTCACGGTGTCGGTGTCCACGCTGGACAGGATGACCGTGGAGTGCATGTCACAGCCCTTGAGGTTGGACAGCTGGCGCAGAGCGGCGGCAGCGGTGGGATTCTCGGCCGCAGAGCTGGACAGCGCGATGAGAATCTCGTCGGTGTGCAGACGGGGATTCTTGCTGCCAAGATAGTTGGTCTTGAGGGTCTGGATCGGCTCGATGGCGCGGGCAGACACGAGGTCCGTCTCCTGATCGATGCCGGCCAGCTTCTTGAGGGCGTTCAGCAGGGCAGAAGAGGCGGCGCCCAGCAGGGGGCCGGTCTTGCCGGTGACGACCGTGCCGTCCGGCAGCTCGATGGCGGCAGCGGGTGCGCCGCCGGTCCGCTCGGAAACGGCATGGGCGGACTGCTCGACCGGGCGGCTGCCCAGCGTCAGACCGGCCTGATTCATCAGCAGCTCCAGCTTGTAGACTTCGCTCTGGACCTGTGCGCCGTTCTTCAGGTCGCACAGCGCCTTGAAGTGGCGGCGGATGATCTCGTTGCGGGAAGCTTCGCAGCAGACGGCATCGTCCACGATGCAGTTGCCCGCCATGTTGACGCCCATATCGGTGGGGGAGTGGTAGGGGCTTTTGCCCGCGATCAGCTCAAACATCGCGTTGACCACGGGGAAGATCTCGATGTCGCGGTTGTAGTTGACCGCCGTTTTGCCGTAGGCTTCCAGATGGAAGGGGTCGATCATGTTCACGTCGTTCAGGTCTGCGGTCGCGGCCTCGTAAGCGAGGTTGACGGGATGCTTGAGGGGGATGTTCCAGATGGGGAACGTCTCAAACTTGGCATAGCCGGCCTTGACGCCGCGCTTGTACTCGTGGTACAGCTGAGACAGGCAGGTGGCCATTTTTCCGCTGCCGGGGCCGGGGGCCGTGATGACCACCAGCGGGCGCTCCGTCTCAATGTAGTCGTTGCGGCCGTAACCCTCGTCGCTGACGATGCGGGAAACATCGTTGGGATAGCCCGGAATCTTGTAGTGGCGGAACGTCCGGATGCCCAGCGTGTTCAGCCGCTTTTCAAAGGCTTCCACTTCGGGGGCGGCGGTGTACATGGTCAGGCAGACGCTGCCCACGAACAGGCCGCGCTCCTGAAAGGCGTCGATGAGGCGTAGAACATCGAGGTCGTAGGTGATGCCGTAGTCGCCGCGCACCTTGTTGCTGACGATGTCCTCTGCGCTGATGACGATGACGATCTCGGCCTGATCCTTCAGCTGCAGCAGCATTTGCAGCTTGGAGTCCGGCTGGAAACCGGGCAGCACGCGGGAGGCGTGGTAGTCATCGAACAGCTTTCCGCCGAATTCCAGATACAGCTTGTTGTCGAACTGCGCGATCCGCTCGCGGATGTGCTCCGACTGCATCTGAAGGTATTTGTCGTTGTCAAATCCTTTTTTCATTGGTTGCTCCTCTTCCTGATCTCAAATCCCGCGCGGGCTGTCACACCGGCAAGCCCGCTGCGGGCGTTTTACACAATAAAACCAGTATACCATATCAAACCGACCAACGCAATGAAAAATCCTTGCCAAACGGGCAGAGTACGCAAATTTCATCGGGCAGATGCAGAGGGAAGCTCGTCTCCGGTAGGATGCAGGACTGTCATGAAGAAATTCCTGAACTATTTGGACTGCCGAAACTAAAACAGCTCCCGCATCTGCCATAGGAGGGCAGCAAATGCGGGAGCTGTTGTTCCAGAATCTTACAGCGTCAGCTGCAAGGCATTCAGGGAGGTAGTGTTGGCGTCGAACAGGCCGTTCAGGGGGCCGTCCTTTTGGCCGGTGGTCATGATCTGCGCGACATTGCGGGAGACGGACGCCACCGCGTTCTGCTGACGTTCGGAGCAGCGGATGAGGGCGCAGCCGTCGAACTGGCAGCGCTTGGCGATGTCATCCGGCAGAAGCGCTTCATCGAGGGTGACACAGGCACAGTCGATGCAGGCGATGCCTTCCGGATGGTCCGTGAGAAAGTCGTTCGTGAGCTTGAGCAGGGGCAGACCGTGGAGCAGATGGCCGGACAGAATGCGCAGGTCGTCGAATGCCGCATCCGGGATGGCGTAGAACGCCTCTTCCAGCGTGGCGGGCAGAGTGACCGTGCCGGAGACGTGGAAAAATTCCAGCTTGCGCAGAGCGTCGGCGCAGTCGTCGGAGAAGGTCACGTCGCCCAGAACGTACAGGCGGGAGCCATACGAGCGGCTGGAAGCGGCGGTCAGGTCGAGGTCATCGTCCACCACGGCGGTCCCGTCCGGCAGGATGACCAGTTCGGTATCGTCCGAGAAGAGCTGGGCCAGCGGTTCGGCCAGCGATTCGCTCAAAAGGGCTTTCGGTGCGGTGAACCGGCAGCCCTTGGCCGCGAGGGCGGCGGCGTCCAGTTTCGGGTCCACGGCCACAAACATCCGCTCCGTCCAATAAAGGCAGTTCTTTGCCCGCAGCAGGAAGGTCCGGTCCAGCTTGACCGAACGGCCGCTCAGCACCACGGCCTCGTCAGGGTAGGTGACCAGCTTGCCGTTGATGGTGGCGACTTCGTGGAAGAGGGACGCCAGCGACTGGGGGCAGCAGCCTTTGCCGTTGAGCACGATGGCTTCATACTGGCGCAGGGTGTCGGCGGCGTCGGGGGTCAGGGTGACCTTGCCGTTGATGACGAGCACCTGACGCTTTTCGGGTTTGTCGGCGGCGGTGAGGGTGGTCTTGCCGTTGACGACCGTTGCACGGACGTCGTCCGGGACGTTCCGGCTCAGAACGGTGTTCAATTTGACGTTGTAGCGGTTCAAAAGGGCCTGTGCGGCGGGGCTGGTCAGGGTGACGGTGGCGTTCAGCGTGATGTTTTCATAAGAAGAGAGCGTCTCTTCGGTCAGGTGGCGCAGGTCGAGGACAAGGGCGTCGGCATTCAGATTCTTTTTCATGGTTTATTCCTCCGAAAGTTTGGTTTTGAGCTGATGGCGGATCCGGGAAAGGCGGCTGCGAATGGTTCCGGGCGGGAGCTGAAGCAGGGTGCTCAGCTCGGCGGCGTTGTAGCCTTCGTCATAGCGCAGGGTGAACAGCAGACGGTCCAGTTCTGGCAGCTGGGCCAGCACTGTGCCCAATTCCACCGACCCAAGGGCGGCTTCGGCGGTGGTGTCTGGAATATCTCCGTCGTCGTCCGGGGGCTGCAGGGCCGAGAGAAGCTGTTTTTCTTTTGCGGCACGGCGGGTCTGGTCGCAGTAGAGGTTCCGGGCGGCGGCGAACAGCCACGCCTTGCATTGCTGTTCGTTGAAGGTATCCAGAAGCGCGCGGTTTTGCAATGCGCGCAGGAAAACTTCCTGCGTCAGGTCCTCGGCGCGGGATTCGTCCCGGCAGAGCTTCCAGCAAAAATGCTCGAGCTTGTCCCAGAATATCGCATAGAGCTGTTCCCACATGGGCGTTCCTCCTTTCTCCGTAGCGGTGTTCTGCCTGTAAGACGAACGGCAGCGGCCAAGTGTTCGGCGAAAAATAAAAAATCTCTCCGTCAGGCCCGGAGGGAGCGGGACGGAGAGAGTGATCTGCAAAAATCAGCGGTTTTCGAATTCTTTGATGTCTTCCTTCAGCTCTTCGATGTCCTCTTTAATGAACATCAGGCAGAAGCTGACCGCCAGCAGGAGGCAGGAGAACCAGATAGCCTTGGCCCCGCAGAAGTTCAGCGCCACGCTGCCCAAGCCGGCGCCCAGCGCGAACAGGAAGATGATGGCGAAATAGTGGAACGCCTTCTCCTTGGCGTTTTTGTTGCCGGCCACCAGCCAGCTGCACAGCGAATCCATCCCGCTGCGCAGGTTGCCGATGCACATGGTGCTGGCGAAGGCGTAGCCGTTCACCTTGCGGAAGGCTTGGACCTGCATCGCACAGGCGAACGAGACGAGCGCGTTGGCGACGAGGTTCCATTCCTGTGGGAAGAAGCCGACCGCAAACAGCATCACGATCTCACACAGGACGACCAGCTGACGCCAGTGGAGCCGCTGCATCTGCTGGAACTTCTGGCGCAGAAGCTCTGCCACGAACACGCCCAGCGCAAAAAAGCAGAGCGGTACGAGATAGTGCAGCGCTTCGGCCCACTTTCCGGCAAACAGGTTCACGCTGCACAGCACGATGTTGCCCGTCTGCGCGTTGGCGAACACTTTTCCCCGGAAAAGATAGGTGTAGACATCCTGCAAGCCGCCGGAGATCGACAGGAACATAGCAGTGCAGAACGCTTCGGACATCTGCCCCTTGCGGGACAGTCTAGGATGGATGGACACGAAAATTCCTCCTCGTTGCAAGTTCCTGTTTACTATAACGCATTTTGTCGGATTTGTCAAAATCTGAAGATGTTTTTTGGACAGGATGACCATGTAGATCGGATATGCCCGCCCGGTTTTTGCAATGCAGGGCGGGATGTGGTACAATAAATATAATTTTAGAATCAAAGGAGAGATTCTCATGCCGAACATCGTCGAGATCACGGACCTTCAAGCGCCGGAGCTGGACCCCTATGCCCGCCTGACGCAGAATCAGCTGCGCAATCGGCTGGAGCCGGAAAAAGGCATTTTTATCGCAGAAAGCCCCAAAGTCATCTCCCGGGCGCTGGATGCAGGGTATCAGCCGCTCTCGCTGCTGATGGAACGCAAGCAGATCACGGGTCCGGCGGAGGAGATCTTGACCCGCTGCGGTGATGCGCCGATCTACACGGCCGACCGGGAGGTGCTTGCCTCGCTGACCGGCTTTGAACTGACCCGCGGTGTGCTGTGCGCGTTCCGGCGGCCGGCTCCCCGCAGCGTCGAGGAGCTGTGCCGGAATGCCCGCCGGGTAGCGGTGCTGGAAGGCATCGTGGATTCCACCAATGTGGGCGCCATCTTCCGCAGCGCGGCGGCACTGAATATGGATGCCGTGCTCATCAACCCTTCCTGCTGTGACCCGCTGTGCCGCCGTGCGGTGCGGGTGAGCATGGGCACGGTGTTTCAGGTCCCTTGGGCGCAGATCGGCGAAACTCCGGCGGATTGGCCCGAAAAGGGGATGGCGCAGCTCCATGCGCTGGGCTTCAAGACTGCGGCCATGGCGCTGAGCGACCGCTCGGTGAGCATCGACGACGAAGCCCTTGCCGCCGAACCGAAGCTGGCCATCGTGCTGGGGACCGAGGGCGACGGGCTGGCGCATTCGACCATCGCGGCCTGTGATTACACGGTCAAGATCCCGATGTCCCACGGGGTCGATTCGCTGAACGTTGCGGCGGCAAGCGCCGTGGCGTTCTGGCAGCTGGGAAAACAATAAATACGAAAAACGGGCGGCTGTCACAACAGCCGCCTGTTTTTATCACCGCAGATATTTTCCCGTGATGCTCTCCGGGTTTTGCGCCACTTCGGCGGGGGTCCCGGCGGCAACGATGCGGCCGCCGGCTTCTCCGCCGCCGGGTCCCATATCGATGAGATAATCGGCGTTACGGATCACATCGAGGTCGTGCTCGATGACCACGACCGTTGCATCGCTGTCGATGAGCCGCTGGAACACCTGTAACAAGGTCTGGACGTCCAGCGGATGCAGACCAATGGTGGGTTCGTCAAAAACGAACACGGTGTCGGACTGGCCGCGCCCCATCTCGCTGGCCAGCTTGAGCCGCTGGGCCTCGCCGCCCGAAAGGCTGGGCGTTGCTTCGCCAAGGGTCAGATAGCCCAAGCCCAAGTCGGAAAGGGTCTGTAACCGGCTGGCGACCAGTTTCAGGTCCGAACAGGCGGAAAGCGCTTCGTCCACGCTCATCTCCATCAGGCGGGGCAGACTTTCGCCGGTCGTGCCGTCTTTCCGGACCCGGAAGAGCGACGCGGCATCTTTCTGGTAGCGGGAGCCGCCGCAGTCCGGGCAGGTGACCTCGACATCCGGCAGAAACTGGATGTCCAAGCTGATCGTGCCTGTGCCGTCGCAGGTGGGACAGCGCAGACGGCCGGTGTTATAGGAAAAGTCACCGGCCTTGTAGCCTTTTTCCTTACTGGCCGGGGTGCGGGCAAAAATTTTGCGCAGTTCGTCGTGAACGTTCGCGTAGGTGGCGACGGTGGAGCGCACATTGATGCCGATGGGCGTGGCATCAATCAGCTTGATGTGTGCAATGCCGTCAGCATCGATTGCGTGGATGTGGGCAGGCAGTGCGGCACCATGGATTTTCGCCTCCAGAGCGGGGATCAGGCTTTCCAGTACCATGGTGGTTTTTCCGGAGCCGGATACCCCGGTGACAACCGTGAGCCGTCCCTTGGGAATATCGACCACCAGGGGTTTTACCGTATGAATCTGATTCGTAGACAAATGGATCGTGCCGTTCTCAAACAGGCTTTCTTTCTCGGCACAGGAACGCAGCCTGCTCCTGGCGGCACCGGAAAGAAACGGACCGATCTGGGAAGCAGGATCCTTTTCAATAGAAGGAATGTCGCCCTGTGCAATGATATGACCGCCCTTTGCGCCGGCCTCCGGTCCCATTTCGATGATCCAGTCGGATTCCTTCAAAATCTGAGTGTCGTGATCCACCAGAATGACGGAATTGCCATCCGCCACCAGGTCGTGCATCACGCCGGTCAGGCCCACGATGTTGGACGGATGCAGGCCGATGGACGGCTCATCCAGCACGTACAGAACGCCGGTGGTGCGATTGCGGACGGCGCGGGCCAGCTGCATCCGCTGGCGTTCGCCGGTGGAAAGAGTGGACGCCGAGCGGTCAAGGGTCAGATAACCCAGCCCCAAATCCATCAGGCGCTTCGCCATGCTCTGGAACGCCTCGCAGATGCTTTCCGCCATGGGGCGCATTTTCTCCGACAGGCTGCCGGGGACACCCTGTACCCAGTCAACCAACTGAGAAAGAGTCATTGTGGGCTTCCATCACGCCGCCGGTGACCACGATGGCGCTCATGTCCTTCAAACGGCCGATGCTCATCAGCATGGCGGGCATGGACTTGTCGCAGCTGGCGATGAACACGCCGCCGTCGTACACAGTAGCGTTGGCCTGAGCTTCCACCAGATTCACGATGGCATCACGGTGGGGCAGCGAGTAGTTGATGCCGTCGTGGCCCTGTGCGATGCCGTCGCACATATCGGTGGCAAAGTAGCGGGCAGCCTTGCCGCCGTTGTCGTTGACCGCCTGCACAGCCTCCTTGACGAACTGATCCAGATGGGCGCTGCCGGGGTGGCTGTCGCCGAAGGTGCTTTCCACCATGATCTGGGGCTTTGCAAGGTCCTCGACCTTCCAGCCCATACCCATCTTCAACGGGTCATTCTCGGGTGCTAAAGTGCGGACTTCCTGTGAACGTAACTCCATATCCATACCTCCAAATACTGCTTGCTTTCGTCCTTTTTTCTGTAGGATCTTTTGTGATTTTATTGTAAATCTGCAGTAACTTTTTTGCAAGTTGTCGCATATACGTCCCACTATTTGCGCAAAAAATCTGGGATACATCATGCACTTTGCCCAATTCAGGGCGATTTTTGCAAAAAAATAGGCCCCGGAAAGGGCCTTTGGAAAAATCTCGGCACAAAAGTCATCAGACGATTTGCATAAACGAAAAGGCTGCTGCTTGCCCCCGGAGAAAAAAGCAGTTCCGAAATGCCCGCAGGCGTTCCGGAACTGCAAATAAAGCGATTTTTCTGCAGACGATGCGCAAAGCGGCGCACAGTTTCTATTTTACTTCTTGTTTAACATATCCCGCCATGCCAATGGTGCCGTCATCGGGGTCTTCGCCATCGTAGATCTTTTTGATATAGCTGCGGTTGAAGTTCAGATGCATCACCATGGCGGACTTTGCCCCGATGGGGTCATGGTTCGCAATGGCCTCGGCGATCATGCGGTGGGTCATGATGGTCTCATCGATGAGCTTTTTGTGGGTGACGTTGACGAACATCATCACCGCTGTGTCGATGATCGGGATCAGCTGCCCCACTACAAGGTTTTTGCTGCTCTCTGCGATGCAGGTATGGAAGGCGATGTCGTCCTCGATGTAGCGGTCGCCCTCGTGGATCTTGGTCTCCACCCGCTCGCAGAGCC
>OIYO01001124.1_pt1 | contig 16389 bp, 15 predicted proteins | sample 1588191 | NCBI WGS metagenome assembly OIYO01 (sample SAMN03283275) | human gut metagenome | biome: human-associated habitat; material: feces | host: Homo sapiens | place: Peru | collected 2012 | reverse complement strand
TGGGCGCTATCAAGGCTGTTTTCCGTTCATGGGACAACCCCCGTGCAAACGTTTACCGTCGAGATAACGATATCCCTTATTCTTGGGGTACTGCCGTTAACGTTCAGATGATGGCGTTCGGCAATATGGGCGACGATTGCGGCACAGGCGTTGCGTTCACCCGCGACCCGGCTACCGGTGCTAAGGGCCTTTTCGGTGAGTTCCTCACCAACGCACAGGGCGAGGACGTTGTTGCAGGCGTTCGTACTCCTATGCACATTTCCGAAATGGAAGAAAAATTCCCCGAGGCTTTCAAGCAGTTTAAGGATGTTTGCCAGAGACTTGAAAACCACTACCGCGATATGCAGGATATGGAGTTCACCGTTGAACACGGCAAGCTCTTTATGCTCCAGACCCGTAACGGTAAGAGAACAGCTCAGGCTGCTCTTAAAATTGCCTGCGATTTAGTTGACGAGGGTATGATTACCGACGAGGAAGCGGTTCTTATGATAGACCCGCGTAACCTTGATACACTTCTCCACCCGCAGTTTGACGCTAAGGCTTTAAAGGCTGCAACTCCGGTTGGCAAGGCTCTCCCGGCTTCCCCCGGCGCTGCCTGCGGTAAGATTGTATTCACCGCTGAAGACGCTAAGGCTTGGGGCGCTCGCGGCGAGAAAGTAGTTCTCGTTCGTCTTGAAACCTCCCCCGAAGACATTGAGGGTATGAAAGCCGCTCAGGGTATACTCACCGTTCGCGGCGGTATGACCTCTCACGCGGCCGTTGTTGCCCGCGGTATGGGTACCTGCTGTGTTTCGGGATGCTCCGAAATCAATATGGACGAGGAGAACAAGAAGTTCGTTCTCGCAGGAAAGACCTTCCATGAGGGCGACTATATTTCAATCGACGGTTCCACCGGTAACATTTACGACGGAATCATCCCCACCGTTGACGCTTCCATCGCAGGCGAGTTCGGCAGAATCATGGGCTGGGCTGACGAGTTCAGAACTCTTAAAGTCCGCACAAACGCCGACACACCGCGCGACGCTAAGAAAGCACGCGAGCTCGGCGCAGAGGGTATCGGACTTTGCCGTACCGAGCACATGTTCTTCGAGGCTGACAGAATTGCCGCATTCAGAGAGATGATCTGCTCGGATACCGTAGAAGAGAGAGAAAAAGCTCTCGCTAAGATCATGCCTTATCAGCAGGGAGACTTCGAGGCTCTTTACGAGGCTCTTGAGGGTACGCCCGTTACAATCAGATTCCTTGATCCTCCTCTTCATGAGTTCGTTCCCACCGAGGAAGCAGACATCGAGGCTCTTGCAAAGGCTCAGGGCAAGAGCGTTGAGCAGATCAAGAACATCATCGCTTCTCTCCATGAGTTCAACCCCATGATGGGTCACCGCGGATGCCGTCTTACCGTTACCTACCCCGAGATTGCAAAGATGCAGACCACCGCTATCATCAAGGCGGCTCTCGCCGTTAAGGCAAGACACGCTGACTGGAACATCGTTCCCGAAATTATGATTCCCCTCGTAGGCGAGGTTAAGGAATTCAAGTTCGTTAAGAAGATCGTTGTTGAGACCGCCGACGCTATCATTGCAGAGGCAGGTTCCGACCTTAAATACGAAGTAGGTACCATGATCGAGATCCCGAGAGCGGCTCTTACCGCCGACGAGATCGCGAAGGAGGCAGACTTCTTCTGCTTCGGCACCAACGACCTTACCCAGATGACGTTCGGCTTCAGCCGTGACGACGCAGGCAAGTTCCTCGGTGCATACTATGACAACAAGATTTTTGAGAACGACCCGTTCGCAAAACTTGACCAGGCAGGCGTAGGCAAGCTTATGAAGATGGCTATCGACCTCGGCAAGCCCGCAAATGCAAAGCTTCACTGCGGAATCTGCGGCGAGCACGGCGGCGATCCCACATCCGTTGAGTTCTGCCACGAGATCGGACTTGACTACGTATCCTGCTCACCGTTCAGAGTACCCATCGCAAGACTTGCAGCCGCACAGGCCGCCATCAAGGCTAAGGGCTGATAATCCCCGAACGAATCGGCAGCGTACTGACCGATAAATAACGAATCCCCGGACTTTTACGGAAGTTCGGGGATTTTTGCATTTAATAAACAAAGTATTTTTCCGAATATTGATTAAGGTGTTGACATTTTAAACATTTGAATATTGCCGTATTGATTGATTGTATTTTTTATGGTAAAATAATATCGAATTATTATAATTAAAAATTCAGTTTCTGAATCGGAGGAACGGCATGATAACCGGTGAGCTTAAAAATAAAATTGATTCTCTTTGGGATATATTCGCGGCGGGAGAACTTGTAAATCCGCTTGACGTAATTGAACAGATTACATATTTGATGTTTATTCACGATCTTGACGACAGCGATAATATCCATGCAAAAGAGGCTGTCATGCTGGGACTTGAACATAAAAGCATATTTCAAAAAGAAGTGAAGATTGCGGGCAGAATTGTTGACGGGGAACAGCTTAAATGGTCAAAATTCAGAGACCTGCCGGCAGATAAAATGTACGCCGTTGTACAGGAGCTTGTTTTCCCGTTTATTAAAAGTCTCCACGGCGATAAAGACAGCGCATATTCAAAGTATATGAGCGACGCGATTTTCAAACTGCCGACTCCCCTGCTTCTGTCGAAAGCCGTTGACGCACTCGACGGCATATATGAGCTTATGAAAAAAGCTCCCGACGGCGACGTCCGCGGAGACACATATGAATATCTTTTAAATAAAATTTCACAGTCCGGACTGAACGGGCAGTTCAGAACACCCCGCCATATTATCAAAATGATGGTTGAATTAACCTCTCCGACAGAGGATGAAATAATCTGCGATATAAAAACTCCGAGATTGATACAATTTAATTATTCCTACAGCCGTTTCGCCGCTTGAGGGGTAAGTTGGCGTTTGAGGGGTAAGTTATGGAAGTCGGGGTGTCCCGGCTGTTTTTATCGGTAGAAATGTTCATACATCGTCGGTATAATAGACGGCGAGAAAACAAAGGAATGGAGGGACTATGCGATGAGACTGATAGAGTCTACGATAGAATACGACCAGCAGATTCGAGCATATCGGAAGGAATTTCTTGATTGCGGCGATTCAATGGATGGTACTGGTGCGCTCAGAAGGTTTGAAAATCCGCAGGACTGGATATTATATTCAGACAGTTATAAGAATCCTCTAACTGTACCAAAGGGACGGGTTCCTTCAACGCAATACATGTTAATTCGTGACGAAGATCAGAAAATCGTCGGCATGATTCAAATCAGACATTATTTCAATGACTATTTAGAGCAGTATGGCGGGCATATCGGATACTCTGTTGCGCCAAGTGAACGCCGCAAAGGATATGCAACACAGATGCTAAAAATGGCATTACCGGAATGTAAGAAACTGGGACTTAATAAGGTTCTGATCACTTGTATCAGTGGTAATGAGGGCAGCAAAAGAACAATCCTAAATAATGGCGGTATTTATGAATCTACCGTATACGAATCTAAAGAGGGTGTATATTTGGAGAGATATTGGATAGTTCTCTCTTGTTGACAGCATCCCGTTTTACGAGGTAACCACCTATGAAGCAAATCACAAATAAGGAATACGAAGAGTGGCAGAAGTACAAAGCGGAGAAAGCAAAAGGCCATGTGCTGCTTCCAGATACCGTCCGGTTCATCTGCGAGGCCAACGGCTATGATGCAGAAAAGATCGGTCAGCACTTCCTTGAAATCCTCCCGAAAATCACAGAACAAGGAGACGGTTTAAAACTATGAGTCTTTTTGAATTCTCTGACATTTCCAAAAGTGAAGAAGCCATTCAGCGAACATGGGCGGATTTTCGTTCAGCTTTAGCCACAGGTGTTTTTTCATACAACGAGCTTGATGCTGCAAAAGCAAACACTACATTCTTAAAGGTTTTTGATGATCTATTTTCACACTGTCATCCTTTTTTTGATGTATCAGCAGAAAGCATATTAGCCTGCCCCACGACTCTAATGAGAGCAGGAAGACTTCGTCCCGTTGATCCCGATCCAACGTATAGCAGATTTATACCAAACAAGGACTATATAACGAAGCACAATCGGTTTAGCCCTCCGGGAGTAGAATGGTTGTATTTGGCCATAGGCGATCCGTGCGTTGCTGAGAATTGTGCCTTAAAAGAATGTCGAGCTGAAGCAGGTGAACTGTTCGGTTTGTGTCAGTTCCAACTTAACGAGGATTATTCAGAAAAAACGCTTGTTGACCTCACGATAGCAGAAGATGTTCTATATGAAGATCTAAACAGGCAACTTGAGAATTCTGCTAATGATATTCGTAACCGTGAAGTAAAGAAAGCCGTAGACGGCATCATGCGTAAAGGATATGCCCAGACGCCAGATGTCAGTGATATTAAGGAGAAGTTTACACGGTGGGCGGCTTATACTTATGCAAGGCTGCTATCAAAACAGATTTTTGTTCCTGTGGAAACTAAAGATAAAGAACTCATGTATTCGCCTTTCCAGTGCATGGCCCAATACTTTTTATCTCTTGGATATGCAGGTATCGTTTATTCAAGCACAGTATTCCCTGAAGGGAAAAATGTGGTACTGTTCGATAAAAATGCCGCTACCCCAATAGGCAAGATAAAAAAGATCAATGTATAACAAAAACGCCTCCGAGCCGATGTGGTTCAGAGACGTTTCTGCGTCTATGGGATTATGCCTTGATCTCGGTGCCGTCCTTGAATGCCACCCGGATGTCATCCTTGCTGTGAACTGTGATGTAATCGACCATCGCCAGCCAGTCGGTTTCACGGAACTCCGTCAGCGGCTCCCGGCTCCGCAGGTTCTTCAGGTAGGTTTCGATCTGGTGCTTCCGGGCCATGCGCTCGGCAATCAAGTCGGTGACCTCGGTGTGTCTGGCCTTGGCCTTATCGAACCGGGCCACCAGAGCATCGTACTGTTTTTTGGTATTCATCTCGATTCGAAACAGATTTATTTCGTCAATCAAATCATTGAATACATTGTCCGAAACGGAGTTATGAAAGACTTTGCCGTTATGCGCGAACCGCCGTTTATCGACAAAGGCTATATTTCAGAAGTATTCCCGAATATGGCAGTCTGGGCGGGAATCCGCAGAATTATCGAAACCATTAACTCAAACGCTGCGGCGTAATATGGAGAACAAGTAACTGATTATTAAGGCGGAGAGTCTGCTGTATCTCGGACTCTTCGTTGATTTTTTTATAAATCAGTGCTAAAATGAATCCATAAAAACAAAAGGAGAAACACGCTCATGAATATTACCGTTTACCTCGGCGCGTGCGAGTCAAACGACCCGTCGCTGAAAAAAGCCGTCCGCGAACTCGGAGAATGGATCGGACAAAGCGGAAATACGCTCATATACGGAGGGTCAAAATCGGGCTTAATGGGCGAAATTGCCGAGAGTGCTTTAATCTCGGGCGGTAAGGTCACGGGCGTTGAACCGCAGTTTTTTATTGACAAGGGATTTCAATACGACGGACTGACTAAGCTTATTATTACAAAGGACATGTCCGAACGCAAAACAAAAATGATAGAATTGGGCGACGCATTTATCGCATTTCCGGGAGGAACAGGAACGCTTGAGGAAATCGCCGAGGTCATGTCAAAGGTTTCGTTAAGACAGCTTGACGCTCCGTGTATTCTCTACAATTTAAACGGATATTACGACAGTCTGAAAATGCTTCTTGAGCACATGAAGGCAAAAGGTCTGTCGTCCGATAAAAGACAGGAAAACATATATTTTGTCCGGAATCTCGAGGAAATTATACATATTATAAATAAATAAAATAGTATAAAAACACGGTTTTATAGGAATTCCGCGCTTGTTTCTAATTATTATATTAATATAATTTAATATACGATCGATTCGTCGGTTATAGCAAAAGAATTCTCCGCACGCTCATTAAAAACGCAGAAACACCGCAATCGGAGGACAGTTATTCGGGACTGTTCAGATATGTTTTCACTCCGATTCTGAACCGTTTTGAAATTCCCGAATGTGACAGAGGCTATTTTATGGCGTTTTACATAAGCGGATTAATGGCGATCGTCACGCAGCGACTGAAAAACGACGGCAAAAAGCCGAACTCTCATATCATATCTGTTACGAAAAGATACACGGCTGACGGCAGAACGGAAAAATTATAAAAACAAAATTTTTCGGCAAACAATAATAGAAAAACGTCACATATTACACCCGTTAGGGTATAAATATGTATTTAAATGCATATTTTACACCTGTACGGGTATAATTTATATAAATTACATTGACATTATACCTGTAAAGGTATAAAATGAATACAAATTTAACCGAAAGGGATAATAAAAGGACAATATCTATGAATAAAATCGCCGAATTTATAAAAACAAACCGCAAAGCGGCGGGACTAACGCAAAAGGATTTTGCAATGCGTTCGGGACTCGGTCTGCGTTTTATCCGTGACCTGGAGCAAGGCAAGGAAACCGTCAGAATGGATAAAGTCAACGAAGCTCTCGCAATGTTCGGCATGGAGGCCGTTCCGGGCAGAAAGGATAAAAACAAATGACCGAATTCAGATCCGCATACGTATATGTCAGAAATGTTTTTGCCGGAACTCTTCATGAAACCGACGAGGGCTATTCATTTGAATATGATGCGGATTATCTTGCCTCCGACTCGGCGAGCGCGGTATCGCTTACTCTTCCGCTGACTTCGGAAACATACAAATCAAGGACTCTGTTTCCGTTCTTCGACGGACTGATACCTGAGGGCTGGCTTCTTAATACCGTCAGTCATAACTGGAAAATCGACATTACCGACAGATTCGGAATTCTGCTCGTCGCATGCAGGGACTGCATCGGAAACGTCAGCATCGGAGGCGAAAAAATATGAACTGCCTATGCTGCGGAAAACCGCTGAAAGATAACGGACAAAACGGATGGCATAAATCATGTATCAAACGATTTTTCAATACTCAAAATCTTCCCGAAATCAACATCAACGATGATTCACTTGAAGAACTTGTAAATAAAACGACAAAAGCAGGTTTTACGGTTCCCGGTGTGCAGAAAAAGCTGTCTCTCCATTTGTTTTCGGAAACAAAAAAGCCGAGACTGACATTGGTAAATTATCCTGCGGGATATATACTTAAACCGCAGGTAGACGAATACAGAGCGTTACCGGAATCCGAACAGCTTGTAATGAACATGGCAGATACCGCGGGAATCGTCACAGTCCCTCACGCGATTATCGAAAACGACGGAAAATATGCGTATATTACAAAACGAATAGACCGTAAGACGGAAAAAGACCGTGTAAAAATGCTTGCAATGGAGGACTTCTGTCAGCTTGACATGCGTTTGACTACGGATAAATACAAGGGTTCTTACGAACGCTGTTCAAAAATTATATCTAAATATTCATCCCGTAAAAATCTTGACATGTCGGAATTGTTCCTGAGAATCGTATTTTCATACGTCGTCGGAAACTCCGATATGCATTTAAAGAATTTCTCGCTTACAGAAACGGACGAGGCAAGCGGAATATACATTCTCTCCCCCGCGTACGATTTGCTCCCCGTAAATATAATTTTACCGACAGATAAAGAACAATTAACGCTTACACTAAACGGCAAAAAGATGAATATACGAAAAACGGACTTTCTTGTCTTTGCCGATTCATGCGGTATAACGAGAACCTCCGCGCTCAAAATGATTGCGTCAATTGCGTCATGTAGGGATAAATTCATAAAAATGTGCGACGAATCTTTACTGCCGGAAGATATGAAGGAAAACCTCATTTCTCTTATTATAAACAGAATTACAGCCTTACAATAGCAAGCTTCCCCCTCACTTCTTGCCGTGAGGGGGATTCTTCATTGCATTTTAATATTTTATTTCTTCGCTATCGCGTCGCCCAGCTCTCTGCGAACCTGCTCGAACAGCGCGTTGTCCGACGTGTATTCCGTCGCGGACGTTACAACCTTCGCAATCTCGTTATCAACCCATTCCCTGCCGTACTTTGCCTCGGCGAGAGCGAAATAATCGTAGTCCTCCATACCGTCGGCAATGTTGTAAAGACGAATCGTCGCAACAGGTTCGTCGAGTCCTATGTACTGACCGGGATAGATAAGACATCCGTCGCCCGACGCGATGAAATCATCCCACGTTTTCGATGTTTCCCACGGATTGCCCTTATCGCAGTATGTTGCAGACCAGTAAAGCAGACCGGTAAAATCAAGCGACTTCTGCTGCCACATCAGAATACGGTGCTTTAACGCGTCAAGATGCTCGAAGAAATTGCAGTAATCCCCGTCGGGTGCGCAGCATACGTACCACCACGCCCGGCTGCCGTTCTTAACCTCCTTCATCATTTCGTCATGAACGACATCCTTTGAAGCCTGATCGCTGATTCCGCACAGAATATTACTCCTGCCCGCCTGAAGCGAAACGGACGCAGAGGTCTTGCCGTCAATGCTGATTTTGTCCGTATTGAACGGAGTAACCATATTATACCCCGGACAGAGACGGCTGAGACGATCGGTTATTTCGGTATATCTTGCGTAAGCCTCGGCGTTTCCGGGCTCGTCTATCGGATAAAAATAACCTTTTTTTGCCCACTCGGGGTTCGAGGTTACCTTTTCATAGTATTTTACAAGTAATTCGTCGTCCGACGGGTAAGGGATAACGAACGACTTTAATCTCGGATCGCTCATGTAAGCGTCGGCACGCTCGTCGAGAATATCATACGGAAGATTATACGGAGAAAGACGGTTTTCGAGAAGAAGCTCATAAACCTGCTCGGAAACCCTTTGCCTTGCCTCGTCGTCTCCGTCCTTAACGCCCGAAAGCTCATAAAATTTACCTCCGCCGTTGCCGAACGCCGTGTCGTTCGCGGGAGTGTCGGGAAGAGTGAAATCCCATACTGTCGCTTTGATCTCTTTTTCGAGAATAACGCCGCCGTTCTCGTTTACAGCTGTTAAAACAGCGGTGTACTCGCCTGCTTTCGCGTTTTTATCTGCGTGTGTTCTTATAAAGAAAGATTGCTGAAGTCCCTTTTTAAGCTCCGCGGGACCTCCCCTGCCGCCCGTATGAGTTACGGGAATGAGAGCGTCCGCATACTCGCAGTTATACTTATCGCCGTAGCCGGGAACCTTCGAATAGTTTGCCTTAAACGCCTCTGTTTTAAGAGTATCGCCGTCCGAATTCTTAAAATCGGTAACAGATACGTTTACCTTTTTACCCTTAGCCGTCGTTGCAAAAAGAATCTGGAACGCTTCCGATTCGTTCTTTGCTAATTTTATATCAATAGTCTCGTCGCTGCCGAGCGCGGTATCGCGAACCTTCTTTTCCGTTGCGTATGCAAAATCATACATGATATCCTTATCGTCCGTCGCAAGTCCGCCGATATTCTCCGATGCCTTTGACGATGCGTAGAGAAAGCTTAAATACGACTGATTCTTTACGGAATTCGCCGTCGTATAAAAGCCCCAGCATGACAAAGCTATACAGCCTGCCGCCGCGAGAGTCTTGAACACAGCCTTATGTCCCCTGCCCGAAACGCCGTTCATATATACAGCAAACGCAATGCCGAACATCACCGCCGACGCGGAAGCGGCAAGCTTACCGCCCGAGTTCGGAGAGAACGCCTTTTGGACTCCGTAGCCGACTGCGAGATAAACGCCCGCATTAACCGCCGCGGTAACTGCGGGAACAATTATTTTATTCGCCGTCGAATGAGTGCGTTTTTTGTCCGTAAGCGTATACAAAAGCATCATAACACCGCTGCATACGGCAAGAAGAACCGTATAAAGAGCGATATCCGTTTTTCCTCCGCGCTTAAACGTATAGTACGCGGAATAAAGCGAATATATGTAAAGCGCCGAAGTAAACAAGGTTCCGAAAACAACAAGTCCCCGTTTCACTTTTTCATTTTTCACCGTAAAGTCCTCCTTCTTTTTTTTTGCGTAATGTCAAAGACAGCGGTATTTCGTTATCTCTGTACGATTAAACGCTCCGAAAACACGCCTACGCTCATATTCGGATTGCGTTTAGTGAGGTTAGTATAGCACACTCGGGCAATCTTATCAATATATTTTACAAAATTGCTTCGCTTTGTATAATTTTTTTATATATTTTTACATATACAAATCGAGAATCTGCGCCGACTGCTTTTTGAAAAACCGTTTAAACCGCACCGGACGACCGAAGATATATATAATCATGAAAAAAAGTCTGATTATTCACCTGCGTTTCGCCGTAAAATCAAGCTTTGGACTTTATAATACTCAATTCGTCAAATTGATTAAAATAAGCAAAATAACAAAGCTTATTTTTGCCGTCAAAATGTACACGAAACGCTTATTTTCGGCACGAAATAAACTTTTTTTTACTTCCGGATTAAAATTTTATTAAGACTATAGACAAACGATTTTTTTTGTGCTAATATCTTGTTGCAAAAGAAGAAACAGGAACTTATCGCTCTTTTATGGAATATGTCTTGCAGTTCATATTTGCCATTTAATTCTTTATTGTATACTTCATTGACAGGTCGGTGCGAGGTTCTTTTTTTTACGGCATTTTTTTCATTTTTTTGCAACATTTTTATGGTTTTGTCGGTCTTATACGCGAAAAGCGACATTGCATTTATTGCAAGGAGGCAAGTTTTCATGAAAACAAATATTCTCGACTATCTTGAAACAACCGAAAGCCGTTTCCCCGGAAAAACCGCCGTAACCGACGGAAAAAAAAGCTACTCTTATACAGAAGTAAAAGAAAACGCGCAGGCAATCGGAACGGCACTGTCTTATATGACCTCTCCGCAGACTCCCGTCGGGATTTTCGCGGACAAAAGTGCCGACATACTCTGCACGTTTTTCGGCGCGGTGTACGCCGGATGCTTCTACAGCGTCATAAGTCCGTCTCTTCCGCAGGAGAGAATTAAAAAAATATATTCTGTCCTCGCCCCCGCCGTAATTGTCGCGCAGGATGAAACAAAAGAGGACGCCGAGCGTATTTTTACAAATTCAAAAATCGTAACGCCCGACGAGCTTATGTGCTTTAAAAAGGACGAAAACAGACTCGAAAAGATAAGAAATTCGTCTATCGATACAAATCCGCTGTACCTTAACTTTACGTCGGGTTCGACGGGTACGCCCAAGGGAATAGCCGTAAGCCACCGAAGCGTTCTTGACTTTATCGACTGCTTCTGCGATATATTTAATATAACCGATAAAGATATCGTCGCAAACCAGGCTCCGTTTGATTTCGACGTGTCGGTAAAGGATATTTATTCGTGTTTGAAAACGGGCGCAACGCTCGACATTATCCCCCGTTCGCTTTTTTCGTCGCCTAAGGAGCTGACGGACAGGCTCTGCGAGGATAAGGTAACGACGATGATATGGGCGGTTTCCGCGCTGTGCCTCATAAGCACGTTCCACTGTCTTGATTACAGAACCCCCGACACCGTTAACAAGGTGCTGTTTTCCGGCGAGGTTATGCCGTACAAGCATCTCAAAGCGTGGAGAGAACACCTGAGCGAGGCTATGTTCGTAAATCTGTACGGACCGACTGAAATTACATGCAACTGCACATATCACATTCTCGAAAAAGACCGCGACTATTCGCAGGGAATACCCATAGGAAAGCATTTCCCCAACGAGGACGTTATCCTGCTCGATAAAGACGATAAACGAGTCACCGAGAGCGGAGTACAGGGAGAGATTTGCGTTCGGGGTTCGGCTCTCGCGCTGGGATATTACAACTGTCCCGAGCAGAATTCTCTGCACTTTGTACAGAATCCGCTCAATCCTTACTACCCGGAGACGATATACAGAACGGGCGACCTTGCGAGATATGACGAAAACGGCGAGCTTGTCTTTGCCGGACGAAAGGATTTTCAGATAAAGCACATGGGGCACAGAATCGAGCTTGAAGAAGTTCAGCGCGCCATGGAAGCTATTGACGGAGTCGAGAGATGCTGTTGTATTTTCGACGCGGTAAAATCAAAGCTCAAAGGCTTCTACACGGGCACGATCGACAAAAAGGAGCTTCATCTGAAAATGGAGAAAACGCTCCCGGTATTTATGATTCCCGGCATGCTCAGGCAAGTCGACGACATGCCTCTTACAAAGAACGGAAAAATAGACAGAAAAGCACTTGAGGAGAAGGCGAAGGTAAAGGCATGAAACTTACATTAAACGAACTTATAAATAAGAACGAGGACGCGTTTTATCTATTCGACTCCGCCGTTTTGAGAGAGCGCGTAAAGTATATAAAAAGTTTTTTCGATAACAATGTAAATATATGCTACGCGGTCAAGGCGAATACGTTTATAACGGGCGAAATTGCCGATTCAGCCGACAGATTTGAGATTTGCTCGCCCGGCGAGGAGCGTATATGCAGAGATATCGGAATCGAATACAATAAAATGGTTATCTCCGGCGTGTACAAAACCCCGTCGTTTATAGAAAATCTCATCGCGGACGAATCGTTCGACGGCATTATCACCGCAGAATCCGTTCACCAGTATGATTTTATATGCGAATACGCTCAAAAATACGCTCATAAAATAAAGGTTCTGCCCCGTCTTACAAACGACTCGCAGTTCGGAGTCAATAAAAGCGATATCGAAAAAATGATATCGGAGCGTGAAAATCACCCGTATATCGACATTGCGGGAATTCAGTTTTTCTCGGGAACGCAGAAAACAAGCGTTAAAAAATACGCACGCGAAATCAATAAATTAAACGAGTTTTTAAATCATTTAAGGGACGATTACGGTTACACCGCGCGTGAGCTCGAATACGGCACGGGCTTCCCCGTCGCATACTTCGAGGGCGAGGAAACGAACGAGGAGGAGATTTTCACCTCTCTTTCCTCCATACTGTCCTCAATCGACATAAAGCCGGAAATCACGCTCGAAATCGGCAGAAGCATAGCCGCCTCATGCGGAAAATATTATACGCATATAGTCGATATTAAGACGAATAAGTCGCAGAATTATGTTCTGACCGACGGAGGTATGCACCATATAGTTTACTTCGGTCAGCACATGGCGATGAAAATGCCCGCTTTTTCGGTAGTCAACAAGGAAAACGAGCCTAAAGAAAAAGAATACAACATCTGCGGTTCGCTCTGCTCTATGAACGATATAATGGTTAAGCAGGCACCGCTCCCCGAAATAGAAATCGGCGACGTAATATGCTTTGAAAATACGGGCGCGTATTGCCCGACAGAGGGAATATCACTGTTTTTAAGCCGTGACATACCCGCCGTTTATCTGAAAAAAGAGGACTCGGAGATTGTAAGACTCCGCGATTCTTTTGAAACATACAGCTTAAATAACCCGAAAGATGAAAGGATGTTTTAAAAATGGAAAAGCTTATCGAAATATTAGAGGACATTCAGCCCGACGTTGATTACGAGACGTGTACCGACCTTATCGACGGTCATCACCTCGATTCACTTTCAATCATTTCGCTCGTAGCGGAGATTGAGGACGAATTCGACATAACCATCCCCACGGTCGACATTGTTCCCGAGAATTTCAATTCGGCAAAGGCTATGTACGACATGATTTTAAGACTCCAAGAGGAAGACTGAGATGAATCTTGACTCTCTGTTCTTAGGGGGCAGACTAAATCATCTGTCGAATTACTTTTCGACATCATATCTTGCGATATTTCTTCCCCTTGCCATGCTTATTTACAGCATAGTTCCGCAGAAATTAAAAAGATATACCCTGCTTATTTTGAGCTTCGGCTTTTTCTGGCTGATAAGCGGTAAGCTGGTGCTCGTTCTCGCGGTGACTATACTGTCCGTCCACTACTTCGGACTGTGGCTCGACCGTCTCATAAACGAGAGGAAAAGCACGGTTAAGCAGTGTGAGGACAAGGAACTAAAGAAAAAAATAAAAATACAGTATCAGAAAAAAATGAGAGCCGTCGTCGGACTCGCCGCCGTTGTACACGTCGGAATGCTTCTCGTCATAAAATACACGGCTTTCTTTACGGGCAACATAAATTCGCTTTTATCGGCTGTCGGGCTGTCAATTCAGCTCGCAATACCGAAGTACGTCATGCCGATAGGTATTTCATTCTTTACAATGCAGGCGATGTCCTACATTTTCGACGTATACCGCGGTAAGATAAAAGCCGACGGAAATCTTGTGAGAGTCGCGCTGTTCATGAGCTTCTTTCCGCAGATAGTCGAGGGACCGATATGCCGTTATTCCGACACCGCGGACAAGCTGTGGAACGTAACGAAGATAGATTACGACAACATGGCTATGGGTATAAGACGAATTGCGTTCGGACTTATGAAAAAAGCGATCGTCGCCGACAGATTAAACTCCGCCGTTAGCGAAATATTCGCTCATTACGACAAATACGACGGCGGGATAATGGTTCTCGGTGCGGTCCTCTATACAATTCAGCTGTACATGGACTTCTCGGGTTCAATGGACGCGGTAACGGGAACGGGATATATATTCGGTGTAATAATGCCCGAAAACTTCCAAAGACCGTTCTTCTCAAAATCCGTATCGGAATTCTGGAAACGCTGGCACATCACCCTCGGCACATGGTTCAGAGATTACATATTCTACCCTGTATCCATGTCGAAACCCATGAAAAAGCTGACCGCCGCTTCAAGAAAAAAACTCGGCAACAGATACGGTCCGCTGACGGCGGGCGCGGTCGCGCTGTTCTGCGTTTGGTCGCTGAACGGACTGTGGCACGGCGCGGCATGGAGCTATATTTTTTACGGAATGTACCACTTCGTTATGATTCTGACGGGAAATATAGTCGAGCCTCTCGCAGAGAAGTTCAACAAAAAACTTCATTTGAACCCCGAAAACTTCTTTTATAAAGGATTTAAAATTATACGCACGACTGTATTCGTAGTATTCGGCGAACTGTTTTTCAGAGCTCCCGGACTTGACGCCGGATTCGGTATGTGCAAAATAATGTTTACATCCTTTACGTTAAAATCGATAAACCTCGCAACGCTTGATTCGCTCAAGCTCGACAAGTACGACCTTATCGTCGTCGGAGTCGTTCTGCTTATCGTATTCGTCGTATCGATACTCAACGAACGCGGTAAGGACGTAAACGGGACTCTCGCAAAACAGAAGATCCCCGTCCGCTGGCTCGTCACGCTCGCAATGATAATGTTCGTCATAATATGCGCGGCTTACGGCACGGGCTACGCTCCCGTCGAGCCGATGTACGCAGACTTTTAACGGAGGGCGCGGATAATGAAAAAGAACATTATAAACATTACGAAATGCGTAAGCTTCCTCCTCGTTCTGCTGTTCCTTCTGTACGGCTCATCGCTTCTTGTGATGCCTAAGGATAATTCGGGCGACGCGGGCATACATTACCTCTCGGCAATGGGATATCTTGCGGAACCCGAGGACTCCATGGACATACTTTTCCTCGGAGATTCGCTTATATATTCGGGCGTTTCGCCTTTATATATGTGGAACAAATATGGCATAACTTCGTACGACTGCTCTATTCCGAGCCAAAAATTCGTATTTGCAAACAAGTTCTGCAAAACGTTTTTGGAAAAGCAGTCGCCTAAGATCGTATTTATCGAGACTGACACGATTTTCAGAAATCTGTCTCCCGAGGATTTGGCGACGTTCTACGCAGAACAGATTTTCTCTGTATTTTCCTACCACAACAGATGGAAAAGCCTTAATAAGAGAGACCTTAATCCCACAATCGAATACACCCGCATAGAGCCTTTCAGAGGTTACAGAATGTCAACGAAAGTAAACGGCGCGAAGTCGAACGATTATTATAAAGAGACGACGGACATTACGCACGTTTCAAAAACCAATTTCAGATATCTTGAAAATTTAAAAGAGATGTGCGACGAAAAGGGTGCGAAGCTCGTTATTTTAAGCATGCCATGTCAGAAAAACTGGAATTACAAAATTCACAACGGCGCCGAAGAGGCGGCGAAAAAGCTGGGAATCGACTATCTCGATTTAAACCTCGTAAAAGACGGACTTAATATGGACTGGGCAAAAGATACAAGAGACAAAGGCGAGCATCTCAACAACTACGGAGCGGAAAAAGTCTCCGACTACCTCGGAAAATATATAACATCGCTCGGGATTACCACAGACAAGCGGAATATGGCGGGATTTGAGTCGTGGAATGAATCACATCAGAAGCTTCAGAACGAAATCGACACTGAATTAATTAAAAACGCAATGAAGTAATTAACCGTCAAAAAGCTTAAACTGTATACCCCCACCGAACGGGACTGTAAAAACAGATTTTACAGCCCCGTTCTTTTTACATAAAAAAGAGGCTCTATAATAAATGTTGGGGTGCAACAAATAGAGCTTACGAAAAAAAATAAAA
>OIYO01001121.1_pt1 | contig 16398 bp, 52 predicted proteins | sample 1588191 | NCBI WGS metagenome assembly OIYO01 (sample SAMN03283275) | human gut metagenome | biome: human-associated habitat; material: feces | host: Homo sapiens | place: Peru | collected 2012 | reverse complement strand
ATGGATAACTCTTATATGGTTAAAGAATTGCATTACTTAGACGAACAAGGAAAAGAACGACCTTTTTATATGTTATCTAAAAAAGTGGCTATCGGTTTAATTATTGCTTACACAGGTCAAAAAGCTTTTAAAGTTCGCCTACAAATTTTAGACCGATTTGACGAATTAGAAAAAGAACAAGTAGACAAAAAGAAAGTTTTCGCTGGTTCTAAAGGTGGATATAAAGGACAATTTGAACGAGTTAAAGCAGAAAACGAAGATTTAAAATTAAAAGTAGAAGAACTAGAAAAACAAAATCAAGAATATTTAGATTCTGCCTTAGATTCCGAAACAAAATTAAATATCGCTCTTAAAGGAATGTTGAAAATTGCAGAGGCTATCGCAGAAATTCAAAATAAATAAACTTTTTATTTGACAAACAGAAAACATTGTGATAATATATATAATATCAATAAAAAAAAGGAGAATTACATTGAAAAATATTACTAGAATTATGTTTGCACTTTGTATTGTTAACGTATTTCTTATTCTGTTTTGTTTATTTAACTTACAGAATATCGGATTCAATTTATTTTTACTAGCTATTAATTTATTTTATATCTGGTATTGGTTCGACGAAATTTAAGGAGATAACATGAAAAAATTCGACATTACATTATTTCTAATTAACTTAGGTATTACCGCTTTATTCTCATTAGGTGGTATTGGTCTAGTTTCAGCAATTGCTACAGCGATTTATAGAATATTCCAATATAACACGTTATTAGGTATTGCTGGTCTTGTTTGGTGGGTTTCTGTAGTAGGTATCGCTGCTTATTTCACTATGAAAGAGGATAAGTGATGAAATTTTACTATGTAGCACACGAATTTAACCAAGAGAAACCAGTTAAAAATGTAGGTGGTAAGCGATTAGCTTATTATACTAAAAAGCGTTTAGCTGTCACTCAATGCAAACAATTAAATAGACATTGGCAAGAGCAAAGCGAAAACTGGGGGCAAAAAGATAAAATATTGCCTAAGTTTATTTACAAAGTATATTGCGTAGAATCAGAACCACAGGAGGTAACAAGTGACTGACGTATTTGAACGAGTTATAACAGCCACAGACCTAAAAACACAAGATAAATTTAGCGAAGAGAATAGCTGGTTAGTTGAGGGTATTGTCCCAGTTGGGCAAGCTGGTTTAGTAGTAGCTCCTAGTAAATCGTTTAAGTCTAGTGTTACGCTTAATATGGCGATTTCAATCGTACAAGGTAAAGAATTTGCTGGATTGAAGACCAAAAAAGGTAATGTATTAATCATTGCAAACGAAGATACGCCATTTGTATTACACCAACGTCTAAACGGTTATGACGACGAAATGGACGGTTTGAACTTCCTTACTGGCGGTATATTTAAGCTAGATAGAGCTGACCACATGAACAGTCTATACGCTTATATCTTGCAGAATGATATTAAACTTGTTATTTTCGATAACTTGAAAGATATGTTATCTAGTCCAGATACTTTAAACGACATGACACGAATGAACGACGTTCTGCACAATATAACTAAGCTTAAACTTATATTTGAAGACGTTACTTTCATGCTTATTGCTCATGCTAGAAAGTCTGTAGCAGATGAAAGTTTGGATAACAAAGAATTTCGTGTCCGTTCTACTCATGCTTTGGGTAGTTCAGCTCTGGGTGCTTGGTTCGAGTTCTGTTTAGACTTATCTCCTAAGCTTGGTAAACATTCAAGATATTCTATATTAAATGTAGAGGCTCGAAATTTTGCATTTGATAAAGAGCTTTACTTCGGTTATGTGGCAGATAAATTCTTAATGCTAGACCCTAGCAAGGACAAGAAAGAAAAAGAGCCAGATAGCGAATTAGTAGAAGAAGTCAAAAAAGAAACGCCAGAGGAAACGACAAAAGAGGAGGCTACGGCTTTCATGGAAATTTTAAAAGATAGCGGGAAAGTAGAAGAAATTGATAATTAATAAAGAATTACCTTTAATAGTTTACTATAACCCTTATAACAGCTCTTATCATATTGCTGGCTGGAAAGCTTTTGAAAAGTTTGATAAAAAAGAAGATTATATCCCAGTTTTATATACTTCTAGTTTTCCCCTTGCAAACATAGCGAAATCAAATCTTAATAATTTAAGTAATTAAAAAAGCACTTTTTACTTGACAAACAAAAACAATTTTCGTATAATAGTATATATAGAAATAAAGGAGAACTATGTTGAAAACAATCAAAGTATCGCAAGAACTTAAAGACTTTTTTGAACAAAACGAATTGCAACCACGAGCGTTTTATGCAAATATGGGTTTTAAACTTTGGCGAGAATCCAATAATATCGAACCATACGACAGCAATACCACAGACATTAAAAAATTGAACATTATGTCATATTATATCATGGCAATTCACGAAGACGTAAAAAGTGGCTGGCTAAAACTTGAATCTAAGCAAGAAGATGAATACATTTTACTTGTTCACACTAATGAAAACGCTGGCGAGGACTGCATGCTTTGGAGATACCACTTTTTAACTATTGACGACGTAATGAACGAAGAAGATGATATTAGCGCTATACCGAAATACAAACGTTCACAAATTCCTGAAAACCTCATGAAATACGCTACAAAAGTATACGATAATAAAATTGTAGTAGAGTTCTAATGATTAAAAATTGGAATGATTTTGAAACTAGACGAACCATTAGTCTAGTGTATGCAAAACAAACGGGCGAACTTAATTATATTAATGCTTTAAGTTACTTTGAGTTGCTGCGCAAGTATTATCAAAAAAATGGCTTTCCACCACCTAAGAAAGAGCTTTTCAAAAGTGGAGAACGTAAAGGGCAGCCTAAGCCGTACAGTGACAAAGAACAAAAGGCATTAGAGCAAGAGATAAGAAAGTGGATTCATGAAGAAAAAATTAAAAAATTTAAAGGATTTCGAGCAAGCAATAAAGGCTATACGAGAAGAAATGGACGCTAGAGGAGAAACTAAGCTAAATTTCTATAAAGGCGACGCTTATTACAACGTTGTCGCTAGTGCTTTCTCTTTCTGGAAAACGGGTTGGTTTCTTATTATGGCTAAGTATGCCATTGATATGGAAACAGTACCGAACAATGGTTATAAAGTAGTAATTTTGGAGGATATGTGACTTTGAAAGAACAGAGTGTATTTGAAAAACTCATTATTTTAAATGTTAATGAGAAAGTAGAAAAAAAGAAAACTGGTAAAGCTGAATTATCTTACTTGTCTTGGTCTTGGGCTTGGCAAGAATTTAAGAAAGTAGCACCTACAGCAACATACGAAATTAAAAAGTTCGAGAACGAAAACGGAATGTTAGTACCATACATTTCAGACCCAGCTTTAGGTATTATGTGTTTTACAGAAGTTACGGTAGACGGAATCACTCACGAAATGTGGCTACCTGTAATGGACGGAGCAAACAAAGCCATGAAAACAGAGGCTTATACTTATAGTACACGTTATGGCGATAAGTCGGTAGAGGCTGCAACAATGTTCGACGTAAACAAAACTATTATGCGTTGTTTAGTTAAAAACTTAGCTATGCACGGTTTAGGGTTATACATTTACGCTGGGGAAGATTTACCAGACCTTACACCAGAACAACAAGAGCTAGAAAACGAAAAAGCTCGCTTACGTCAAATTCAACCGTTGCTAATTCGAGCGTCTAAAGTTGGTTATCCAGAAGACAAAATGGACGACTTGAAAAAAATGACTTATCAAGAAATTGTTGATACAATGACAGCATGGAAAAAGGAGAATGAGGATTGAGACCAGTATTTTTAGACTATAAAGCTAAACCCTATGTAGACTCTTTAATAAAGACCTACGAAGCAATGAAGTTTACGAACCGTACAGAACGTGAAATAGTTCAATATTTCGTAATGGAAAACGTAGCAGTATTTGAGGACGTAAACGGGCTTGACCGCTACAACTTTCTAAAAGCTGTACAAGATAATAATGGCTATGAAATGTTTAGAAACGCCATGTTTATCTATAATATCGCAACAAAATTTATTCCAGTAGAATACACTAAAGCCTAAAAGGAGCAAGACATTGAAAATTATCGAAACAGTAAAAGTAAACGCAAAAAACACACGTACAGTATCAACTAAAGACGGAGACAAATTAGTGCTTTCTATCTCTGCTTATCCATTTGAGGGCTATATCGGTGGTATCTGGTTGCCTCAAAACACTAAAATGGGCGATTTTGTAACTGTGTTCATTGATTCTATCAAGAAAGAAGAAAAAGGCGACAAGACTTACTATAACGCCTCATTCGCTAAAGTTACACCAGAATTTAACTTAAATCGTGATAACAACGAGCAGCAAGCTAATCAAAAACAAGCAGCAGCACAAGCTGACTTATTCGGCGGACAACCTACACAAGCTATGGACGTTACAGAAGAAGATTTGCCATTTTAAGGAGTTGCTATGACACCACAAGAACAAGAACAAATTCTTGATTACCTAGATAAAATGACTTTGTTCGGGTCTGATAAACGACGATTCGACAAAGCCTTTAACTGGGTTGATATCAACGTGCCAGAGCTATTTGAACCAGAATTTAGCCACAATTGCAAGTCACTCATTGCTATTAATGCTTTGAAATTTGGAAAGGTTTACGAGGTTGCGCTTTGAAAACAAAAAGTACTGCTAGAACTAAAGAGCAAGCATTTGACGAAATTAAAGACTTGTACTTTAATACTGATTATGATAATCTTGATTTAATGCAATTCTTTACTAGACTTGGCATGATTATCACTTTAGCAACTGTAGAAGTCACAACAGAAATAAAAGGAGATTAAATGCAACCATTTAACATTAAAGAAGAGTTGGAAAACAAATTAGAACAACTGAACGAGGGCGAAATTAGTTTTAGTGAAGCTGGCGATTGGTTGCACACTTTCGGAGATGATATCTTAAACGAGCTTAATTGGCTACGTGAGATGTTAGAAAAATAATATAATAATAGGAGAAACTGATTTGAACACTTTACGACAATTACACAAAGAACTTAAAGTTAAACAGACGCTTAAAATTTACGTGAATAACACAAATAAAAAATATCGCCAAAACTGGACAGCAGACCAGCAGTTAGGAGATACGACTTACTTAATCGTTAAGCTTAATACACTTTCTAAACACCGCAAGCACAACGAACAATTTGAGATTTTACATGAGCTTATTATTGATTCGCAGCAAAAGAAAGCTACAGAAACACGCTTAAATGTTGCTAAAACACAGTTAGCACAAGAAAAAGCACGGTCTGAACGAGCTACGGAAGTTGTCGCTAAAGATAATCTAAAAAACTCTTATATTGAAACGCTTAAAGAATTTGCTTTCTTCTTAAACACTTATGGAGAGTGCCCACAGCGTACAATTGATTTTCTTGTAAGTAGTGGTATTAAATACGCTGATTACTTAACGCACGAGGGCATTACTTCGGTATTTAAAGACCGCATTAAATGGTTTGAATCAGAACTAACAAAATAAATTAAAAAAATAAGACTTTAGGCTTGACAGCTTAGAGTCTTTTTGCTATACTTATATATAGTAAAGAAAGAGAGAACAAAACAATGAACTTAAAAGAATGTGTAACTTGCGGCAGCCACGATTTCAACGGGAATAAATGCGCTTATTGCGGTAACGTTTATGAAGTTGAAGAAGATACAGACTGCTTAGAAGAATTTGAAGACTACGAACCACTAAATTTTCCAGAAATGGACGAAGTGAGCGACGCTGATTTATTTGTACAAAGCGAAACAGGTCAAAAGATAAGTAAAGCATTGATTTATATTTTAGTATCTATTATCTGGTTTGCTATTACCGTATTCATTCCACCGCTATTTATTTTAACTATCTGTGGTTTGATTATCTGGGGTTGTAAATGGCTTATTAAAAAAGGAGAAAAGAAGTGCTAAGTGATAAAATTAGAGGTTTAATTTGGGACGAACAATGCGACCGTTGCGGACTTGATATTGAAATGGGTTCATTCACAGTTATAAATGACGACAAGAACATGGAATTATTGTTACATGATGATTGTTACGAAGAATTTTTAATAGATTCAATGAATAATGATTGACAAAGTAAAAAGATAATGCTATACTTAGAGAGTATAAAATAAGGAGAACAAATGAAAGTAGATTTTTATCTTACAAAGTACGGTCAACCAGAAATTAAAGAAACATTTTTCTTTTTGGATAACGCAACAGAACAAGAAATAGAGCGAGAATTTGAGCAATGGTGGTATAATGAATTAGATAGAACAGGAATCGAGGGACATTATGAAATACGCTTATAGAATAACACTTGCTGGCACTTGGGAAAAAATAGGACCAGCCGAAACAGTTTCAGAACTGCGTAGATTAAAAGCCGACGCTTTAAGAAAAGGTTATAAATTTGAATGCTGGGAAATAGAATATAAGGAGATAGAGATTTGAATAAAAAAGTACATTGCGCAATTTGTTTAAGAAAATTTATAGCAAAGGGCGAAGAACTTAAATCAAAAGAGCATTTTTGTTCTTGGGAATGCTTCAAAGAATGGAGAGGTTATTAGAATGGACACAGAAAAAGAAACAAGAATACAAGAGTTGTTAGAATTACGTTTAAGAAAGTGGCGTGATATAGAGCGAGCAGAGAAAAAGATAGAACAATTAGAAGATGAAGTAATAGAACACGAAAATGTAGTAGCTTCGATAAACAGACAGCTAGAGGAGTTAAACAGATGAATACAGATTTAGTTATGGATAGAGCTATTGTGATAGCTTTGATTGGATTGGGTCTATATGCTTTCTTTGCATTAGTAGACTTTATTAGAACGAAATGGGGTAAATAATGAAATCTAAATACGATATAATTTACGCTTACGAAAAAGAAGATATTGAGCGCAGACATTGGCAGACACTAGAGGACGCCGTAATTAACTATAAGGCTCATTTAAGACACGCTGACAAATACAGAATACTTGTATTGTGGGACGTAGAGAACCAAGTAGCAATAGCCAGAAAAAGAAGTAAAAGAGCATAAGGAGAAATAATGTATTATATTAAGTGTAAAGATTGCGGTAAAATGATGGGTAATTTTGAAACTAACTTACGATTCGAGGGGGAAAGTGGTTTCTATTGTAAAGAGTGCTATGAAGAAGAAAAAGAAAGACGAGAAGAAGAGAAGACAATAGATAGAATTAAAATGTTCTTTGAAATGTTTATTTTTCTTACTTTAGCCGTTTTGGTAATGTGTACAGTACTTCTGTTCATTCCAATGTTTGGTATATGGTTAGGAGTTCCAGAGTGGGGCGGTTTAGTTTATGCTTTCTTTATTTTGATTGTAGGGGCTAGCATTTCTTACGCTGTAGGGGGTTAAAGTGGCATTACCAGAAGAAATATTAGTATTTATTGCAAAGAATCAGTTCACTAAAGACCCTTACGAAGCTGACATGCTAAATGAGTGCTTAAGTGCTGTAAAAAAATATTACCATAAACACAATGATAATTTACTAGACAAGACATTGAAGATAGTTACAGATAACTTAGCCGAGAACGTAACGGTTAACGCTCTAACGGTTGATAACTTAACGAGTGATACAATAAAGTTGTTACAACCAAAAGAGCTGTTAGAGGTCAAAATAAAGGTTCTTGGAGCTGGTAAAATATCAACAGACGAAAGAGAAAAAGTGAGATTAAGAAAGCTTTATAAATTAATTGAAGAAAAATTAAGCTTATTAGTTGACAAAGAAAAAGAAGTTTGATAAAATAGTATATGTAAGGTTGAGGAAGACGAAAACGTAAGGGCGGAGAGCTGATAAAACGTTTAGTCAGTAACCTCTTAGAGCCAACAGCTAAGGCTGACCTACAAAAAGGAGAACTCATGAAAGAACTAGAATGTTGCGAATGTGGTTTTAAAATGATTTTATGGAAAAGCTACATTGAGGAAATTTTAAAAACAGAGGATTGTGTAGCGTGTCCTGTATGTTGCTGTTATACATTTGAAACTGGAAAAGAGGTTGAAGCATGAAAGAGAATATCAAATTAATCGTTGGTGTATTGTTAGGGTTTGTTGGGTTCATTGGCGTGGCTTACGTAACGTTCTTAGTAGTTACGCTAGTTATGTGGTTATTGGGGGTGGCTTAATGAAAGTATTAAATGAATTAGATATTTGGGCTAAAGGGTTAAAAAGTAGTAGTCCGCTGATTTTAACGGCTAGCGTATACGGAGAAGACAGTCAAGAAGTTTGGTATTTCCCAAGCAAAGACGCAATCGAAGAAGCGCTAGATAGGAGCATGGCATGAAAGATTATAAATATTGGGTAAACGGATATGACGAAGTTTTAGGAGAGTTTAGCATTGGGTTTAAAGATTTTGACGAAGCTGAATTTAACTACGAAGACAAATTAAGCCGTATAAAAGAAAATGGTGGAAATATAGAGTTGCTAGATACTTCGGTAATAAGCTATTTTGACAATTAAAGGAGAAATGATGAAAGTAAAAGAATTAATTGAGAAACTACAAAAAGCAGACCCAGAAAAAGACGTTTATTTTGAAACGGTTGAAGCTTTAGAGCCTATTGACTTTGGTATCTTAGACAGAGAAAGCGACGTTATTTTATATAACTTAGGTTCAGACCATTGCGAAAATAATTGCTGTAATAAGGAGATTTTATGATAACTAATAAACCGCAAGAATTTAAATATTATAATGTAGAATGGTTAGAACAAGATTTTACGGGGTTCTTGAACATTAAAAAGAAACGTTTCTATTTTAAGGACGAAGCATTAGATTATAAAAAGCTGGTAGATAAGTCTAAAATGACTAAAAATTGTACTGTATCAGAAATTACAGAAACACATAAAGTTATCGCTTGACAAATAAAAATAAAGTGGTATAATTAGTAGTATAGAAAAAAGGAGATAACATGAAAGTAGAATTAACACAAGCACAAGCAGACTTTATCGAATCATTTAAAAGAGATGGTTACCCTGATAATGACGAAAAAGTAGAAATTGGTAAAGAGTTTCCATCTTGGGCAAGTACCGCAATTTATAACATTTCTCGCTTTGGTTACGGATTCCCAATGACTGACGGAAAAAGCGAAGAAGTTTCTAGTAGTTTCTTGAACCCAGACCACTACGAAGAATTTAACCATGATTCAAAAGCTTTATTGATTAGCGGTGTAATTAATGGCTATACAGTCAAAAAAGAACGATTTGTTATGTATCTTGATTTCACAGATAACACAGTCAGCAGAGCGAAACGTCGTTTGTACTACGGTAGCGACCACCACGTAACAGACAAAGGAACAGCTACAGTATTCCCTACTTTTGGAGTTTCAGAAGAAACACTTATGGCAGAAGGTTGGAGAAAAGAGGTGTTATAATGTTATTTTGTCCGAATTGTCACAAAGGAAAGTTTGAGAGTGAATGGGGAACATTTTCAGCAATTTGTAAAAGTTGCGAAAACGAATTAAAGGATAAAACATTGGTAAAACTTGAAGCGTGCGCACTGTGTGACGTAGAATATTTAGCGAAAGAAATGGATATCTTTCAAAGTAAATTCATCTGCAAAGATTGCATTAAAGAGCTGAAAGAGGAGTTTTAAAGTGAAAAAGACTTTTGAAGTAGCAATTCATTGCAAAAGTTGCGAAGTTGACGACAAATTTTATTATGATAGCTTTACTGACGCTGTACAAATGTGTTATAACTGTCATTGCTACCATTTTGGACACGAAGAAGAATTTCAGCAACTATATAAAGTAACAAAAGAAAAGATTAATTGGTGGGAATAAGTGGATACTAACAAGAATAAACATTATACAAACGAACACGGCATGGAGTTAAAAGACTTCATGAAAAAATTCATGCCAGAACTTTGGGAATCAGCTTGCTATTGGTCTGCGCTAAAATATAATGTACGAGCTGGCAAGAAAGCAAACGAATCGTTAGAAAAAGACTTAGGCAAACGTACCGACTATATCAATGAAATTGTAGAGAATAACAGTGTAGAAGACTTTAACTTGATTCTAGCTGACATTGACGCAATTAAAGCACGTTTTGAGGCTTGGACAGGAGAGTAAATGAAAGTTACAGAAACGATTGAAAAGGAATTTCAGCCAGACAGAATAGCTTTAACTAGGATAAGCGACGGAAAATTTAGAGTAGGTTTCTTTGAAGAAAGGGATTACTTAAACTTTGGCGGAGAACAGTTTATGGAAAGACACTCTAAAGATTTTGATAACTTATCAGACGCTTGCAACTATTTCAGTTTATATCTAAAGGAGCTAGAGAAATGAAAGTAAAAGAATTAATCGAAGAGCTTAAAAAGTTTGATGAAAATACAGAAGTACAATATGATTATGATTGTGGTTACCAAACTGTGTATATAGAAAAAGTTAGCTTAGAACACGAAGATTATACAAAAGATAAAAAAGAAGTAGTAGTTTTATATTAAAAAATAAAAGTTTATCCTTGACATGGGTAAGCTTTTTTGTTATAATAATATATGTAAGGTTGAGAAAGCAATAAGACAAGGGCGGGGAGCTGATAAAGTCTTATTACAGTAATCTCTGAAAGAATAACAGCTTAGTTCAAATCTTATATAAATAGGAGGTATAAAGATGATTAAGGACGCACTAGAGTGGATATATTGCTTTATCGGAATAACATTTCTTATATTATGGCATACAGGGGCTTTATTTCTTGGAGCTGTAATTGGAATAGCTTACTTAATGACAAATGTTTTTTAAAAAATAAAAGTTATTACTTGACAAAATAATCAAGACTTGGTATAATAGTCTTATAGAAATAAAGGAGAATAAGAAAATGAACGAAAAACAAAAACAAATCAAAAAAGATTACATTAAATTTAGAGTACAATATAGTTTGAAGAACTGGGGAAAGCTTAAAGAACAAGGTAAATCAGACAGACAAATTTACGGAGAAATAGACAAAGCAAGCAGAAAAGAATTTGGTGGAAATTTACAACAGTTAATGCTTGACAATAAATAAAAAATAAAGTATAATTAATATATAAAGTTAAGGAGAACAACAAAATGAAATTTATCAAAAAATTAATCGCAAAACATAACGCAAAACGTGAAGAAGAAATCCAAGACATTATGAACGACTGGGAAAACGAGGGGGCATTTGAATAATATGTACTATGTAGCTTATAACCCAATGACAGAGGAAAAATTAACATTTAACACAGGTAACGCAATGGCAGACTGGTTCAAGATTCCACGACAAACGATTTATTATTGGTTGCGTGAGGGTAAACCAGTACTTGAACTAATGAGCCATGAGGTAGAGCGTGGCATGTACGACAAAGCTAAGAAAGCGCAAGCTAAACTAAAAGGCTTTGAAATTTATAATAGTAAGGAGTGGGAAGAATGAAAAAATATAAATCACGTTGCGAGGCAACAGGGAAATATAAATATGGTAAAAAAGGAGCTTTGTATAAGATTATTGAAGCACAACACGAACTAATTAAAGGTGTAGGTACTAAAAAGAAACCTGTTCGCTCATATTATTGTCATCACTGCAAAATGTATCACTTGACAAGTCAGCCGCAATTCAACGTATATACAGGAAAAATTGGAAAATAAGGAGATAACATGAAAATTCCGTGGAGATTAAAAGAACAAATTGAAAACAGAAAGAACACATTGGTGTTAGATTTAGCTAATTTTGACAAGAAAATTAAAAACGCTCAATTGCTTATCGAGGACTTGCAAGATGAAAAAGAGCGAACAATAAAAGAATTAAACGAATTAATGGAATTTGTGAAAGAGGTCGAAGAATGAAATTTAGCTTATTTATGACTTTACTAGAGTTTGTACCAGACAGAACAAGGTTAATCTGTAATAGGCAAGTACTCGGAGACTATAACGGTAAAGAGTCATTTTGGATTGATAGTAATGTCCAAAATATGAAAGTTAAAGTAATTGAAGTTAGTCATTTTAATAAGAAAGTTACACTAGAGGTGGTAGAATGATACTAAACGAATACACATACAAAATTAACACGTCAGCTAACCCAAAAGGGACAGCGACACGAATCGCATGCAAATTAAATCAAGACGACCCATTTAATTACTATACTATTATTTATAGCATGAGCGAGGGTTATTTAATTGAAAAATTTGGAATTAAAGGGATGGTGTAAGATGAACGAACCAGAGTTTATAGATTATTTTGTAGTTACTGATGAAAATTTGAAGAAACGAGCCAGACTTTTAACTCTTATGGTAACGTTTAGAAAAGAGTTCAAGACTTCGTACGAGGCTAGAAAATACATGATAGAAAGTATTATGGAAAGCCCAGATATAGAACAAAACTTTAGTTTGACTATTGTACGCAGACCTAACCCGAAATACAAACTAGCTGAAAGAATTGAAGAGCTGGAAAAAGAATTAAAAGAGAAAAAGGAGCTATTGGCGCAACATGATTAATATTGTAAAAACTTTCTGGGAAAAAGAGCAAGAGTATGTAAAAGAAACACAAACGAGCGAACTAGCTTATTACGGTTATCTAGTTTCTAACTATGGCAAATCAACTATGTTTTACCGTATTAGAGCTAAAGGTGGCTTGCCTCATATCCGTTTTATTAAAGAGTTTCGCAATTTCTTGAATGATGATGAAACTTTCTTATATATCAATTACTGGCTTAATAAGCACCCACAAGACGACGACGCCGAAGACTTCGCTAGTGATATCTTATTGGACTTGCATATTAGTGAAGAAGTTCGCCAATATATCAGAATCAAACGTAAAGAACAACGAGAAAAAATGTACTTAGCTATTGACAAAGAAAATAGCTTGTGATAATATAGAGGTATAGAAAAGGAGATAACATGAACAAATTCGTAACTGTAGAAATTTCTAAAGGACTTAGCGACGCAATCAAAGATATTGACATGCTAGGAGAGGTTAGCGCTTATTGGAGAAGTATAGATTCTAATAAAGTCGCAAATGAGCTTGACGAGATTAAAGACGTGCTAGGGTTTAAATGGGGTTCGCAAGCGCTAATGTATCTAGTTGCTACAAAAGCTTATAAAACAAAAGAACCTATGTATTATCTAACTAAGACGTTTATGATTGACGGTATTGAAAAGACTTTCTATAAAGAATATGGAAATGACTTAGTAACAGATAAAGTAAACGCATTAATGTATACAGAAGAAGAATTAAAGGAAATGCCAATGTTCACAACAACCTACAATAAAGAGGAGGTAAAATGATTAAATACTACTATTTATATAGCACAGAGCTAAAAAGGGGTGTAAATGTCAAATATAGTGCTAGTGGAGCTTTAATTCTATATGCTAAACAATCAAGCGCCCAACGTGCTTTAGATTACGCTTTAAGGCATAAACACAGCGAATATTTTAAAGAAATGTCAAAAACTCTTATTATAAAGGAGGTTGAACTTTGATTAAAAAATATTATATCGAAGAAGAAGACGGCAAAGAAGTAAAGCGCAAGTTATCAACTACTAATGACTTACAAGACTTATCTAATTTTAGTAAAGAAGAAGTTTTAGATATGTACTATCAGACGTCAGCAGAACTATATTCCAAAGCTCGTAAGATTAAGCTATTAGAAAACCACTTAGAAAAAACAACAAGTGGTGTAGTTATGGACGAAGACGAACATAATATTATAACAGACGCTGGAAACAACGTTATAGAAACTATTGAAACGTTAATGAACTAAGGAGAAACCATGACACCAGAAGAATGCAAAAAAGCTCAAAGGCTTATCCTAAGCGTTATCGGTAGTAATTTAGAACAGATAGCCACATACGAATTTATGTTTAGAAATAATCATAGTACAGGTTTAGGCAAATACATGATAGACTATTACAAAGAGTGGAATGAGGCTTTAGAACGTCAATTCAAACATAATAGTCTGTTCATTAAACAAGGTAACTTAGAGTTAGTTAAACCACTTGGCAGACGTGAACCACCAGAATTTTACGAGGGCTTATAATGGAAATAGAAATCAAAGAAACGGTAAAAGTCAGCGAGATTCATTTATGTTTAATGCCTGACGGTAAGCCAGAAACTGTAGTTAGATTCGTAAGAGAATATGGCGATATCATAGAACAAGTTAGATTGCCAAGTCTAGAAGACGCATTAGAATATATCAGGAAACAAGGAGAATAGTTATCATTTTACTTACAGACCCGACATTAGTATCAATTAACCACATTCAACAAGCTCATAAACAAGCTGATAACGGCTTTAATGATATTGTGGCGCAATTATACAAAGAAGAGTTTAGCAAGCAAGAGAAAGCAAAAGAAGAGCATTTAAAGCAAGCTAAGGAGAAAGCAATTGCAGAAGAAACTAAAGAGCGTGAACGATTGGAAAAAGAAGCTAGTGAAGCTAGAGCAAGAGAACAAGCTGAACGAGATAAGCAATTGGATAGAGAGCGAGTTGAACAAGAGGCTTTACAGAGAGCAGAAAGCACTAATAACACTAATGTACAAGATACACCAAGCAACGCTGTACAAGCTCCTGAAACCCCTGTACAAAGTACAAGCTCTGTTATTGGCTCGGATTGGTCTCAAGTTAGTCCAGAACAAGCAAGTCAATACATGTCAGCCAGAACAAATGTTCCCGCTAGTACGTGGCAAGCAATTATCTACGCTGAATCGACTAACAACCCGTATGTCACTAACAGAATCGGTTGTTACGGATATTTACAGCTCCACCCTGTCCACGGGAATGTAAGCGGAATGACACCGCAACAGTATTTAGATACAGCTGTAGGAGTATTCAATAGTCAAGGACTTAAGGCATGGGAAGTTACTACGAATGGAATGGTAGGATAATGAAAACTAAAGTAAAAATAAATACTAAAGGTATTGAGCTAACCAAGTATTTAAAATCAGAACAAAGTACAAGAGATTTTGCTTACTGCATAGCTCACGAGATAGAGTGGAACAGCTTTTTAACTAAGTTAGGTTTAATCAAGTATGAATATATTACAATTGATGAACCTTTAGACTTGACAAGTTTAAAATAATTTGATATTATAGGAATATAGAAAAGGAGATAACATGAAAACAACAACTAAATCAATGCCCGTATTTGAGGTATCAGCAGAACTAGCAGAAACACTTACACTTTGGAAAAATAATATTTCTGGAAAAGGTTATAACGATTTTTCAGAGAGTGAAAAGCAAGAACTGATTGACATTTTCCGTAATTGCGAAGACAGCGAGGACGGAGTAGACCGTAGCGTATTCTCTATCGTAGCATATTTGTTGAGTACACAAAACTTTGTCGCTAAAGAAAAAGAATACCGTGTCATTTTGCAAAACAATACCAAAGACGAATATTGGCGCTATTACTTCGTTAAAAAAGACGGTAAGTTAGATTATACTGACGACTTTGAAGATATTCCAGTATTAAAAGAATCAGAAGTGCCAGAACAATTTAAAGCGTTCATGAAAGAGGTGTAATATGGAAATCAAACTAAAAGATAACGCTATTGTATCAATTGACGACGCAGGGTACAGCGAAACAGCTGGTTTCTGTGAAACTTGTTACTACGAAGAATGGATAGACGCTGTGAAAATTGAATTTGTAGACGGTACAGTAACAACGCTAGACTACGTAGCTATTAAACCTTTCTTAGATTTTGTCTTTACAGGACTAGAAAATGGCACGCTTAAAGGCATGACCGAAGAAGAATTTATCAAAGAAGCGAAAACAAAATAACAAAAAAGAAAAACCTTAGCTTAATTGCTAGGGTCTTTTTTTATGCTTAGAATTTGATAAACTGCGCTGGGTACAATGAGAACCACAAGTTAGCTTGCTCTTGCGTTTTAGTTTGAGTTGGGATGTTCTTGCCTGTAATCTCTTTGAACGTTCCTTGATAGTGTTCCCATGCTAATTTAGCGTTGTTCCCTTTTGGGTCTTTGTTAGCAAATGCAATAGTGCGAACTCCGTCGAATAAATAAGTAGCGCCTTTTCCGTTAATGTTGAATGCAAAAATCATATTGTCTTGACCTTTCTTTGGTAAGTTTGGTTTAATGTCTTCGTTATCGTTTCCGCCAGCAGCAGAGCCTGTAACGTCTTTTCTAAATTGTTCTAGTGTGATACCCCATTTAGTGAGGTATGGCAGCGGGTCTACGTGGTCAGAGCCATTAGCTGGTTGGTGTCCTGTACAATAGTTATGTGTTTTGATTCCTTGTAAGTCTGTTGTATCAACTGTAACAGGTAAGCCAGCTTGTGTAGCTAAGTCTTTGAGTAATTCACAATAGATTTTATAATCTGCCATGAACTCTTCTTTTGTAGCATGAGATTCAATAAGTTCGACTGCTGCGTAAGTTTCAGCGTTCCAACCTCCGCCAACGTCCC